>Ga0307517_10007218_pt1 | contig 16271 bp, 23 predicted proteins | sample 23_EM_MG_FD_194515 | JGI IMG/M metagenome (GOLD analysis project Ga0307517, IMG submission 194515) | Populus trichocarpa ectomycorrhiza microbial communities from riparian zone in the Pacific Northwest, United States - 23_EM | ecosystem: Host-associated > Plants > Roots > Unclassified | place... | reverse complement strand
TACAGGTGTAAACTATTATATATCGAAAAAATTCGAGTGGACAAGGGATGAATATAGTACGCTACGGAGGTGGGGTAAGGTTAACATACGGGGTCTCGGAAGGAGGGGGGGTAACTTTACACAAGATGGGAGATAAACCAATGAGATGCGAGAGCGTCGAGATGATGTGGGGGGGTCCTGATGTACATATAATCTAAAACTTCTTTGGAGTGAAAACGGTACCGCTTGCGGCGAGAGCTTCCTTTATGACCTTCATACCAGCCAAGACCTTCTCTTCTTCCAACCTGCGACCAATGACTTGAACGCCCACGGGAAGGCCGTTCATGGCGTCCGCGTCATACAGCTCGTGCAGAGCGCGTGAGATGTCATTCATGTGGGTGTATTCCAAACCCGAGGCGAAATCGCTAGGAAGGGAATCGACGTTCTTGTCCACAAACGTGACTGGCAGGCAACCGGCTGAATAATCGAGCTGCAGAATGGAGCAATCGGGGGGTCAATATCAAACAAAGGATAACGGAGGGGAATAAGACGCACGAAATTGTAGATGAAACACCCAGAGGCAGACATAAAGGTTGCCTTGCCCGTGGCGTTCCTCGGAATGGCGGGCGTCGGTAACGGAATAGCCAGAATAAAGTCGATATTGTTCTCGTTCAAGCTCCTGTTCCACTCGGCCAAGTAGACATCCTTCTTTACGAATAGCGTGCGTTCCTCGTCGATGGAAGCGCACATTCCGAACCCTTCAAGGAGGGTTGCCCAATCATCGTTTCGGCCGGGAGGCGTGGAATAGTTTCTAAGCATCCAAGCCATTCCCTTCCTGACAATGTTGGGAAGCTGCTGGAGGAAGTTTCCCTTGACAGTACCCTCGTTGATGAACTCTCCCTTGCGTAACGGCTTGAGGGTTGGCGCTAGGATTGAATTCGATCAGGCGACTGGTGGAGTCGGGGGGATCGATCGTAGCAGCATTACTCACATCCAGCGCAGAAGGCAACTTGGAGTGCTAAACTGACCCCATACAAAAGGTTTGGAGGGTTGCTACCGGATGTGGGAATGAATCGCAATCAGCAGGCTGTTCCCGATATGGAGAGTATTTCCCCGATGAGGGCAGGGAATGGACTCACTAATCAACGACCTCGTGACCTTGGTTCCTCAACGCATCGACGGCGAGCTGCAGGGCCCGTTTGCATGGTGGGGTCGGAGTCGTAATCCCGTCGGACCATACGACACCAAACCGCAGCTTCCGATTCGTAGCCGCCTCGAACTCAACAGGGCGCCAGGGGACAGGAACGCACTGACGTGTGGGTTGATGAATCGGGCTGGCCAAAGTCAAATGGGGAAACGACTTACGGTATGACAGTGAACCCAGGGTTTTAAATCGACGAACCGGTGACAGAATTCGGTCAGATCCTCCAAGTTCTGTGCCATAGGTGACGTGATGTGGGGAATACCCTGCAGCCCAGGACAGGGGGACACCACTCCTGTTTCTGGGAATCTCCCCTGAGAGGCCTTGATCGAGTACAGTCCGTTGTAGTGCGCTGGCATGCGGACGCTTCCCCCAAAGTCCGTTCCAATCTCAATCTTGCTGCCTCCGTAGGCGAGCAAAGCTGCGCCGCCGCCTGTCGATGCCCCACTCGTGAATTCGGAGTTGTAAGGATTTGAGCAGTACCCGTACAAGTCCGAGTCGGTTTCCAACGCCAAGAGTCCAGTCGGAACCGTAGTCTTTACGTGCAAGGTGGCTCCGGCATCAAGTAACATCCGTACGATGACAGAATGGGAGGAAGCGGGTCTGTTGACGTTACAGGAGTAGCCCAGAGTGGAGTCGCTGCCCTCATAATCACAAGCCTCCTTGATACTAATCGGTACGCCCAGGAGTGGACGAGTATCCTTCTCGTGAGGGGTGGCCGAGTTGTTCGGGAGGAACTCGGCAATACAGTTCGTGGCGGCGTGTGCCTTGAGAGCCTGCCTGAGGAAGACGTCACGGACGGCAGAGGGAGTCGTGTTCCCGATCATACACGAGTCGACAATCTGGGTCAGCGAGAGACGGAGGACGTTCTGCTCCGAAGCGAGTGGCAGGGCCAGGAGTCCGCGCAAAGCCTCCTCCTGGGCCTTTCGTTTCTCTTGCTTGGCCAGGCTGCGAACGGAAGGTGAGCTCATCGGGAAATGCGAAGAGGGGGGTCCAGCGGTACCAATCTGTTCTGTGGGTCGACAAAGACATGGGAGGCGGGGAAACCAAGGGGGAGGAACGGGTTGGCTGGCATGATGATTGACATGGGTCTTGCTTAAATACACGAGGACCTTTTCCATCCCCGTTTCCGCTAAACCGTTTCAGGGCGTTGGGCGTAAGCGAAGAGCGAACTTTGAAGTCTGTCGCACTCTCCCTCCGTCCATCACGTGATATATTTCAATTTCAGCCACAGACGCGTTCGCCGTTTGGGATCTGACCCGCAACTTGTCTCCACGACCATCACCGACGGCATCTAGAACAGAGGTTATCTCGCGATGGACTTCATGCTTGCTACCTCTTCTTCTCCCCCTCGTTTCTCGAACGCTTCGCAACCACCGCCGTCCTCGCCGCTTGCTCCCCGCTTCGGCTCTTTCTCTCCTATTCCGCGAACTCCGACTCGCCACCGGCAATACAAGAACCGGGACTTTTCCAGCCCAACGCCGGCACAGGAGAATCCTCGCAAGGCTTTCCTCCGGGAACAGTTCAAAAAGCGATGCTTCGAACGCGCTCAGAAAGCGCGTCAGGATCAGGTCCGCAATAGGCGTAAATCCTCGAGCGCGCTCAGCAGCGACGGGTTCGACTTTGACGACGACGCCGAGATGGAGGAGAGCGAGAATCAGGACGAGGAGGACGACGTCTTGAACGATGAAGTGTGTAGAAGAATTGTCTCTTCAGTTGGCTCGTTGCCGTGGGCTTATCCCTGGTCCAGTTATTTAGACGCATTATGGCTAGCGCCAGGCACAAGCAACAACACAATTTTCGTCTAAGCTATCAGTTGGAGGTCGGCTCATCCGTTGATCCCGACATGGAGGACATTTCCCGTTGGGAACACGAACTGCAAGGTCCGATACAATTTCTCCATTGGTCGTCAGACGTCCTCCGTTGACATTTGATCAGTTTCACCCCAGAAGAGCCCTATCGATCTCCCCGAAGATTTTGACGACGAGGAATTGGCCCAGTATGCCGAGGGGTTTACCCAGGGCGAGCTCAACGAGGCCGCCGACGAGTACTTTGACCTGAGCGACTGGGATGGAATCGACGACGCCGTCTTCGCTGCCGCATTGGAGGACCAAGAGATGCAGACGTAAAAAAGCCCCCTCTAATGGGATGTACCATTGCCAGACGCAGAATACCGTGCTGTACATTATTATCCGACTATCTTAACCGCCATCTTATTCCGAAACCCCAATCGGCTCGCAGCCATAAATCAGCTTACCAAGGCGAAGATTAGACGTAAACACACAAACCGAACCGGTGGGACGGAGCATCGGCGGCGAAAACGTTGGCTCCAACCATGTCGCATTTTCCCCGTCCTGTCAGAGTTTCGGAAGCTTTTGGCCAGCGGTGTCTATAGCCTGGTACGTTACTTTCCTCCTCCCTTCCGTGGCAGGAGCATGTCGAGTACCAATCGCCATCGACACTAGGACGACGAGAAATCCCCATGCGGATCCGCCCAGTTCCGGGAACGCGCAAGAAGGGGACATTGTCAAATGGTCTCCGTCATGACGACAGATTGATCGCTTCTTCCCCGCCGTCCCTGGCACAGACCGTGTTTGCTTCCCGGCTTCCAAACGCGGTGTAATTGAACGGTCGCAGAACGTAAGGCCTAGATGAGGGAAAGCCGACCCGCGACGGGGGAGTTAGCCGGTCGCCGCGGATATGGTAAGCACAAGTCGCTGTCAAAGTGCACATGATATTGGGCGGTCATTGCGTATCTTTCCCCACCGGAATTCGGTCGAGTTGTATATCAACCTGAAAGGAATCCACAAGCACATAAGAGACGGTCGCATCCGTATGCCCAGCTTCAGGGTCGAATGAGGCATTCGAATTTCTCCCTCCAACACCAGTTTCTCACGTTTACTCGTTTTCTTTGGGTTCTCGTGATCCGGGTGTCTCTGACTCACGGGTCTCAAGGAGAAGGGGTCGCCCCCCGCGACCCAAATAGACTCTCGATCAGGTCATTCTGAGATCCGGGACAGAACTCCTTAAAGTGGAGAACGGTTCGGTCGACTACCTCCCCTCTCGGTTGTAGATACTGGCGATTGGTTAGCCCACCCCCCACCAGGGTCGTGCATATTATGGTACGCCCGGTGGCTCGCCAAAAACCCAATGGTAAAGGGTAAATCGATATCAGCTTGCCGACAATAATTCTATACAATCAGACAGGAGGGGGATGAATACAGATACAGGGCGGTCAAGTGACCGAACGAGCGTCAAGAAAATGTAACCTCTTAAGTAAGCAAATGCCACACGCCAAATCTTCGTGCCCAAATATAATGACTTGGACGCCTTAAGGAAGCGAGGAAAGAGGAAGAGAGAGAAAAGGGCGTATAAAAGTGACAACGGGCAACCGTCCTGACGGTGCCGTCACTCACCAAACGAAACCGTCCTACTTAAAGCAGGACTGCCGAAGTTCGGCCAGGCAGCGGGTGGCGAATGCTGATTCTGGTGCAACCAGGCTTCCAACCTCCTCCCCAACTCTCCCCCGATTCCACCACAAATATCACCTCCAGATCCAAGATGCTTCTCCTTGGCCTTTTCCTCCTCGACGACCTTAGTGGCCAGCTTCTTCTTCCTCATGATTCCCAGCTCGAGTTTTCCGTCGGAGACTCGCCCGGGTTTGGAATACGAGGAAGTGGGACTTCCCGTACCTTCCGATTTTCCATCGTTCTCGCCGTCGTTTCCAGTGAGAGGACCCTTATTGGCACCCGCTCGTGCGTCACCTTTATGGACGTTGTCGAGGGTGATCTTGGAGGCGATGGCGTCGAGCCCGTACATGTCAGGACCAGCCACGGTAGGACTGTCGGGGTTCGATTCTTCCCATTCCTGGAACCAGTCGTCTTCCTGATCCTCTGGTCCGAGGATGCTCTCAAGTAACCCCTCCTCCCATCCATCCCACTCAATGCACCGATGTGCCATCCTCAACCTCGCCCCACTCTCCTCATAGAATAACCACTCCTTCGCAAGCGAAGCAACATCGGCTGAGGAGCTGTGGGAGAGTGGGACAAAGAATCCCCGTTGCCGAGAAGGGGTCACGGGAGCTGCGTTTGCGAGTTTGACAACCGCCTGTCGGTACAGTCGAGTGGTGAAGGGGCTGTTGTGGAGAAAAGCGGGGACATGTGTACATGCCCAGAGAGGGCGAATTGTCGTGGACTCCCAATCGATGATGCAGGTCTATGCCGCAATACTTCATCAGCACTCACGCAAGCGGAACCCACCATTCGTGACTTACGATTGTCGAGTTATCTTTCTCATCCACGAAAATGTTCTCCAAGTTCAAATCATGACAGTCAAACGCGAAAGTCTCAGCAGCCGTGGGTACCTCGTCGAGCTTCTTGACACCCAACCTCTCCATGATCCTCAAGAACCTACTCATCTCCTCTCTAACCCGGCTCTCCCTCTCGCGCAAATGCGCAATTAAGAACGTGCTTCTCTGCATCCTCCGATAATCACTATACATCGCATCTCCGGCTCCGCCATCCCATTCTGCCTCACTTTCTTCCCAGTCGTACTCGCTGCTATCGTCACTCTCGTCTCCAGGAACTGCCCGTAGATGATGGTGCCTCGAGGTTTCGATTTCGTTCGGATCCAAATGCAATCTATGTGGGGCGCTTTTGCCCTCGTTCTCGAGGATAACGCCGTTGATCTCGCGGTCGGCGCACGAGAGGAGATAATCGTATGAACTGGCCCACGGTCCTCGGTTGATCTCTTCGGGATGTTGCAGCTGGCCTCTGTTCGAGCCAAAGAAGGGCCAGGAGATGATTTGACCCACATGGAACTCCTGCAGCGATCGGGGAGTCACGAGGGTGCTCGGAGTGGGTGGGGTGTGGTTTGACGCCAGCTCGTGCGGTGTGTAAGCGGACGCTACACGGGGGGTCGGGATTGCGGAATCGTAACCCGGACCTTTGTAGAGAGAGCCGAGTTGAGAAAACCTGAAGCCAAAGAGAGGAATAAGGAGTGCGGCAGTGTTATCCAAGAGTTTTATGAGGTTATTATGGGACATGGAGTGATAGACTTTGGAAAGAGGGATCCCGGTTGCCTATCCAGAATTAAACTCCCGTTGAGATCATGCAAGGCGACTGGGAGAGTCGATGATGTCATTACCTTGGACATGAGGATGTATTCTCCGCCGAGACGGTTGTACGCGCTGGCGTCGTGGTGGTAAACGAAGGGGACGGGGAAGTTTGTGTGCTTTCGCAGAAAGTCCATGGTCGCGACCTCGGATTCGGTCTTGATTCGGGGCATGAATCTACGAGCAACCCTGGCAACAAGCTGAAAACCATCGACGAGGGTAACCTGATAAGCCTGGACGGTCATCAGCGACGTGGTTTTCGACGGGGCCCAGGGTTCGGATGTACCTTGTGGAACGTGCCTGCGATAACGATGAAGGGCTTGAGAACGGGGGATGAGTTCCGTGGATACGTAAGACGCACCGGAGCTTAGGAAGACGATACGGGCGACATCGACCTTGAACTTTTCCTTTACGACGTCTTTGAGGACACTCCTGTCGACGTGGAACGGCTGAGCGTGATGAACGGCACGGTCAGCTTTGGCCTCCTTGGCTCTGTCTCGATGTTCGAGGTCCCAGTCCCATTCGAGTTTCTTTGGAGGTGGTCGTTCGAGATCCCGGACCCCGCCAGACATGAGTGGCGGATGTGCGAAAGACGGGATCGTCGAGGTCGGTGAATGCAGAGGCCGATGAGTGGTGGATCAGACTGTGTATGCGCGATCGCACGGATGAGTATCTGGAGGACGGGGATCCGTTGCGAAGGCGTGGTTGATGTTCGGGATAAAGGTTGCGGCACGCGGCTTCTATCGCACATTCGAGACGGATCAAGTTCGTGACAAATACGTCCGGCAGCCTATTTACAGAAGCCCGCAGCCCCCGACCCAGGCGGGCCGGATCGGTGTTTCGTCGGCACCTCCGCCGACGCCGTCCAGAGCATCCAGCACCTCCCATCCGTCCCTCAGCTCGCCAAAGTGCACGTATTTTCCGTCGAGCTTGGCCAACTGCGCCCCCTCGTCGGCGAGAACAACGAAGAACTGGGACGAGTTCGTGTTCTTGCCCGAGTTCGCCATCGCCAAGGATCCCTTCTTGAACTTGGTTTTGAGTCCGGCCTTGTCGTCGTTGAACTTGCCCCCGTATATCGACTGCGGAACCTTGTAAATGAACTTGCGAACGTGCTTGCCAAGAGACAAACCTCTCCTCCACTCCCATCTCCCCGCGTAATGTCTCCCCCCTGGGCAACGAATCCCTTGACGATCCGGTGCATCGGGCAGTCCAGATAATGCAGCTTTTTGTTCCGCGCGTTCTTGCACATCCCCTTCTCCCCCGTGCACAGCGCGGTAAAGTTCTTCACCGTCTTTGATAACCCGGGCGACGGGTCCAGGTCAAATATCAGCCGTCCAGCCAACAACGGCTTGGGCGCAGTGAACAGCATGTCCAGCGACTTCTGCATCGACCCAGTCAACACCAAGACGAGAGGTCGAGAGAGACAGAGCGGAGCAGTACATCCACTTCTTTCAAAGTCTCCTGCTGCTCTGTCGATAACAGTTCAGGATCGTCGGGAAAGCCATAGATTACGGCATTCTTCTTCACTACTTCCTTCGTTTTCTTGTACCGCTCCTCCTCTTTGTTGTGGTCCTCTCGATGTCCGATGTAGATGTCCAGGTAAGCCGCCGTGGCGCTGGCGGGCATGATGAGCTCGGCGGGTAGATCGTGGTAAAAGGTTATTCGGTTGTCACGCGCTAGTCGCTGACTCTTGCACGTCGTCCACCATGGCCACTGCTTACTACGAATTCTACAGGGGATCGTCGTATGTCTAATGGCCACAAGCATGTTTTTTTCTCCTGTAGCTCAGCTAGTTTAACAGAATCGGAATGGCTCTGACCGACTCCCTGGACGAGCTCATTACCAGTGGCGCCATCACGCCCCAGTTGGCCATGAAGGTCCTCCAACAGGTCTGCAAGCCCATGTTTCACATTATGTCAGACACAGTCGTTGACTTCTCCTTATCCCTGTAGTTTGACAAGTCTTTGGCGGATACCATGGTCAAGCAGGTCAAGACCAAGACCACTCTCAAGGTGTGTGGCAACCAGACCTCTCCTTTACCAATCACCTCAACCCTTCGTCTCTCAGGGTCACTTGAAAACCTATCGCCTGTGTGACGATGTCTGGACCTTTATAGTCAAGAACCCTTCTTTCAAGATGGAGTCGAACGAAATGGTCCAGGCCCAGAAGATTAAGATCATCGCTTGCAAGAACGGCGAGGCTATCGAGCCATCCAAGAAATAGACTGTGGAGAGTTCACCCTCTCCTCGCCTTTCCATCCCCGTTGTATCGCCCACACAGCATTTCTTCTTCATAGCGTACTTTGCATGTAAATTATAATACTTTTTTTTCTCCTTTGCCTTGCCTTTGAAACGAGGGGCTAGAAATCAAAGAACCGACGGTATGGTCCAGGATCGATGTGCACCAACAGGGCGGACGCGCTTTAAGTACAACCGCCTCACCGCCTCCCACCGCCCCTCCCCTTCTTCCTCTCCGCCCAACATCGCCCTCCGGTCGACGTCCAGTAACACCAAGATGCAACGTCCCGAACCTCCGACGGCCGGTTCTCGCGCGGAAGCCCAAGCCCAGATAGAGTCCAACAGAAAGAGGTTAGAATCCCTGTCCGAAACAATCGCCTCGACGGAAGACAAGCTCGCGCAGATCATAAACGAATATCGTTCCGCCATCCGTGTCCTCCAAAAGACAAAGCAAGAGCTCGAGGATGAAGTCTCCCTCACTTTGGCGTACATCTCGCCGATCAGGACCTTGCCTCACGAGCTGCTCAGGCATATCTTTCTGCTCAATTTCGAGGACCAGCCATGTTGTGCTTGGGGTATAGCCGCCGTCTGTTCCTTGTGGCGGAGATTGGTTCTTGGAATGCCGAGGATGTGGTCCAAGGTGCGTTTCAAGAAACAGTTCGGCTCCCGGCCGCGTTCAGGGTTTCATATCCAAGTATTCATCCCATCTCCATGCTTAGATCCGACTGGTGACCACCCCATACGCGAACGCGGACACTATCAGGTTGTGGTTGGAACGGTCAGGATCCACCATCCCCCTCGACATCGAAATCTTCCTTCAGGTGCATACCGCTTCGAGCAAGGCAGCTAGGAGGCGTTCGCTTTCCCCCATTCGCCACACCTTGCTACCCCCAATCGGTGCACAGTATGTACACATTCCGCCTCCCCCACCCATCATACCCCCTCAGAACCCCTTCTTGACCCCTCCTTCGCCCACGTTGAATCCGACCGACAGTCCTCCCCCCACCCCGTCGTCTACTCACTCTCCGGTAACTCCGACCACGAGCACGTTCTCGAGGACGAGCCTCCATTGGGGACATATCGCGTTTTATTATCTGGTCGAGCAAATCCATCGATGGGAGCGCTTCATCTTCCGATTCGATAGGCAATTCGCTTCTGTCACTGCCCTCAAATCGGTTATAGGTAGGCTATCGATAGCATCAGAGAGTTTCGCTCATCATTTCTCCAGGTGACGCTCCACACCTCAAGGAATTTGAGATATCATGTGCGGAACCGGCGTTCTACTCCGAGTGGAATTGGTTGCCGAGCGCAAAAGCAACTACGACGATCGTTCTCCCAAATCTCAACTCCCTCACTCTGCAATATATGCCGTTCAAGTGGTCCTCACCCTTGTTCAAGACGGATCTCCACTCTCTCACCCTTCGCTCTCTACCCACTTCCCACTTGCCCTTGGACAGGATCCTTCATATCATAGCAGCGAACCCGAATCTCGAATCGATGGATCTCCATTTCACCACCGTCCATCCAGCGATTCTTCCTCTCAACCCTCTCACTCTCGAGAATCTGACCAAAATGAGTCTAGGCGGACACTATCTCCTTTCTCAGCTGGTCGATAACCTCACCCTCCCATCACTCACCCACCTCACATACGATATCGAGGCACGGGAACCGGTCGAGGAGACGATTACCAACCTTATTTCCCGTTCGAACAATCCGCCCCTGGCATCCCTCTCGATCGCGTACAACCCTGGAACTGCGTTTTACTATGGTGCCGCCGCGGGGATCATGAATTGGGGCTTCCTGATGGACGCACCGGAGTTGAGGACGTTGAAGGTCGGTGGAACGGCTTTCGAGCCGTTGCTCGTCGCGTTGTCCGGACCGGAGGATGGGGCAGGGCAATGGTGTTGCCCAAAACTCACGGGGTTATACATGAAAGGCTGTCACGCTCACGGGGATGGCGTCTCAAAACTTGTCCAAATGGTAGACGTCCGGAATCCGACCCCGACTTCTTCCGCCCAAACCACCAACGCGGGAGGTGGCGTACCAGGCGGAGGATCGGTCGACAAGTTGAAACACCTCGAATTGCACGAATGCGCGGTGTTGGGGCCGGACGTTGTGCAGTGGATGAAGAGTAGAGTTTTGGAAGTTGTTTGCGTGGAGCTTGCATACGATAGGTGCGTCCCTCCCCCCTTTTTCTGACTCGGTGACCGAGTCGATCGTGTCGTGGTGGGACGGATTTGAATGACATTGCTAGGCGTAGACCTCCCAGGAGTCCGTCCTATCCGTACATTTGATTGAACGCTCGGTCTCGCCGAGTATGCTGTGATGTGTTGTTGAGGAGGAAACTCTTGGATATGTGAGAGAGTGCGAGTATACACATACGTTCATGCATCTAGGTTAGTTGGTTGCTTGGTTTTTTCCTTCTTTGAATCGTGTATTATATGAATTACTGCCTCCAGTTTCCGTGTATCAATTTGCGTTCGAATGTATCCCGTCCCTTTTCTTCATTCCAAACCAACCTACCATGAGTTAACCATTGGACTTTCGAAAATCATGTTCGCCTGCGCGTTCTACAGCTGGTTTTTCCAACCTGAGAGTCGAATAATCGACGGAATGCATTGCGGGATAAATATGGATACACGGGGTTAAGTACACCAAGACAGTCCATCGGCGATATCAAAAGAAACACATACACATACATACATACCGCTCTCCGACATCCCGGCTCAAACCACCTGCTTACTCCTCCTACTCTTACTAAACGTCCCAGACCTCTCAACCGCATTCTTAATGCTCCTAACGTTCTGCACGATCTCACTGGCGATCTTCGGATTCTCCGCCTCGAAATCGTATCTCTTCGTGCCCCCGTCTCTGTGGACGACGAGCTTGAAAGATGAGGAGGATTTGGCCGATTGTTGGCAGGCGACGACGGAACGGATGTGGTATGAGGAGGTCCGACCGGTTTCGAACATCCCTGTGGCTCGTTTGGCTGATGGCATGATCTGTTGTTGGACGCGAGTGAGTGAGCATGTAGACGGTTTAGATTTGAAAAAGAGCGGGTTACGTACGTGGAGATAAACCCCGTCTATCGCCAAAATCCGCTCGTGTCTTCCCACAAGCATAGGCAACTTCCTGGTGATAACGTATTTCTATGCGAATGGCGGTGGTCAGTGCTCTTGACAATGCTTGGTGACACCCCACACTATACCTTGTAAGCACCCGTGTAATCCGTCACGGAGTTTTGCTCTCCAGGAGTTTCGGACATCCTCTTGAAGATCGACGCTACGAAAATAAAAAGTCGTGTCAGCCCTCAGGGAAAAGAAGAAACACGGCTCACCATTCGGGTCCGTAGTCCTCATAGACTTTCCAGTATCCACAATTCCATATCTCGGCAACATCGACCTCTTCACCAACACCAAATCGCTCTTCCCTTCCAAACTAGCCACGGTCCTATCCAGCAAAATCAAAACGCTCATGTCCCTGACGAGCAAAGCGTACTCGTTCGGGTTCAATTTCCGTTTCTTACATACAGCTTCGAGAGCTTCTTGCATGTACATCCCCGCGGTCCTAAGAAAAGCGCACGACGGAAACACCATTGCGAGGAATCAATAGACGAATCTGAGGGAAATAAGATGGGACTTACACGGGGATGGTGGTAGATATATGCACCGCATCAGCCGTCTCCGCTACCCTAATTCTCAAGAACATCTGGGGTCCCTGACCAGACATCAACGATCCAAAGGCAGGAGATATTCCCAACGGCGACGCAGTCGCGCTCGTTCCCAGTGCGAGGGAAGAACCGACATTGAGCAAGCCACCATCGGAAGCTTGTTTCTTCTTCTTCCCCATGATACGCGACGGCCGACGCTGGATCTTGGATTCGAGCGTCTTGTTCTGTTGGACTGTTTTGGTGGGACCGATCAGCCCAGTGGCAGCTGAGTTCTACGAGCGGGACTTACTTTGCGGCACTGAAGCTTCCAAAACCGCGTAAGCATCGAAATTGAATTTAGATATCTTCCCTGTCCTATCCGGTGGCGGAAAATCTTCATCAACCTCTCCATCTTCCTCCGCAATCCTCAGAATCCACCCAACGGCCGAACAAACCGTGCCCCACTTCGGATCTTCCTCACCCTCTAACCCTTCATCGATCTTGGGTAACCACCCTTCTTCCCAATACTTATACAACGCGTATCCCAACACCTCTTCAAAGCTAGCGTCCTTTCGGACATTCAATTCCATCACTTGACCCATAGGTTTCTTGGCCCTGGGGAAGTATACAGCGACGGCCTTGGACTCCCCTTCTGCGCGACCGGTTATGGCGGCATAGTATTCCTCGAAGGGGTTCGTTGAAGTTAAAGTCTTGGCTAGCATCGCCGTCAGGGCCGATTTTGCTGGTCGGATCGGAGGGACCTTCTTTCGAGGGAACGTTAACTCGTCAGGTTTCGGTCCCGAAGAGGTATGGTGTGTGGACGAGGAAGGGTGCTGTCGGGAACCTGAAGCGGAAGTGTCCCCTGTACCCCCACCAGAATTTTGTTTGTGGGGATGGTCAGAGTGGTGGGCATGGTGAGGACCGGTGACCGACGAAGAAGAATTTCGATGACGGGAACTTGACCCACGCCTATCACTGTTAGAACGAGAGCGGTGCTTAGGGTCCTTAATATTGTGCTCCCTAACAGGACTGAGCCTGGTCCCTTTCTTTCCGGGTATCAGAGAAGGATTATGCATCGACCCATTCGGGGTAGACATGAGCGAATGAGACATCGACAACATGGAAGCAATATCCGACGCGCTACCGAGGTTCACGCCTCCACGCGTCGCAGAAAACTCCCTAAACCCAAAACAGAAATCAGCGTAAATCCCCCCACTCACATGCGAAATGAAAACGGCATAGAATGAAAAGTAAGGGGCTTACGGATCGAACTCGTGGGCGAGGTCCACACTCCCATCAATCACAGGTCCGCTATCGAACCCATCCTCTTCCGCACTATCTTCCCCGGCAGCCATCACGTCTGAATCGCTATCGACAGGTAAATGCCCACCGATATCCTCGTCGCTGGTTTGGGCTTTATCTCCCTCGATATCGCTGGGAGGTTCAGGTTCCGAAGCCGAAGACGAAGAGGTGTCGATATCACGTAATGAGAGAGTCTGAGCGGGTTGAGCGCCACCTCTCGTGCCCATACCGAACCCTCCGGGCCCACCTCGTCCACGAGCCTGAAGCCGAAGCCGCCGACGGGCTTCCATCTCGGCCGCGCCTTTAAAATTCGGAATAAAGCCTACGGCCTTGGGAGGGGTAGCCGTAGTAGCACCAGAGTTGTTCCCTGCAGAAGACGAAGAGATCGTCTTCGTGAGTACACCACTGGCCTGAGTTTGTTCCTGAGATGGCGAATGCCGGTGATGCGAAGGGCTCGAGTTCGTAGTGGCCAGGGCGGGGTTGGCGCCGTTAGGATGGTTAGCGGCTTCCCCAGGGATAGCATTAACATCCGGTGGGGGTGGGGTCGACCTTGGCATAACGGAGATATCACCCCCATCGCTCGGCCCGACAATATTGACACCCACACCTAGTCCACTTCCTTCACTCGGATCGCTTCTCACTCCTTGGCGGTCCTCGTCGCTAGCCTCCAACACACTGGCATCTTCAAACCTCCCGCCAACACTCATCCCATCGCTCATCCTCCTCCGCCTGTTCTCGAACCTCGCGCTAGCCCTCCTCGCAGCCTTCTCAACATCGCCCGCCTTCTTAGGTCCGGTCCCGCTGACGCGCATCCCCAGCGCCCCAGTTCTATTCCCTCCCATGATCGCAGCGGTGTACCTGAGTCCAGTCGCACCGGGAAATCCGGTCGGCCTACCTCGCCCTCCATCTCCATCATTGGAACCATTCCGTTCATGGTGATGGCCGACATTTGCCAGCCCACGAGACCTTTGTGGCGTAGCGGCTCGTGAGGGTCGACCGTCCGTGCCCCTTTCAGCTTCATCGTCAGAGGGGGCCGGACTGGATGGGACAGCGAGCTCTGGCCACCGTTCGACATCCGCGAGATTTGAGGCAAGGATGTAGGGGTTCGAAGCATACGATGGGCTGAACGAGATCAAGCGCGGTCCATATGGATCTTCGACGTTTCGGAGGTAGCTCAGACGGAGGTTGTGGGTGAGAAAGCTAATCCAGACCGGGGGGAGACAGGGAAAAGGGGGGGCAAGCGTGGCGGAGTGTAGGGATAGATACCGGGGTTTCAGGAAATCAAGTAAGCAAGGCACACGGCGCGGAACGAGAATCGCCGGAAGACGAGATCGCCAACGGAACCGGGGGGAAAAAGTTGGGGTTTTAGTCCTCGGCTACTACACCCACAGCTGCGTGGGCTGGTTTGGAGCAAAGACTCACTCTGGATCGCTAAGTAGCGACATTAGACATCGAGGGCCAGGTGAAGTTGGGCAGAGACTGAGCTTGATGATCGACCGATCGCCACTCGTACCACTTCAAGTCACCTCGAGTTGTGGCGCCCGCTCGGCACCTGTTGGGTGCAGACTCGCCCTACCACCAGATTGGGTCGTCCTTTATATACGCAGTGCTCTCACAGTGGGCTGTTGCCTCGAATGGGTTGTAAAGATCTGGGGTCATGGTCTACAGTAACACAAATTCCAGTAGATGATTTATGGCGGGCTCGGTCATAGAAAAAAAAAAGCGGAAATTATAGACTGAATCAGGGAACAGTAATCGATGAAGGGTATATCTACTGTATATGTGATGACTGTGGGGTACTATGTGACGCTACTATATGTCCATGCATGCAGAGGGAAGAGAGCAATGGGTGGTATGCAAGTGAATAAGAGGGATAATTCATGTGTCCTAAAAACGATGATGATGAAGGGGGGTGACGCTGGGGACAACGGAAAATAACCGGAACCCCATAAACCAGAAGATGAAAAGAGCGCCATTAACGGTGAGGTATGCAAAAATGACAAAGGCATGCAGTTAAAGGGTTACACGAGGTGAGAGAGGGAGGAAGGGAACGGGTGTCACATGAAAAAGGACCGGACAATATAGTCAGGGAAAAGTGTGGGGGAAATTAAAGGGTGAATACAAGAATGGAACATATGGGGGAGGGAGGTCTACTCCAGCGCCGAGAGCGGGTAGATGGTATCCCTATTGGGATGTACCTCAGAGTCAGAGTCTGCGTTTGCCATAGTCGTGCTGTCTCGTAATCCGCTAACCACCTAGAAAAACAAGGTCAAATCCTGTCCCTGTTTGAGAAACACACGGAACACATACGCCTATGCTTATTCGCCTGGAATAATCATATTCGTCCCTCAGACTCGACAGACTCTCCGTCGGATGATGGGGAGGAGTGCCCAGAAGGCCCTCTCTACCGGACAGGATGCTGACACTGCTTGCCGCCGGTGAATGAAGCGGTTCGTTCACCGAGGGGAGGTCGAGATAAACCCCCACAGGTTGAGATCTCTGAAGAGTCTCAAGAGTTGGTATCTGGGTAGTAGACGGTGGTCTCAGAAGGGAAGAAGGCGGGTTCAGTGGGGGTGTCTGAACCAGGATTGGTGGAAGCGGGAACAATTCGGGCCGAGGAACGTCTGATGATTGTCTTCGTGGGTATATTGACATCTGTTGTGGAGCATCATGGAAAACGGCAGGCTCAGAGTTGACCCTGTGCGGGTTATACGAGACGGTGGACATATCGTCGATACTCGGCCTCCGCGTTGGTGCCTCCGACCTTGAAGTATGCCAGGCACTAGGTAC
>Ga0307517_10007217_pt1 | contig 16272 bp, 20 predicted proteins | sample 23_EM_MG_FD_194515 | JGI IMG/M metagenome (GOLD analysis project Ga0307517, IMG submission 194515) | Populus trichocarpa ectomycorrhiza microbial communities from riparian zone in the Pacific Northwest, United States - 23_EM | ecosystem: Host-associated > Plants > Roots > Unclassified | place... | reverse complement strand
GTAACATGTTCATACCTCGCCGTTACACGTTACATTTGGTACATTTGTTCAGTTCATGACCGACCGTTACACGTTACATGAACAATCGGTCGAAATAGTACAGTAATATCAAGTTTCGAGTGGATATTTCCATCGAGTATGGGGCCGTTTTCTGCGGTTTCTCACACTCAACAAATCGTTTGGCGGGTGGAGTCCCGTTTGCAACAATTGATTTCTCTCATGTAGACTTAGATAGATGTCAGATTGTAACAATTGTAACAACCCTCTTACTTACGTAAAAGAGTCGGGCGTCTAGCTATCTAATCTAAGTAATCCGCACACCAGGCTGTCACTCAGCCGCAATGGCAACCATCAGGCTAACTGGGCAGTGCAGACAACTTGACCAGAACCACTATCATCTCAGCGACTCATATCCTGTATGTTCCACCATTCTAGCCACATAAACATATCAGGTGGTGTTTTCAATCACATAACCCAGTTACAACGTATGTCTTGTTCGCAACCTGCGAAGATCGAGTCGATCAATCTGATAATGTATGGATAGGTGCCGGGTTCGAACATCTCGCAAAAAGCGCTGTCTTGGCAGCAACGCACGACTCGAAGGAATCATTCGATAAACCCAAATGCCTCGAGAACACTCGCGTCGCCATTCTGAAGCGATTGAAGGATTGGGCGCTTGGAAAGACAGACTCGGAGGACATTTTGTGGCTGTATGGTGATGCAGGCGCAGGAAAATCCGCTATCGCCCAGACCCTAGCTGAGATTTTCGCTAGCGAGAAGCGACTGCTGGGCAGTTTTTTCTTCTCCAGGAACGATCCACAGCGAGCTACACACGATCCACTAGTAGCGACAATCGCATATCAGGCAGCCACCACCATACCGCAGCTCGCAGAACTTATTATATCTGCTGTAGATCGAGACCCAAGGATATTCGACAAGACACTTCAAACCCAGCTCACAACGCTTATCATCGACCCACTCAACGCCATCAAGGCTCGTTCTCCCCCCCTGGGGGACTCTATTCCCCATTTCCTCATCATTGACGGCCTCGATGAATGTACGAATCGTCAAATCCACCGCCATCTCCTCGAGGTTCTGTCGGAGGCAGCGCGGAGCCATCGTCTGAAGGTCCTTATTGCGAGTCGACCTGAGACCGAGATCCTCTCTGCTTTTAATGCTCTCACAGAAGTTTCTACACGCCTTGCCCTTGATGCAACCAAATTCAAGTCCAACGATGACATCTGCTTCCTTCTGAAGAGCACTTTCCAGAAAATTAAAGCCGCACATCCCCACAAATCATTTATCCCGGAGTCATGGCCAAGTGATGACGTCCTTAATGCATTGGTGCAAAAGTCGTCAGGAAAGTTTATTTATCCTTCGACAGTCGCCAAGTACATCTCCTCCGAACGCCATAAACCCGTCGAGCGACTGAAAATTGTGCTAGGGCTGAAGCCCCCCTCATCTGACAACGACCTTCCATTCGCAGAACTAGATGCCCTATATAGGCACATATTCTTCACAATCCCGAAGGAAAATCTCGACCGAGTACTTTTCATTCTCGGTGTCTTGGTCTCCCATCCCCCGACGGGGTCACAATCAAATGAATTTCCTTGGGAGACAATGTGGTGGATTAGTTCCTTCCTCTTCATGGAGCCCGGCGATCTAGAATTCCTATTGGGGGACCTCTCCTCCATTTTAAAATGCGGTGATCAGGCCAATTATGAAAAAAAAAAAATACAGATCACTCATGCTTCTGTAACTGACTTTCTGTTGGACCCTCAACGATCAAAAGAGTTTCACATCAGTAAACCACAACTCTATGCTCAAATAGCACGGACTTGCCTGCGACACTTAAACGTTGGGATGCCAGAGCCTGCGCATCAAAGGAACTCCCTTTGCCAACAAAACAGGATGATGTTTTTCTCATTTGAAATTTTGCCAGAAGTATTGAAGAGAGCTTCTTTGACTATGGAGCTTCGAGAAGACATTTCAAGATTCTCCCTTATGTCTGCACTCCAATCATATCGACTGAGGAAACCTAGAGTTTGGTTTGATTCTCATAACCTCATTGGGTTTGCATTAGAGTTTGTCTACCAATTGGAAAATTTGGTAAGTTCTTGCCACTGCTGAATCTATGCAGTACCTTGTTTCTAATCTGCTTTCCACTCTGTAAGCCAAATGGTCAAGATCTCTTCACTCTCCAGCAGCAGGAATTTGATGCATGGATGCAGCTTATTCTTCACAAATATCCTCCTGGTGACAAAATCTTTGCAGTAACAGCACTCATTGGTCTCAAGCAACCATTGTGGCTTAACTGGTATGACCCAAATGCGCAGACATGGTATGATGTGTATCCTGGTGCAAATGTCGCTGGCAGGCCAAACATGAAGCTATCTAGACCTGGTGTAGTTGACCTTGGCAGACTGTTCTTCCCAGAATTTCCTGAGGACATCCCTTCACAATCCACAGGCTTTGTCTGCGGCTCCCATGATGACTTTCTCCTTCTTGCAAATGTGGCTCACTATCTTTCTGATGCACAGGTGCTCCAGTTCTTTAGTGATTCAGGTCGATTGAAGCAATATGCTCTCAGTGGCGCAAAATATGCAGCTGCTTCACTTGCCTGCCTTACAAACATTTGCCAGGAAAAAATCTACACCATTGACCTCCAGTATGTTCTCCATTCATGTCAAGTTGTTACATTCTGTACTAATAGATCACCTTTTTGGATTTATTCTTGCATAGACTCACTGGTGGAGGTGATGATAGAGTTGTAGTCACAGGATTGGCCTACCTTCCTCAGCTCCTTGCACGCTCTACTGCATCATCAGAACTAATCACATTTCTTCTGGGTGGTCACTTTGAACGCAAATGTGTCACCAACCGCCGCTATACTTTATTTGGGGAATTTAAAAACTTCGAGATGAAAGAATTGATACCCAATGTCAAGAAAGCTATCGAAAACTATCTTGAGGTCTGTGATCCCTCCTCTATGCAAGCACTACTCCTGACATCACACCTCAAACCAGAAATATAATACTATAGATATATCGCAGAACCAGAAGATGGGACTTATAACGGCTAGCATTGAAGAAAACTGCAACACAGATGAGGGTGTTCCCGCTGGCGGTGATGATCTTCAGTACAGCAGTAAGGTCAAGGAAAGGAAACGGAAGCGAGTCACTCGGGGAAGTGAGGACATGAGGGATGATGATGGACAGAGTTCAAAGAAGCGAGAGCGCAGAGGTTCTGACAACGGTGCTGAGGGGTCGTTGATCACTTGGCCAAAGCGGTTAATCACCTTCGAGGTGGGAATGGGGGGTGGACCGAGAGTGTGCAATGAAGAAATTGGAATATGTACAACTTGAAGTAGAGAATATATGAAGGGTTTAACGTTCGCAATAAGTATACTATACAGGTCACTTTAGTCGCTAACAAAACAAAAAAAAAAAGGCAAGTATAGCGTGAGGACAGATAAGTGGGCATGTGCAAATGTGAGTGAGCGGATATGGGGGAATGAGGTGGGAAGGCGTCGAGGACAACCAAGAAAAATCTACCAAGGGGTGTCTCCCACCACTAGCGTCCTAATTCTCCCAGCTTGAATTGAAAGCCAAACTATACAAGCTACTCTATATCCCCTTTATAAGGCATAAGAACTATACAGGTAACCGCTGTATTTCGTCGTGTATCGAGAATCCCAGTCGTCTTTGAGTTTTAGTAGCCCCCCGACCACCAGTTTGCCTGAAGAGTCAAAATTAATTCCAAAGTTCGCAAAGAAAAAAAGATGCTCGCCTTTGCTCTTGGCACACAAAGCTTTCCGGTGCACCTTCCCAGTCGTCAAGAACATATTTGCCCGTCGACGTAAGCGAGTCATCATCCCCTTCTCCAAACAGATCCCTCGCAAGCTGGGTATGACTGACTCCAGCATACGTCGTCGGACACCGTGGGTTGACCAAAATCCTCGCAGGCCTAAACACTGAATTGGGTATCAACAGCGTGCCCACCTCTGGTGGGGGCACCTCCTCGCCCCCATCTTCCACAGGCATCGCATCATAATCCGAACCCGCATTAGCATCCGGGTCGATTTTCTTTCCCCCCTTACGTCGATCAGCAGCATCATCATCCACCTCTTCTTCCTTACCTCCAACGTGCACCTTCACCGCATCTCGGCCTTTCATCAACGCGTCTCTCGCAGCGACCTCGATAACCCCACTGCGCCTCCGATGGCCAGTACCTGCCCCACTTCCTTTATCCACCTCCTCCATCGCGTCGCGGGCGCTGCGCACCCACAAATCGCGACAAAACCATGCCTGGCTGCTGTCCAAACAAGGCGCATCCGGCGAACGCGTCGGTACGCCCTCTGCCCTGCTCAGGTTCTGGAAATCTGTCCCGGCGCGGTATACAACGCCTCGGTAGTACGACTGTGCGGGGTCGACGACGTGTGTGCCGGATTCGCAGCAGAAGACTTGGAATGGGAGATGTTGGGCGTAGCGCATGGCGCCTTGACGGTCGCGAGGAGGGACGGCGTCGGGTTTTGAGGAAGATTTGGATTGTCGGAATTGGTCACCTTCGATATCGCGTGTTCTCCACCTGTGTGCGAGTGAGCTTTGATACAAATAGTTAAAAGGTATATGGCTGACCGGTCGGAAAAGATGAAGAAACCGTTGTGTTCCGCCCAATCCATACCACATACCATGGAGGCTTCATTGTAGAAGCTGATTTTGATAGTTTCCAGCAGGTCATTGGGGCAGGTGAAGCCCTTTAACCAGATAACTCTTGAAAACCTGATGCTTCTCAGCGATTGCAACTCGTGTAGCGGTTCGAGTGCAAGGTTTCTCATATACGCCTCTTCGAGGGGGTAGTATGCGGCACCTGGATCCTCCGTCATCCCAGACACCCTTCGTATCCGGAAAGGAACTCCAAGGAGGGTAAGAACGGCCTCGCAAAGGTCGGTCAACGTTTCTGTTGAATCCGTCGAGTCGTAATCCAACATTGACACGAACAAGTTGTTGGTGCCTAACCGTTTCGCCATTTGAACGATAACTGCAAGCTGGTCGACCAAAAAATGGTCTGCTGAATGTATGATGATGGCCACGTAGTAGAGGTGGTCCTCCCTAATAAGGTCATCGTAGGCGTTATCTCGCTTGTTCTGGCCGAAGGGACGTATCAACGTCGGACAATGAGCGGCCACCCAACCATTTAGTGAAAGTAGCTGGTCAATTGCACCAAGTACATGTTGAGCATCCATTGAAGATGTTTCCTTGTTAACAATGCTGTTCAAATGCGTCTGTTGAGTGACTGTGCTGTGTCTAGACTTGAAGTGCTCACTAGGGTAGTTGAAATCGTTCCCAGTAATCACGGACACCATTACGAATAAGATTAGAAAATATATCCTCTTTTTCGTCCCTCCCCATTCTCGCCTGCAAAAACGGATGGCGCTGGACATTGAGTGACTTGTCAGAACGCGTCGCACGTTCGATGAAGTTGTGCCCTTTAATTTGGTGCGAGTGTACCCTTGGAGGGGGTGGTGGTGGAAAGAAGAAGACTTTTACGAAGAAAGAGACGACGCAGAACAAGAGAAGCCGCGAGAGAGTCCGACGGCGAAAGGTGACGACGGCCATGGTGGCAACGGAAAGAAAAGTCGGCCTCTCCAAATCGGGATGCACGCTCGTCCGCATTCATCCTTATAGGTCAATTTTTATATTCGAAGAATCTTTGAGTTGCAAGTGCGTATGCTTTTTTTTTACTGAATTATATTTCGATATGTACACTCGAGAGGTTACGCCGAGGTTATTATTTAAAGCATCGGTGTATACTATCCACACATCATATGCGGTTGTTGACTTACCATATGCATCCAGACACGATAATACCTTCCACGGTATACGTTCGATCCCGTCGAGCAAGCGAAGGGGCTTCTCGAATCGCAAACTCACATCTTCGACATGCAAGTCCAGCGAGATTTCTGCGTTAGAAGTTAGACTCGCGAGCCAGTACCTTCTGTGGTGATCCGCGTGATAGTGTTTGTGCTTTATTGTGATTGGAATTGGAATTATTTATTAGCCAACTACGTTGCAACTCAGGTAACTACCGAAATAGCAACCTCGCTAGCTAGTACTAATAATGACATTGATACAAGGGGGACGTTGTGGTTTTGTTGTGGGTGCAAACATAGGTCACGAGCCTAGTCAGAAGTACTTCACACGCCATTTTCAATCGGAGCTCATAGGACTTCATAGGAGATGAAAGACACCACAATACTTACCTCGCGACACCATCCACTCAACTAGAACCCGAATTTGCCTGCTCAAAGTTGAGCCTCTCCTGAAGGAGCGGTCGATCTGCTATATGAAACCCCGAAAACTTCATCATATCGAGCAGTGAATACTACTACGCATTCAAAACCGCATTGAACTAGTTTGAGTTACAGGAATCAGAAATTTATTAGCACTGCCAACCTTCAGGAATCTCAAAAATCCGACACCTCTAAATGCCAGGCTCCTGGGCCTTGTTGAAGCTTGGTCGAAGCAGTCATTTCCTGTTTGGTCCTTTTTACGGAACCCATCGTAGAGCTGACCTGCACGATTGTGCCAGCCAACATCCTAGCCGATATACATTTCTTTTGAGAATTAACTGATATATGATGAGGGTGGCTGCCTTTCAGGTGGTTCATCCATATTCAATCACTGGGCATGCGGAACGATCTACTTATACTATGGCCGGTGATGGCTAAAAATTTTCCCCCTTTTCAAATTTCTCTACAGATCAGGATCTTTTCACCCCATAATCTACTGCTACCCTCAACCGCCAATATTTTCACTTCTAGATGGACAACCGTGAGTTTTCAAACTCCCTCCTGAAGTCCAATGTACCACCATCCGAGACGGAGAGCAAGCGTTTCCGGGAACTCATCCGAGCAGAAGAGGCAAAATATCAGAGCATTGCAATCGGCGTCGAGGCATTGTCAGAACAACGTCGAGCTATTCAGGATCAGATTCAGGCCTTCAAGAACGTTATCTCTCCTGCCCGTCGACTTCCACCCGAGACCGTTACCGACATTTTCCGTCTCTGCAGCGCATTAGAAGACGACATCTTACCTAACCCCCTCGCGGCGCCGTTACTCCTAACGCAAATATGTTCGGGATGGAGGCAAGTTGCCCTCCAGACGCCCGAGCTATGGACGGACCTCTATTTTCACGTTCAAGAAAACGCCACCGAGGAAACGCACAATTTGGCTAAAACATGGATAGAGCGTTGCCGACACCACACCTTCTCGATGACTATTCAGTCTTATGACATGCTTCCCGATCCATTCCTCGACCTCCTCACAATACGCCCGGCGATGATCAACTTCCTGGAGCTCGAGATCCCCCATGATGCGTTCAATTTCCTCGAAAAACTCCCCTCGGGGGTCGTGTTCCCCAACCTCCAAATTCTGCGAGTACACCCTTCTGTGCAGAACCCCGGCTTGGAAGAGAACTGGCTGCTATGGCCTGACTCCGTTCGAGTTTTTGAATCAGCGCCAAAATTGGAAAATGTATCAATGGGATTCCAAGTCGACGATTGCGATCCCGCCTCACTCCACTTGCCGTGGCACCAGCTCAAGGAGCTGAGGCTGAACACTCCCTATTCCCAGGCTCGAGTTCCCGACTATAACGTAAGGTCCATTTTGCGTAAATGTACCCTCCTGGAGACGTGCATGGTCGCTCTTGACGCCCTCACCCTCGACGCGGATTTGAACGGCAACATCAGCTTGCCACACCTTGAACGTCTTATTGTCATCATTAACCTCGATCTTGGAACACGTTTTTTCGAATCCATGGCGTTACCACAACTGAAGGATCTTACCCTTGGTTTGATGCTACATTCCGAAGCTTCAGTCTTTGAAGGATTTTCTGTTGACCTCCAACCTCTGATCGATTTGCAACTAGCATCAAATTTTTCCTTGAAAAGACTCGTTCTCCTTAATATGGGTGTTGACCAAGACGAACTGCTCGACGTTTTGCGGTTGATGCGTTCCCTCACAGAAGCTTCCTTTACCTTTGTTCGGGGTCTTGGCGAAGTATTCTTCTCTACCCTCGAAGACAACTCCGAAACCGCGTACCTCCCCTGCCTTTCCGCCCTTACAACGGATTTCAGCTCGATCCCTCTTCCAAACCTCCAAGCCATTCTCGAATCCCGTGTATATCCTAGCGACTTGTCAACCTCGAACCCGCCAACAGTCGCCAAACTGGAACGTCTGGCGCTCACCGTCAAGGTCAATTTCGACCAATCGGTCTTTGAAAAGTTCGAAGGAAGGGGCCTCGAGTTAAGACTCGACCGCCTCATTGGCGGGAACCCGACTCCTGACCCAGAAAAGGAATTGTTTCCTGGGCCAGAATGATATGTACCTCATCATCATCGCACACCCATTGTATCCTACCCAGTTATGGCTAATAGTCGGTTAATAGATTGACCTCTGCGCCGGCACTGATCGATTTTAGCTCGAATGGGCGAGCTTACTTATAAGTGTACTGTGAATGTAATACTGATTATTATTTCTATTACCAAGGCTTCTCGAACTGCAAAACTAGATCCAGCTAACGAAGAGTCGACAGACCGCGAACCTGGCGAACCTGGTGCGCAAGCGACTTCCGTGAGATGCGCCCCTCCTTTCGTTGTTGTCCGTATCTCCTGAGCATTTACCCATTTCCATCTCTATAATGTTTTCCCTCGGCTACCGATATCTCTTTCTATCAATGACGCTATGCGCGTGGAACCTGGGCTATTATTGTGGAGCGTGGGTTAATACTATGACAGCTCTCGACCCTACCCTCAATCAACGGATGATCCCGACTCCATTCCAATCCTCTGAATTGCATTGGAACCAAACATAATGCCTTTTCGGATAGGAATTGTGTAAGCTACTTCCCCTCCAAACTAAACATGAATTCGATCTAAACTGTTCAATGGAACAGAGGTGGAGGGATCGGCGGACTCACTTTGGGAGTGGCACTCGGTCGCATGAACCTCGAGAGTCTCATCGAGGTAGACATCTACGAAGCCACTCCGGAGTTGACACAGATGGGCGCTGGTATTAGCTTCTGCCCGCGAGCTTGGAAAATTCTAGAGAAACTTGGACTCGAAACGTCGTTGGTTGAGCATCTCTCTCCAGGACAGCAACTACCGGGTGGCGAACCTTGTGAGTCTGCAGTAAAAGTTATGCTGATAGTATATTTAGTGAAGACGGCTTAACAGGCTTGGTCTTGCAGTTCAGAAAGGCCGACCAGAAGGAAGGAGTTCCAATTCGAGACTTGATTTGTTCAGGTAAATGAAATTAGTGTTTAACATCGACTCGGCAAATGAACCTTTAAATATTCGAAGGTACCGCACTGTCATTTCACCGGGCTATCGTTCAGGAAGTCCTCATGAAGCATCTACCTCCCTCGATACGATGTCATTTATCCCACCGACTCATTTCATACTCGACCTCGAGTTCAGGGCCCCATGCAATCGAGCTGGCCTTCGAAAATGGAAGTTCAAAAGCATGCGACTTGCTCATAGGCGCCGATGGCCTTAAATCTCTCGTTCGAAAGCAGTTTGTCGGAGAAAATTTATCTCTAGACCAGGACATAAACAGCGATCCCATCTGGACTGGGACATTTGCATATCGGTGCATGGTCGACAGCAAGGTAGTAGCGCAGCAAATGCCTGGGCATCGGGCACTCTTGACGCCCACAATCGTCAGTCAGACGTAAACAACTCATCTATCTAAAACGATGTTAATTTTAGAATTCCAGTATTGCGGGAAGAATCAGGTGGGCATTCATTTCATAAGTTTGCCAATGCTGGAAGATAATATCCATTTCTCCTCAGCACCTTGTGGCATATCCCATCTTACAGGGTCGAGTCATCAATTTGGTCGCATATGTCTCGGATGTGGAAAAGGAAGGTAGGCCTTACCATGGTCCCGCATTCCAGGATGTCACAAAGGGGGAGGTAATGCCATTCTTCGATAAATGGGAAGAGGAGGCTCGTGTCCTTATACAAGTAAGCAGATACATCACACGGAAGTGTACGCAATCTCTTGCCTAATGAAACGACGTCCACCAGAACATGGAAAGCCCTTCACGTTGGGCGATCCACACCATCCGACCCTTAGAAAAATACGCTTTGGGCTCGGTCATTCTTCTGGGAGATGCGGTACGGATTCTAATCCATTCAGACATTGTTGCCACCGTTCTCATTAACTTGCTACCTGGAACGAATTAATCAGGCACATGCAATGGCACCTCACCAAGGGAATGGGGCTGGTCAGGCAATCGAGGTGAGCGATATTGCGGCCAAAAATCCCACATGGACTCGGAAAATTTTAGGACGCCTACATCCTCGCCCATCTCATCTCCCAAGCCGTCCGTGATCAATCACTCACAAATATTTCTCGGGTGTATAACGCAATCCGGCAACCTTTTGCGAACTTCGTGCAACGTGTGTCTAGGGCCCAGGGCCTCTTGTACGAGTTCAATGCTCCAGGATTTGAGGATGTGCAAGTCAACGACAAATCGGTAACCGCTGAGAGATTGAGCATGCTTGGCGACCTGATAGTGGGCAATTGGGAATATGCTTGGTCAACAACGGCGGAAGGCAATTTGAAGAAAGCACTCGAGGACCTCTCGATGTCCATCGCAAATGACCAATGATGAATGACTGTTGATTATATGTATCATTGGTATGATAATTCGTAAGCTCCCTTCTGTCAAACCTTAACCACCCCCCAACTCCCCTTCGCATAGGATATCCTCGAGTACTTAATTCCGCGCCTGTCAGACCTTCTTCTGAAATGTTCCATAGATTTGTGGAAAATCCTACCATGAGGAGCTTTTTTATGAGATGAAGTTCGAGAGAATGGAAGACTTACTATGGTCATGCATGGATAAGCGCTCAACAATAAGCTCTACAAATTCTACGAAGGATTTTATAGGAGCACTGCAATAAAGGAGTCGCAGAATGTAAATTGGCGTGGAAAATGAGCCTGGCCTATGCACTCCGAGCTCTCTGATTCCTAAGACAAAGGAAAAAATGTGAATGTTATGTTATATATTTCTCATCCCCAAAATGGGTTTTGCATCAGTTTTCCCCACGGCAAATTCTATAGACATGCCACTTCCATCGTTCTTTGGCAATGGCAACCCTCATGAAATTCTTAGCTTGTTCTCACCGTCCTACACGATATGATGCCACCGTGTTGTCTATTTCTATTGAAAGAAATCTGGGAAAACCTGCTATGGAGTTCCATCCTTGCGCAACCCTCGGCGACCTTGAGCTATTGCCCGCCGAATTGCTCAACGAAATAGCGGGTCAATCCGACTTCCGCACAGTTTCCACGTTACGATTGCTTAACCGATGAGCAAAAGTAATTGTGGATGCATCGATTCCTTACAAGTACATCTTATTCAATCACACACCCCAAGTCGTCGCCACACTCGAAAGGACGGGGATTGTGTCTCATTTCTCCGTTAAAGATGTCTTTTCCGCCCTCTCTACGCGGTGGCCCTATTGTCATGTTTGCGGCAAGGTTGGAATGTACCTCTGGATCCCCGAGTGCATCCGTTGTTGTTTCCTCTGTATGGAAATGGCCCCCGAGCTCATGCCCATTGGAGAACGAGATGCGAAGGCTGCATTTGGCCTTACCAGTGGAATGAAGAGAGTCCCCACTATGCTCACCTTACCAGGCGTGTACACCATTGCCCGACGGCCGTGCCGACAAAGGCGGCGTCTCGTGAGTCGAAAGAAGGCCCGCCAAGCTGCAATCATTGTTCATGGAGGAGAGGATGGATTTGCGAACTATATTAACGGAATCTCAACCAAAACCAAGATCGCTTGTGAACGTCGGATTACAGCGCTAAATACTGGCGTTCGCCACATAACCCGCTACATGACCACGATCCCCCTCCCATACTTCAACGCCAACTCACGCGAGACTCACATTGGACTTGCGTGCAGAGGGTGTGAGTTTGCGGTTCATTTGTCCCCACTTCCACCGTACGATAATGCCGCATTGATTCAACATTGATTGATCAAGCATACACCACGGAAGACATTTTCAAGCGTTTCAAGGGTTGTTTGAGTGCGCGGAATTTGTGGAGCGCACATCGAAATGTGTATATTCCAAAGGGAACAGCGTATCATGAAGCCATGCAGACTTATTTATGGGCGTTGCAAAGAGGCTTCCTTCGGGGAATCTCGTAAAGGTTACGTACCTGATGCCGCTGTATGTAATATCATGTCCACGTCATGTGCCGGCTCCGATCATGTCACTTTTTTGGCCGGACTCCCATTTCATAAATACTTCTTACATTGGCTGGTATCGTTCAGGCAAGCTATGTGGAATTTATGTCTGCACTCGGCACGGCATTTATCTAGAACAACATTCAACTATCCACGACATGGTTATTCACGACGGTTATCCTCCATTCCGGGAGCCGCTATTCCGAAACCCAAGTCCCTACACCCACCCCGCAGGCTCCGAAAACTTGCGAGGAAAACAGGTTTTACGTTGGTTGGGTTAGGAACCGTTTACATGGTCGATAAGACCTACAATGCATCCTCCATATTCCGCAACTTGAGGACTTTATGGACAGTACGTCATCACATACAATAATTTCCAAGTATTCCTTATTAATGTATTTTCAACAAGTGTGCTATGATAACTCTTGATTACAAGTGGAATTTCACACCTGAAAAGAGCGAGCTTATTCCGGAGTTACACGAACGAGTGGCTCAGCGGGTTTATGACCTCCTTACATCTAATGGTGGTTTGTACATAAAGATTGGGTTCGTCTGGCCTTTTCTCTTTTCCAACCATATGTTGACCTCTGAATAGGCAGGCCATCGGTGCTAATGCCGCTGTCCTTCCTCCTCCCATGCAAGTCAAGTTTGCCAGCTTGTTTGACGACGCTCCCCAAATTCCCTACTCCGTTGTACATAAAGTCTTCGTTAAGGAACTCGGTCGTCCACCAAGCGGCCCCGGTGGCGTCTTTGAAATATTTGAAGAAAACGCCGTCGCCAGTGCAAGCATTGCACAGGTCCACAAGGCAAAACTCTGGCCACAAATAGGACCTGATGGGAAACCGGAGAAGGAAGAAAAATGGGTCGCGGTTAAGGTTCAAAAGCCGGATGTGAGCACCCAAATGAATTGGGATCTTGGGGCATACCGTTTGGTTATGTGGATGTTTGAGAATTGGGCATTCGACCTTCCAGTTTATTTTGTCGTTGGTGCGTGATTTTTTTATTTGCTAAATCCATCCTCGCTGGATAAATAAATTTTTACAGATTTCGTTTCGGACCACCTACGGCAAGAACTAGATTTCGTTCGCGAGGCAGATAACGCGCGTCAAACCGCGGAATTCGTCGCTAACGAACCCCTACTACGTGACAAAGTTTATATTCCAAAGGTATACCCTGAGTATTCCACCAAGAAGGTCATGGTGGCCGAATGGATCGACGGTGTTCGCCTCAGTGACAAAGAAGGTATTTTCCGCCTGATGGGCGAACGTCCCCCCTCATCGACACGCAACTCATCGGACCCACACTCCGCCACCGCCCTCGTCTCCTCCCCTCCCATCTCACCCGCTTCATCACTCCACATACCCGCGAAACCACTTAAGGGCGGTGTCAGTGCCATAATGAAAACCATGGTTGAGCTCTTCTCCGCCCAGATGTTCGAATGGGGGTGGGTGCATTGTGATCCACACCCAGGGAACGTCCTCGTGCGGCCCTCGCCATTGGACCCGCGGAAGCCGCAGCTTGTGCTCCTTGATCATGGGTTGTACGTTCGGGTTCAGGAAGACTTCAAACGCGATTGGGTGAAGCTATGGCGCTCGATGCTTTCGGGAGACTACAAAGGCGTCGAGGACGTGACGAAGCGATGGGGGTTCGGGCTGCCTGATCTCATGGCAAGCTTCACACTGATGCGGCCGACAATCCTGCAGAAGGGACGGAAAAAGAAGGACGAAGGAGAGCAGCCGAAAGAACGGAAACCGTTGACGCAGTACGAGATTAGCGTGTTGATGAAGCAGAAACTGAGGGAGTTCCTGAGCGACACGGATCGAATGCCCAAGGTGTTGATATTCCTCACGAGGAATATGCGCATGGTCCAAGGTTCGTCGCTTTCCCTTTATCATTCAGTTCCCTTCTTATGGTTTTATCATCTAGGCAACAACCAGTCCTTCGGCTCTCCAGTCAACCGTATCAAAATAACCGGCTATTGGGCCTCACGCTCGCAGATGCGTAACACCAAACTGCCCTTCATCGAACGTCTCAAGGAGTGGTGGCATCATATCATCTTCCAGACCATTATGTTCCAGCTCGATATCATATTCTGGAAGAGCCGCCTCCTGCAATGGTTCAGCAACTTGCGTGCTCGATTCCATTTGGGTGGAATGAGGAAGGGCGGTGGGGGATTTGAAGAAGAGCTAGAAAAGAGCATGCGCGGGTTCGCCAAAGACAATCTAGGGATTGAAGTGAATTCCGATATGTTTGTAGGGTGAAGCACGCAGGCGTGGTCTTGGACATACATTCCCCCGCTCTTATTTTTAGAAGTAGATATATATATCCTATCCTTTATTTCGTAGTTGTACTTACCAAGTAATCTGGGATAATTGCCTTAGACAAAGGAGCTGCTTACATCTGTAAGTCCATTGATACACAAGCAGATAGAAGAATTCATCAGGGCAGAAAGTTTATAAAAACGTTGATCCTCAAACACTTCCAATCCTCGATGGGCTGCAATTCGACAACAAACTCTTCGAAAGCGTCCATGATGATCCAATGTTCGAACTTGGCGACTCTCGGTGGGTTTGTAGATCACATCATTGGGGTTTATGCAGCAGTAGAGTCCAGAGAACGGGTTTGATATTTGGGACCCAAGCCGTGTGGGAGGGCGAAAAGGCGCGAGGAAATGCAGAGTCGCCTTTGAAGAATTCTTGGTCACGGTCAAGCAAAGTTCTTACATTGAACGCCCCAGAACCTGACCACCGTATCGAGTAAAGGAAATTTTACCAAGAAGGTGAATTTAGTAAGAAGCTTCTGTAAGCTGACCAGTAGTTGGAAGTCGACAGATTGTGCCACAAAGGCTCAACTAGGAACCAGCCTGATATTAATGGAAAGGGTCGTTAGTTTTGACAATACCGTGCTTCAATCGGGGAGGTCAGAAAGAGAAGGCATCAGTGCATGCCCCAAGGGACAAATTACGCAAAAGAGCCTCAAGTTGTTGTTTGGTTTTTGACCACATCACTGTTCGACTGCAGATCCCTGAGCTGATGCCACAGTAAATGAAGTGAGGCGTGGTTAACCCCACCAATGGGACGACTTCAACGAAAAACATTCCAATTTCGACGCCGATTCGAATATTCAAAACGGATTCAGGCCATTGCAGCTAGTTTTCTTCCAAGTTCCAGCATTGTAGACCAGGAAATACCCTCAGACATGACGCGGGGAGCTTTGCGAGGAATGTCAGCAGGAAGGAAGATCATGAGACCCAGATCGTTGAGCATCTCACGGCGAATCATGAAGAATTCCATGAATGGATGGGGAATTATAGCTAAGGATTAGATTTTCATAGAGAAGGTGTGGATTCCTTCCGGGTATTGGCTACCGATAGTATCTGATTGAACCCAGAAAAGAAGGACCATCCGTAGCCCAATTTTTTTGCGGGAAACCTGCCGCCATTCCCAACGTATTGTGTTATGAGTGAGGGGACCGTAAAAGGGTCAGGAACGATTTCCCCTTGACAGAAAGCAACACACAAACCGAAGATCCTTATGACAGTGTCAAGTGGAGTCGAAGGTAATAGCAGGAAAAACGAACGTTCTTGAAGACTTCAATGCGATCCTGGATGCCCCACGTTGCTTCGACAAAGCCTCGACATTGTCTGCGATGTTCTGAAGATCACAGAAGAAATTCTTGTTCTCTGGCCGCACTGGCTCGGGGGTCCTTCGGTCTTGAAGGAGTGGGCCATTACGTGCACCGGGTGGCGATTTGAACCTATCGGTAAATTTAAAAACTGGACCGCTGGGTAGATGTCGACGGGAATAGTTTCCTTCGACCATTATGTAATTTGATATCTCTATCGCTTATCTCCGTTGAAGCCTGCTGCCTCTCGACCTTATCACTACTGAAAGGGGACAGTTCTGCGGCGCGCAGAATCCGTGCAGAATTCAATTTACATGCATAAAATTCTATATATAGTAGAATAATAAATTCTCAATAAATTCTCCCACGACGTAAAAGACAATT
>Ga0307517_10007216_pt1 | contig 16272 bp, 26 predicted proteins | sample 23_EM_MG_FD_194515 | JGI IMG/M metagenome (GOLD analysis project Ga0307517, IMG submission 194515) | Populus trichocarpa ectomycorrhiza microbial communities from riparian zone in the Pacific Northwest, United States - 23_EM | ecosystem: Host-associated > Plants > Roots > Unclassified | place... | reverse complement strand
CAAAGCTGCTAACGAAAAAAGGGTGACAGATAGGGACGGGCGGGGTGGGTGGAGCGGCGGGAGCGGAAGGACGAGTGGGGCAAGTAGATGGGCGGCTCACCATGATGATGCGCTCGAGACCTGAGAGGAAGAGATCTGAATGGAAGTTGTAAGCAGAACACTCGTGCTCCACGGACATGTTCAATTGAGTGGCAACAGCAGACAATTGGTTGAGGAGCTTGAAATGAAGCGTCTGGCGAGGGAAAAACAGGACATTGGTTTCCATTAAAACGCAGGGAACGTGCAGGGTCCACTAACCATGTATCGCATAGCTTCGGCTTCGACACCACCAGTCATGCCACCAGGTGCCCGAGGTCTCTCGACCTTGTTCGCATCACATTCCGCTAGATTCCAGATCGTGTTGTTGGGATGGCAGAAAACCCAGAAGTAATCTCTGCAGAGATCGGAGAGTTCCTGAAGGTACGTCTTGTATAGTCTAGGCTTGTGCAGATTGTCGATAAATTCGTGAGGTGTGAGGGGGACTTCCGGAGCTTCAGCGGCCCGTGGAGCAGGGGTGAGAAGCAACGAGCGAAGAAGAGCGAAAACACTCTTGTGAGGATGTGGGAGAGTAACGAGATTGTTGTTAGCAGAAACGGCGAGTGGGTCCTGATCGTCCCAGAGTTCTCGGCGGCGGTCTTGCTCGGTGAAGTTTGGCAGCGAGTCCGTCGGGAACAGATCGAACAACAGTTGAATAATCTCAACAATCAAGTGCCTCGTAGCTACCTCTCCAGGTCTCTTGTCGGAATAGAGGAGGACGATGAGTTGTGAGAATGGTGACGGGAAAGTCGAGCGAATAGCGGCGCATCCGACGACGGAGGTGGATGCGGCCTTGATACATTCCAGGAGAGAATGGAGCAATTTGTCATCATGCTGCTCCTCTCGCCACTCGAACTGTAGCAGTTCGCTCAAGCGACTGAGGAGGCAATCGTATCCGCCTTCCCGAAGGAATTCCTCGGTCCAGCTAGGACAGCAGAGGTCAGTTATTGGTCGATGATGCTCAAGAGGAAACGATGGATACCTGGTAGATTCGTTACGGAGGTGAAGCCTCAACTTCTTGACAGTCTCAACCTCAAGGGTAGCGCTCGGGGTTGTGTCGAGGATCGTGCAGAACCTCGAAGGGGTCCAGCTGTTGCTGGCCTTCTTATCCCTCCCCCTAGCACTCTCATCCACAGACTTGTTCCTCGCTCGCGACTTTGGTCTCGGAAGGTCGATCGACTTCCCCCGGGATCGGGTCTCGGGTCTCGCCGAATCATCAATGGCGACGGGGTTGACGCTGGTGCGACCAGCAGTCTTATGATACAGATTGTCGTAGTCAATAGATTTCTTTGCTGGTTTGGGTGATTCTAGAGATTCGATGCTGTGGGCCTTGCGAAGACCACGTGTGGTTTGTGGTAGTTGAGTATTGACGATGGTCTTTGACGACTTGAGCATCGCGGCTTTGACGGACGACTCCATACCCGCGAGCTTCGGTCTAATCGTGGGTGGGACCTGAAGGTCATCCTGCAGGTAGCGACAAAAGATTCCGAGCTCAGAAATGACGTCTAATTAACGGGAAGGCTAATGATACACTCACGAGGAGCTGTTCGAAAGCGACGTTGGTGTCTTCCTTGGGTGCAGCTTGGCTGAAGGTCCTCTTATGCATCTTACTGGCCAGCGCCGGCTTCGGAGGGACCATTTTTGGAGCGAAAACTTCAATGTTCTCCTTATCCCCACCCACAGCCGGGTCAGGGAACTCTGCGTCCAGCGAGGACGTTAGCATCATGAACTCGGAGTTGGATATCCTCTTGGAGGTGCCAGGGAGTATGCCCTTGAACATCGCGAGCTGGATCGAGGAGGAAAGAATGGAGGAAGATGGGCGAGAGGGAGTCGCGCAGTTAGAGAACAAGTTGAACCACGAAACCGAAAGAGTTGAACTTTCAACCTCGACGGAAATTGCCGGTCACGCGACGGTCACCTGATCACATGTTCACGTGCCGGATTCATTATGGCGTTTGCCGCCGAGTGTCGGGAAATGACATTGCCCGATGTATGACGATGGGTGCTTGTGGACCGTGTACCGGCGAACTCGTGAGAGGGCCGCAGCGGGTGGGGCAGCGCATTTACGGCACCCTTCAGGCAAATCTCTCACGGCTGAGCCTCCAGCCTTGTTGATCCTCGTGAATTCCACCCGGCCGACCCAACACCCGAGAGGGCGAGCGCAACCGTCGGATTTACGGGCGAGACTGGGAAAACCAAGGATCGATGTGCCTGATTGCTTCGCGGCGCTGTGCGTTTTCTGTATTCTGATCCCCTCAGGCTCTATGGCCGCGCGCGAAACGTCGAATGCTGCCAAAGCAAGGGCGGGGAAACGAGAGATACGCCTCGGAAAGGGAAGGACAGGGCGGGGAGGGTGATATTTCGCCGCCCATCTGTTGATGGTGAAGCCGCGCCCAGGGAAACACAACCCCAGCCCTCCTCCGGTTAAAAAGCTTAGCTGGGCGGATTCTCCGGTCAGTCGGCCTTTCCCCTTCCCTCTTCTTCCTCTCCTCCACCACCTGCCCCGCGGTTCCGCCTCCTCCCTCTCCTCCATCCCATCCTCTCCTTCGGTTCCCAGCCCTTCGATCCCTCCGCTGTCCCCCCCGGAACCGCTCATCGCTTCATCCTCTTCGGGCCCCACCACACCCTCCCCGGTTTGAAAATCCCGACCTGTCGAAAATTAAATACCGAGGCGGTCGGGAATCCCCTTCCTCCGGCATCTTTCGACCTCCAACCGCGCTCTTGCTTCTTGGGCGGCCAGCGGTGATGGCTCGACAGCATTGAGCAGTCTGCTTGCAAGATCCACACCATCGCGCTCGTGGGTGCAGGGGTGGGCTCGGAGATTTTCCTTCCTTCCATTTATGGTAGGGTAATCCCGCCCATGTCAGCCGAACAAACGTCAATCGGGCCGCGCTCCGTGCTTCGCGTTGGCTTGGCCGTAGGGAATCCGTCTATCCTGAGCCACGCCTCCCAATGAAAATGCTCTGCGCCCATTCCCGTGGCGTTCTCAGTCCTGCCAACCGCGGTCCTATTTCACTCTCTTCTCCTCGGCGCCCGTCTCCCCACCTCTCTCTCCTCTTTCATCCTCCCTTCGCGCGCTCACACCGGTACGATGATGGCTAGACATTGGTATCTTAATTCATTTTTCATGGGTCATTACAGACGTTGACAGTACATCTAAATACTTCAGCAGATAAGCCACAATCTTACTACGGACATACGATACTAGGGAGGAAAAACAGCAGATGGAGAACGTGAGATGGGGTTAGCCAGAGGCAATCGGGGTAAGTCGACAAATAAAAATATCCAAGATCACAGCAAACATTAACCGCAGAACCGAACAGAAAACTGGGCATGGGAACGGGGCATAGGATATCACGGGTAAACTGGAGCAGAGAGCGAGGTCCACGGGGGTTGTGCTGGTGCGATGCGACGAAAAAATTGTTACACGAAGGCAAGTGCTTCCATAAATGATGTGCTGAGAGACGGCGGAGGAGAGGGAAGAATGGGCGCTCATACGAGAAGCAGGCTCGAGGAACCTTCACGAAGACCCTCCCGCCAATCGACGGTTTCCCATCCGGGCGCACCCGTCTGGCGGAGGACATCTCGTTTGTGCCAGACGCTTTCCATAGCGGATCGCGTCTGGAGAAGATTTCCGAGGTTGTTGTGGCTTCGGAGCCGTCCAGAGAGGAATTGACGTTGGACCAGGCTGTCCGTCATGCACCCCGCGATATAGACCGGAAAGGCGATGGTCTGATCCATGTCTCTGGTGGACAACTGCTGAATGAGGTGAACGACGTTCGCGACCGAGGTCGAAATCTCGTGGACACCTGGGCAGTTGTTACGGCATGGATCAGCACGTGGTTCCTTATAACTGATGTTGGAAGAAAGGAGACCGACCTGGATTGGGGTCGCTCAAGGTCGTGTGAAGATAGAGAAGGGCGCTCTCTTTGAACAAGCCTTGCACCCCGCGTCGGGCGTCGTCGCTGAGGAACGGCGATTCCAAGTTGGAGTCCCCACCCATCAGCGGCGAGAGCTCAGCGATCAGGCCCAGATCCAATGGGAGACCACTGTTCGTTGCCGTGGTTTCCTGAATCTGCCTAATGCCTTGTTCAATCGCATCTCCTCTTCGGATCAGATCTCTCGTGCTAAGTGTCCCTTTCAGCGACTCTTGAGACTTCCAAAAGGCAAGTTCCGACGTTTGGGCGATCGCGTACAGGATCTCGTCTGGGAATCCGGTGAAGGACTCGAAGAGAGGCCCGAGCTGGCTGGTTCCAAACACGGACTTGCTTTTGAAGATGCGGTGATAGACCTCGATGAACCGTGGGGGCTGCATCAATGTGACGCTCGAGAAAATATCAAGCCACTATGATGCAAAAAAGGTGAGTTTTTTCTTCTGTCCTCTATGGTGATGGGAAAAACGTACCATGGTCGCCTTGGCGGCATAAGCACTACCATTGGTCATGTTCGCAACGAACATCCGCGGGTTCTCTTCGGTTTGAATGCCCGTGGAGGCTAACCAATCCTGGGCGATTTGGAGGGTTGGCACCCAGTTGGTCCAACCGTCAGACAGGAGGGAGAAGCTGACAAGATGGAGCGCCGCAATGGCGTCCGTTTCGGTGTAGGCTCCGTTGAGATGGTTGGCGTTGATTAGTTGGAAGAAGGCTTGGTCGTAGAGGAACTTGGTGAAAGAATGGTCTGGGTTTGGGTCGGGGAGTTCATAACCGGCGGCTTGCCGTGCGCGCGAGTGGTGGAGGCTCGCGAGAGCGCAGATCGCATTAGCAACGGCTCCCCTTGGCTCTTGAACAATGATCTAGGGAAATATATTGTCAGATCGATTCTTCTTCTCGTAAGGGGCATAGCTCGAAGCAAAGAACGGCAGTAAGGGGCGTGGAGTGACGGTCCGTGAAACTTTTAGCCGAGAATGAAGCCGCGGGGCGGAGATCGAAGAATGGAGGTGGAAATAATAGACTTACCGAGTAAAGGATGTTGGTAATGTCGTTTGAGTTAGAGTGAAACTTAAGTAGTCCCTTGACATGTTCAAAGAAGTACAAGACGAGTTCTGACGTCTGGCCGGAGATCGGTTGGGGATCTGAGTGCCGTTGTTGAATCGGTCTCACCGTTGAGAAGTCGCTGAGTTGAACGGGAGAGGGGGTATGCCTCACAGCCCGCGACTGCAAACCAGTGTTGTACGGTCCAGGCAAGGGGTCGTATTCGGAAGGGTACAAGCCAAAGGGTATATTCGGTAATGAATCATTGGGGAGGGAGATGATAGGGGAGCCGGGACGGTTGTGGAGCAGCTGGAAGGGAAGCTGAGCTGACAAATCGAGGGGGTTCAGGGTCTGTTCAGGGTATAGGCTGAGACACGGGAGGCCAGTGATATGAGGGCTGCTAGATGCTTTGGAAACAAAAATGAAGTGTCAGTGATCGCAGAACATAGGAGAAGAAAGGGGGGCGGTAGGGCGGTAAACTAACCTGATATGGGGGTCGCGAGGCCCTGCGGGGAGATATAGGCCTGGGAGAGTCGGTGATTGGACAACTCAGGAGAGCTCCAGTCAGTGTTTGAGGACAGTGAGGGGGCGCTGACGTAGGATTTTGGTCTGGGTCGTGAGGCGGTGCGAGTGGGGGCGGGGTTGGAGGACGGGGTATTGGGAACGGATTGGGTTTGAGCCTGGACGTAGGACTGGCGGGGCTGGCCCCGAATCCTGTTTTCGCGACGGAGCTTGTCCGTGATTTTGGCGCGGTATGCCTGGACTTGCTGCTTGTCCTACGTAAACAAGGTGCGACGGGATTAGTTGTCGGTAGCCGAGGCCGAGGAGGAAAAAAGAGAAACTGACTCTCATCCACTCGGGTCGTTTGACACCCCAACCCAAGCAGTCGATGTTGAGACGAATGCAAGTTTTACACGAATTCTCGACGCGAATTTCGTCGCATTTCTGTTGGGCAAAGCGGGGGCAAAAGCGGCGGTAAGCGAGGGAGTCGATCTTGATAACATCAATCACGGGCATACCTTTCTACGGAGGCGACATGTCCTGCGGATTTAGAAAGAGGCACAACAGACGCTAATTAGCATGTGGGTTGTGGCGATAGCAACAAAAGGGAGACGGACCAGCATCCGCCCTTTCCAGCCGAGTAGGAACGCGAAACGTCGAGATCAGGACGCGAGGGGGTGCTCCGTGAGCTTCGTGAATTTGGGGAGCCGCGGTCCTCTGGCTGGGGGACGAGGGTGAGATTGTTGGTGAGCGGGGATGGGATGTCGGAGAGGGAGGAGAGGGAGGTGGTTGTGGTGGCAGATGCGGAGCTGCCTGGCCGTCTGGAAGGCATGGTCGGCGGGGAGGAGAGATGGTTGAGGGAGGAGGATGGGAGCGTGGGACGGGAGAGCAGAGACGAGGACAGACAGGACGAGAAATATAAGGGAATTGATTTCTCCAGAAGATCGTGTCCTGTATTGTCACCAACCGTCAAGTAAGCTGTGTGTGTGAAAATGTCAGCGCAATAATAATAAATATTTTCTTCTGCCCCCAGATCGACGGTAACCCAGGAACTTGCCGACCTGCATGCATGAAATTGCCATTTTAGGCTCCACACTTTGCCTTCTCCGATGCTGACTCAGCAGACTGCTCCGGGCTGGTATATCCATATCAGGCAAGCAGCACCCAGTCCGGCTCACGATCACTCATTCCGCTTGCCGCAGCCCGAGGGGATGGGTCACGCAACAGGGGGAGGAGGATCCTGTCCGCACAGCATCCGGCTGACTCGAACTGGATCCGACTCCCGGCTGACGTCGATACAGCCCTTCTCGCGAGGCGGTACCCACGAAACAATGTCTATCGAAACACAGCTGGGGACCCTTTGAGACACGCTTCACCCAAAGATACGGTCCGTGCGGTCACGATAGCCTTTGAGAAGAACCTGCGTTTGGTCACCGTCCGATGAATGCGGCCGGTAAGCATCCCCAGATCACATGCCCCCCACTTTCGAGACCGGTCAAGCAGGGACCAGTTTCTCATCCGGTTAGCCGCAAGCCGTCACGGACGGGGACGCACTCGCCGTCGATGATCCACTCCCTCCCGAGATGAGTCCCACTCGTCTTCTTCTATCAAGGATCCGCAAACGGACTCCACAGGTTGGATAACAAACCGGTCACGGGAAACGATCAGAGCCCGAGCCCCGTCACGCTCTCGATATGTATACATGACGCTCCCACGCTTGTCTGTTCAACCATCACCCACATATGCCCTAAGAAACCCTTCCAGCTACGAGACCATACACTGGCGCAGCCTAGCCTTGATACCGTTTCCCGTTTCCCCCTGTAATTAATCTCTGACGCAGTTCCAGACCCTTCACAACTCAATCCGACCAACTCTATGCGCGATCGTCCATCGATGGTACCTCACACGCGATCACTCACCTCCTGAAACAATCCGCGTCACAGAGAGATCATCAATAGCGAGAGATATATGTCTTGTTTCCCTGGAAAACGACAAGGGTGGGGCACACACGCACACGCACCGCGATTGCGCGAGATGAACAACAGGGCCACATGGACGGGAGCGTGCGACAGAATCGTGATAGATAGTGACATAAAACAACGCAAAACAGATGCGTTCCTAGACGCACATTCTCCCGGAAGTTACCCGCCGGCTCTTGGCGCTGGACGGCTGTACGGGTACCTTTCGGGAATGGCAACCCGGCGCTTCCGTCTCGTGGCTCGACACAAAAAAAAAAGAAAAAGAAACCACTATATCATCAGCCAAACCAGCCTAGACTACTACTGTAGCTGTTGTAGCCAGGGACGTCCTGGGCCCGGTCCCACCTCATCATCATCCTACATATGTTGTAAACGTAGCAGGGCCTGGTTGTCATACCAGTTACAACTGCCACCGGCCTTCCTTGTTTGAGCACAAAAGAGAAGGGCGAGAAAGAAAAGGCGTGGTGCCAGGGGAGGAAAACGAAAGTTTGGGTCGTGTGTGGTAAGATATAAGTGTATTGAATAAACGCCCGGGTAGTGAGGTTACACGTCCGAGAAACGTCAAAAAAAAAAAGGTCATGGGTTCCACGAGGGGCCGTTTTCCAATTCCGCTTCCTCTCGTTACCCCTTGCCCGCAAATGGGCTGGCATGAGTGGGGGAGGGAGAGAGGACATTAGACACGCTCTCGTTTCTTGCCTTGTCCATGACGGGAGAAGAGCCCCACGTGACAGATGCCATCACATTCAACCCCTCTCTGCCGAAGAAGGAGAGGAACATGGACTGCCTTTCCCGTTCGCTCACCGTCGGATCAGGGCCCAATCCCGTCCTAAAACATCCAGCAGAAGAGAGAAACAGAGACGATCTGCATTCTCCTTCTTTTGACCAACAACTCGGTCGCTGTATCCACGTCCAACTCTCCTGAGACGACACCCACTCAACAGAAACACAAATGCCTCCGTCTCTTCAACGGCAAGGGGGGGGGCACGTCTGCCCTTCGGCCGGAAGCTCGGGCTTCGCCTAGCGCCTGATTGAATTGAACCTCGAGAGGAACGCCACCCCTCTCAGAACTCAGAACCCGGTTACCCACTTTCCCACGACCATCTCGCGCGTTTCGGCCTGATCCATCTGCCCACCCCCCCTTCTCCCTCTTCCGGGCCCCGAGGGAACCACGGTTGCGCAAATTTAATCGACGATCCCCGGTTACCGTTGGGTCGGGACGGACCTGACGTAGCACGGGACCCGAGCAAGCCACGACGAAACAAAAGCAGCTGCTCGAGAGCAATGTGGTCCAGTGGCGATGCGTTTCGGTCGAGACGAACACAGATGGCCGCACCGCCGCCACTTGGACCGAGGACGCTTGCGGCCACGTCCTCGAGAAGAGATAAGGACCACCTAGTGACAAATAGCGATCATCATTTGTCCCCTTCAACGTCCGAAAAGTCGTTCTCCCCGATTCATCCTTTCAATACCTCTGGAAATAGGTCGGCTCTCCCACCTCCAATCCGCGAATTCCTCCAAGTGAGACGCGAAGAATGCAACTTACCGAGATAGGCAATCCCCACAAATACCTCCGCGTCGCCCCATTCTCCCTCTCCTGCATCATCATCCCTGGATATCCATCACTGAAACACATTCGTACCCACGATCTCCATCCAATTCATTCCCCTTCCGTACCCTTTCCACCGGCTTCCGCCCGTGTGGCGAGCACCCTCGCCATGGGTCTATCTGGCTCGTATGCGTATATCCGGACGTATCCTGTCGCCTGGATTCGGCTGTGAGGACAGTAGTTAATAAGCAATCTAGCAAAGTGACAAACAAACTTTTTGGGTGAGAGACATTGAAAGCGAGAGCGTAGATAGCATACGTAGCACACGGCTTTTGTGCCATACAAGATGAGAAACATATACGGAAAAGAAAGTGTCGGGGATGCGTGAAACGTGAGCGAGCGTGTGTGTGAATGCGGGGAGGGGGGAGTGGGGGGGAATAACAGATGGGAGGTGGTATGTCAATAGCCGGTATCAGGATGGAGAGGGGGGTTGGAAAAATACGCACTTCCGAACTGAGGTGTACAACGTACAAGCGCACAAACACAGAACAAAAAACCACGAGAGAACAAAAAAAGAAACGAACCAACCGAGTTCGAGTAAACTCCTCACGACCCTCTCCTACACCAAAAGCAACTCCCTTCCACCTTCAAACATGACCTCCCTCCAGTTCACCGTCCATGTTTTCTTTCCTTCAGCCGTCGCTCTCCTCCTCCACACATCCTCCATCAACCTCCTTACCGCCATGACGTTACCCACAACCTCGACCTCTTGCTGCTCCAACAATTCCCTCAGGAAAGCCTGCTGGCTTGGCTGATCGGTCAGGCATCCGCAAATGCAGATCCCAAAGACGACGCTCCTGACGACCGATCTCGATAAAGCCGCGTTGTTTGCCTGCGCGACGCGCTTCAGGCACTCGATGGTTTCCGTAACCGCGGCAGATATCTCCGGAGAAGATGGATAGTCGCCCGACAGTACTGTGTGAAGGTAAACCCTCGCGCTGGCCCGAAAGACGTCGTTGGTCAGTCTTCGCTTCTGATACACCTCTCTTGCCTCCTGGTCGCCGTAGGCGGCGCTCGTGGGAGACGTCAAATAAGGATCTTGAGGGAACATCCCGTTGGAACTGCGCTGCAGGTATTTTTGTTCGATCTCCATCCCTCGTTGGACAAGTTTTGGCATAGACAGACACCCCTTCCGCGTCTGCATCTCTTTCCAATGCGAAAGCTCTGAAATTTCTGCGATCGCGAGGACGATATGGTTCTCGCATCCCATGATGGGTATCATCGACAGTTCGCGAGACGGTGCCGACTCGATGTAGGCGTCTTCCTTGGGACCGAACACGGATCGGTAAATCTCCAGGAACTTCGGAACCCGCATCTGAGTCACTGAAGCCAGGACGTCGAACCACACTGTTTCACCAGTCGAGTGAAGTTCGATCAGTCCTGCGGTCAAATACAAACAAGGTTTTGGGAATCAACGCACTCGTCGTTTTGATGATAAACCTCGTCGTCTCCGGACAATTCCTAAGAGCGTCCTCGGCTCCGAAGTATCTCTGACCTTCGAACACGCTCTGGACGTACTTGATGGCGACGTTCAGGTAGGCGTCCCAATCACCCCGTCCTCCAGAGAACAGGAAACTGGAGACCACGTGTAACCCGGCCATCGCCTCGCCCTCGTCGTACGACCCGCTTTTGCGTAACAACGAAGACTTGAGGCGATAGTAGAAAGTGTCCGTGTCGTTTGCAGAAGACATGATCGCCGTCGATCCTCCCGACACCGGCACGGCGTAATTGTCCCTTACGCAGTGTCGATGAAGGGAAGACAAGAGGCAGACGGCGTCACGAGCGGAGGTGCTCCTCTCTATCAGCTCGTAGATGAACGGTCCGATCGACTGATCTGCCTGCATGTATTGGATCTTCATAACGTTCACCATGTAGTGGCGCACCAGCTCAAACTGGCGATCCGGGACCACGGCCATAATCGAAGGTCGCTGATCGCTCTCATCAGGGTAAGGCGTCTCGTCCACAACATACTCCTGAGTATATGTGGGGGAAAATGAACTCTGGACCGTGGGTGCGAGAACGACCGAAGATGAACTGTTGACGGCGTTCATGCTGGCGTTATTGTTTAAAATGGGCGCTAGGGTGTAAGACGACTGGGGAGGAGACGACGGTGAAGAGTTTAGCCCTGTCAAGAAACGAGGGCGTTGAGCATTGTATAACATTACACACTAATAACGGTACGGGGTCTTACAGGACATAGAGGGCACTAAGCTATTAGGGGATGGTAAAACATTACTGGCAGGGGGTCCATAAGGGTGTAGCATTATGTCGTTCGGAAAAGAAGGCCCTCGAGACGGAACAAAGGAAGACGAGTGTTGCTGGTGGTGCTGCGAGTGGTGTGGCGACTGGTGGTGCTGGTGAGGGTGGTGCATTTCCGGAAGGTTCGACGAATGTAAGGCTAAGAAACGAGGGGGACGGGTGTTAGCAATTTGGAGATACGACACAGAAAGGAAGGGACAAACAGGAGGAATTGTAAGATGGCTGTTCGAGGGGGATGTGAGAATACTCGGCATCCCGCACATACGAAGTCACCGGAGACCTGTGCCCCTCACTCGATGATGTCGCAGAGAGCGTCGGAGTCGGGGGGCTCTGGGGCTCGACGCGGTCCGAAAGCATCAAAATCTGTGGCTGCTGATCGGAATTGCGGGGACCAGGACCAGAGTGCCCCTTGATCATCCCTTGAGACGCGAGGAACGTCTTAATCTTTTCGCGCAAAATAGGAACGCTGTCGGGTTCCTGAACGACGGATATGAGAACCACGCAAGGAAAAGAACGAAAAAAAACACGTCGCGACTGACCCTCATCCATTCGGGACGCTTGGCACCAAAACCAAGGCACTGAAGACGGAGACGAACACAGGTCTGGCAGCTCCCCTGAGTGTTTGGTTGCTCGTCGCACTTCTGCGGGGGGGAGTTAGCGGCCGCGGGTAGGGTGATGATGATGGAGAGAGCCGACCTTTCTCCTTATCCGACAGGTGTAGCAGCCAGACTTAGCGCGCACTGCACCTTTAGCTTTGGGCGCCCCGGGTTTCTTGCTGATTTTTCCAGGTGCTGGTCCGGGGGGCGACGGTATGTTGCGACGGACGGGGGAATAGTCAGGCATTGGAGGTCAGCGAGAGAGTAAGCAAGCAAGAAGAGAGATGGCGAGGGGGAGAGGAAGGGACGGGCACCGGAAGAGGAGGGGCTGGGAGAATAGACGACGAGAGAAAGGCAGGAGCCTTTATGTATTTCCAACAGAGGGTGAGAAGAGGAAACAAATGAACTGGTAAGACGGGAGGGAGACCCCGGAAACCCTCGAGTAATTTGTGATCAGGGTCCATTCCCATATTGGGGAGATTGCGGCGCTCAGAGAAATCGAATTTACATGACACAGCCACCAATTCAATGTCCGATTCGGAACCCACAAACTCCGTCCGTCCGTCCGTCCTCTCCGGCGTCTTGAGCTAATCGTCCACCACACTCGCCCGCCTGCGACCTGCCGACGACGACATTTCCGCTGTGTTGCCCGGAACGACTCCTGCCTCCGATCTGCGTGCTATAAGCGCACGCACAGCGCTCAGCCACTTTATCGATTCCTCCTCGCTCGGCGCACACAACACCAGCGTCCGTTTCGTGGTCACGATCTTGAACGTATGTTTCGAGACCACGCCAGCTCCTGCCTGGCTGGTCGGGTTTGGCGGTTGCGACTGATCTCGGTTCTCTTTCGTCCCCAACACGCTGTGGGGCACCTCGTAATCCAGCGCGTCCAATATCATCTTGAGCGGTATCTCACGATGCGGCTTCGAGTCCTAGAGATCGCAGTTCCTCGTTAATAACATCCCAATCATTTCTGATCGTGTTTGGAATTCTTGCCATATGGCTCCGTGAATATGTCAGCCTGTCCTCACTCAGGACGAACCATCGGTGATGCCACGATGCGCTGCGTCGGGAACCGCACTTCATCAGATATCCAGTAAGGACGGGTTTGCTTCCATCCTTTCCGACCCCCTGCGCTAGCGGCTTGACTGCCAACCTCTCTGGCGATATCCCAAAGAACTTGGGCCCCGGCATGGAGCCCTCCGCCTCCGAGTCCGACGATGTGACCCCGTGTCCGTGTGGTGAGTGCGAAGGGGATCGGTTGACTTCCCCGGGCTTTCGTGGGATGGGTATCGGGGCGGTTGATGACGCAGCCAACATGCCTTCGGTGACAGTACTCGTCAACTGCAGATCCTCCCTCGCCTCATTCACAGCTTTAACCCACTCCTGAACCTCCTTCTGAGTACTCGCTTGGAGATAGTATGTCCGCTTGGGCGAAACGATGCAGAACGCGTTGTCGTGCTTCTTGAGAGTGACGGGTGTGCATGTGTGGATATCCCCCAGGTCCAAGAGCTGAAGCAGCCGGTATTCGGCGGAACTCTTGTAGTAGACCAGGTGGGCAGATCTCAGGACGAACCACCGCTTCTTCCAAGCCTGTATATATACACGATACGGAACGTGTAAACAGCCTGCGAAGAAACGCCGTACGAAACGCTGCGCACCTTCCGACGCTCGCCTTTTTTCCACAAGTAGCCGGATTTGACGATGGTTTCGTCACTCGACTTTCGCTTATGAGCCGCCTTACCCTCGTCTACGTCGTCGTCTGGGTCCCGATCATCTTCCGAATCTTCACTCGCCAGCGGCCCTTCGGCGATTGAATCCAACGGCGGCTGGGTAATGTTCGAAGCGAATATTGCACCGCCACTGGTCGAGGTCGAGGGAGAGAGGGTCGGGTTCTCGGGTGAAAGCATCGAATCGGAGTCGGATTCTGTGCCGGAAACGGCCTGCTGGGAGGTCGCAACGCCGGGCCCCAAGTGTTTCTACAAAATCCCGTGGATGGGAAGGGATGAGAAAAAGCGGATAGTGATGTCAGCATACGCAATTGAAATGGATGAAGTAAAGACGGAAAACGCGTTCGGGGGTACGAGCATTGGGCATAGATCGGGGGTGGTGTGCCGTATTGTCTTTGTACTCACCCTGGGTTGTTTGGGGGTGGAGTGAATGGAAAGCCGTCGGTAAATCTCCTGGGGGGATGGGGGGACGGCAGGCTTGGACATTGGGTCGTGGGGTGTCACAATGGGCCGTCTACACGTTTTTGGCTAGGGCACCGAGTCCAGGATCCGTGCTTCCGGGGAGTGGGTAAACGAGCTATCCGCCAATGATGCGTGGTGCGAACGGACCAACGAAAACAGATGTGGGGCAGCTGGTTGGCCCGGTCGACGGCGCGCAGGGTGGGAGTGACAGTGGCAAAGCACCGGTGGCGTGTGACGCCGGTGTCGTCACGATCTCGTCACGTCCAGACCCGGCCTACAACCAGCGACCGAGGGCAAGATAAACGCTCTTCCTTGACCCCATACCCATCGACCACCGTCAATCTCGCTCTTCGTCGCCGATAATGTCTATTCAGGCCAAGTTCGACCGTGCCGTCGCCATCGTCCAGGGCTTGCCCAAGGAAGGGCCCATTCGACCGACTCAGGATGATCAGCTCGCCGTACGTTTCTGATATCCCTCTTCGCATGGCGGGGGCACCTCACGCAGCCGTCTGCCCGTTGACCAGTTCTACAAGTTCTACAAGCAAGGTGAGCCTCGTCCGGTCGTCGTCGATCCCAGGGAGGACCGGCGGAGGACCTCTGGCGACCAAGCTCGACTGGGCATTCGCCAGGAAACCCACCCCACCGCTTGGCCCTCCCTGGGAGTTTTCTGTGGAACCCGTATACGCCGATCTGCTGATCTGCGTTGGCTTGCGTAACAGCTACCATCGGGGACGTCAATATCCCGCGGCCCGGTCTATTGGACTTTACTGGGAAGGCGAAATGGTGTGTGTCTAGGTTCTATTTGGAACTGGGCGTACGAGAAGCGAGCAGAGTTATATTCCCTTGGGATCATCCGGCCAGCGTTTCATGTCCGTATCGCAGGAAGGGAGGGTTGGGGCACAGTTCAGTTGATATGAGCTGATCGCTCCCTTCCCTGCCTGACATCCTGGGTGCCCAATGCCGCTTTCCCTCATATATCCTAACCTCATGGGATGTGACACACGCTAACTGAACTTTGCTTTCATTCGTTTCGTGGGTGGGATGGCATCCAGGGACGCCTGGAAGGATGCCGAGGGAATTTCCAAGGAAGCCGCCCAGAAAGCGTATGTCGACAAGCTTCTCGAGGTACGATTTGTTCTAAACGCTTGTTGTCCTATCACGGGATCACGCCGTGCCTGCGTATCACAACACATTTTGTTTCCCCCCACCCCGTTCCGAGCTCTGGGCATCGTGCATCCGCGCTTCGCGGACTGTTCGGGGATACTTTTGTGGAGCGGCCGTTTGACGCCACATCAGGTTGTGGCATCGTTCTGACCTATTTCCCAGGTTCTGAAGCCCATCGACACCCCCGAGGCCAAGGGATGGGTAGCCGAACTAGAGTAAACAAATCTTGGGGGCGTGGTTGGTCTCTTCTGTCTCTACGGACCGGGCGCGAAGGTACGGAATCTGATAGGGAATGGAGGGTGGTACCAACGGCGCCTTTTGTTCGTGATCGAGGCGGTGAAAATTGGAAATATGTGGAATGTAGCCAAAGACGGTATACGACTGTGAAATGTGCAAGAGATATGTGCCGTGAACGTTGCTGGGGGTTTGGTGGGCCGTGGCAGCTTATCGAACACGCGTGAGAGGAAAGGGCGGAACACGGAAGAGGAGAAGCGGCAATTGTAGCTGGGGGGGTTCATTGGGCGCCCTTACACTGAACCGTGAATATGGGCTAACCGCGCTGTCGTGAAAGATGAAAAGAGCATGGGAGACGGCGGTGATATCTGGATACCGAGGAGTCAAGGGAAGGTGCGGGCCGTAGGCCAATCGCACCCTCTTTTCTCTCGATATGTGATCAGTTGACAACCCCAAGGAAACCGAATAACGACAAGACCAACGACTGCGGGGGGGAAACCATCTGACCAGCGCTATTTGTAGCATATCGCGGTGACGCACCGTCGTCGGACGGGGACAAGGGGTACTAAGAGACTTATCGCCAGGACTTAGTCGAGATCCGGTGTGGCGATAGTGCCCGGAGTAGGAATTGCCGCAATGCTGTCCTCGGTTCAATGTATGTATGTGGGGAAGGAAGGTTGGGGGGGGTGTGTGTGC
>Ga0307517_10007215_pt1 | contig 16273 bp, 23 predicted proteins | sample 23_EM_MG_FD_194515 | JGI IMG/M metagenome (GOLD analysis project Ga0307517, IMG submission 194515) | Populus trichocarpa ectomycorrhiza microbial communities from riparian zone in the Pacific Northwest, United States - 23_EM | ecosystem: Host-associated > Plants > Roots > Unclassified | place... | reverse complement strand
CCCGCACATACCACAAGGTGTACATAAAACACCGACCTGTAAGATAATTTTACTACAGAATACAGCTTAAGTTTATGGATTCGGAGAATACAATGAAGGTAGATGCACCTTATTCGGATATAGTTTACTGAAATCGCCCTGTTGGCCGACTGATCCAGCATAGCAGTGGAAGGGAACGCCATCAAAAGCATCGCCAGCGGCTTTCGTGAGTTGTATGAGGTATACAGTGGCGTCGCTCCAGTTATGTTCATAACCTACAAAGTCGAATGGAAGAGAAATTTGAGTGACTCGGGCTATTCGGCTGAAATTAAATAATGCAATTTTTACCAATGAGCTTGACTTTGGGAAATTCGTTTGCTTTCATAAGAGATTTAAGCAGAACACCGAGCTCCCCTTGGGCGGCGGTTAGCGTTGATGTGGGAAATGTTGGATTTGAGTACTGCGGTTCGTTCTGGACGGAAATCGCATAAGCGTTGATGCCTTGACGCTTAAAGCCTTGCAGCAGATATGCTGCATCTGGAAGATTTCAAATCGATAACGAACTTTCGAATAAGAAAAACATAAATTACAGAGATTAATCATCGTGGGTTTCAACGTGCCCCCGTTCATTGTCCCACTGATCTTCATCCATCCAGGCTGTAGTCGAAATGAAACTCGCATTCAAATGGCCATCACTTACAAGAGACCAAGTAACCAAATGAACCTTAGCAGCTGGAAGGGCGTTAGCGAATCAATAAATTCCAGCACAGCGAAATCAAACATATGTCGCCTGCCATTGACGTCGTCATAAGAGTATGCTAAATGAGAAGAGGCCAGAAAGGGTGCATAAGTATCGAACCGTTGGCAGCGAAGTCTGAAGCCCCAAGAGGGACACGGACGTAGCTAAGGCCGGCAGCGTTGGCAGCCTCCTTGGGAGAAAAGAGATAATTTAAAAGACTCCAATAGTTAGTCGAATTTTTTGTCTGAAATGAAAATGGTTGGATTGGTCATGGCTGACAAAAAGACTCGACGAAACTTGAGATCATCGAGAAGGCGAGCAGAGAAATCAGCTGTTCGGACGATCAATTTCGGACCTTGAACGAAACTTGGGCAAGTTAGCTTACTCAATGAATCCCCGAATCCAACAATCTCCTGATAGGTAACATTGTCGGATACAACGATATGCCCACTCCCAATGGCGCCTGGAGTAACAAACTGCAACGGCGGACGAGGGTCCAAAGATTTAAAAAGCCTGGTTCGATTCCAAGTAGTTTGCCACTGACAAAAGGGTTAGTCCGGCGAGACATCAAGGATCGTCCACCCATAATGTCCTAGATTTTCTGTAATGCACCGAGGTGGGTTAATGCACGAGCTAGGGTAAACAATGTCAACCGCATATTATGGAGAAATAAACTGGATTCGCAAAATAGAAATCGTCACAATGGCGTATGATCGTATCGATCGTCAGCGTCGCAACGCTCTTTTTTTAATCCGCACTCTCTTAAGACAATCCAACGACCTGACGAATGCATAGAAGAAAACAAGAAAGCATGTCTCGCTTCCTGAACCCTCCAGCATTGAATTGGCATGCAAGGAACTGGATGGGTACATCACGTGATATCCCGCCTATTCAACCATAGAAGGGCTTCGCATGTACTGGGCAGAGAGGTTCTTTGGAGAAATCACCATTAGTGATGTACAGATTATACAGCGGCAAGTACTCACATTCAAACTTCATATCTATCTGCCCTGCGCCTTCAAAGAATACATAGTTAACAGTGGCCACTCTTTGCATACAGCGAAAGAGTTGAACAGGAACATTCATCAAAGATCCGCGAACCACGAGAGACACTGTTGAACGCTGAAAGTTGAATGTTTGAGGCCGAATAACAAGAACGTCATCAGGCAAAGGAACTCAAATCAACTTCAACACCGCCGCAAAAACAAAACTTCAGTTGATCCATAAAACTAAAAAAAAACAAAGAGATTAAAGCGAAACAAGGCTCGAAGTGAAGTAAAGTCTAGAACAACCCCAGCAAATCATCTTGCTGTGGTTGCTGCGGCTGCGAGCTGGGTTTCGGAGTTGGAGGTGCGTAGCCAGGCATTGGTGTGGCTGGGGCCGTAGCCATGAAGGCGCCGCCGCTGAAAGCTGACATTGGCGCGGCCGAGAGTGGCATCGAGCCGCCTCCGCCTCCAAAAATAGAAACGAGGTCGTCCAAGGGGTTGCTTGACGTCCCAGCAAGGAGGTTTGCGGCCGCAGGAGTCTGCGACAACACCTGTGTGGCGGCCAAACCTGATGGCTGACCTTCCAAGTTCGTGGAATCGTCGAAATCGCTGTGAAGAATGGAATCAGGAAGGAATCTCCATAAAAATGACATCGTAATCCACATACAGTAAATTCTCCGCCTGTTGACCCGCAACAACGGTTTGCAATGCTTTTTGAGTTGAAAATTGATCTTCGGCCAAACTGTATGAAAAGTGATAAATGACGAGATTGTCTAAAAAGCCCGCAAAAACGTACTCTCCAGCTTTTCGCACTGCATCAGCTCCAATTCGGCCTTTTCCAATAAAAGTTTCGGAAGGCTTATGATAGACACTTGCGAGACTCCCGACCTCGCCGAGGAGCTCCTCTAAAAGTGCTGGTGCCACTGTCGTCCGAGGAATGGAAATGGGGGGACGATGAGCCAGAACCACAGCCTTGATTGGATAAACGTGTCAATAGAAGTTAACGTGATAAACTCGAATACAACGAACCTTGGCAGCAGCAGGGTCCATAGACAGCAACCGCCAGTAAATGTATGCTCGATCCCGAACATCAGGGGAGTCACAATCTTTGGTGGCTGTGTTTAAAATTTTTTGTACAATGGCTTGCGAGGAATCGGGTTTCTTCAAGAAGAGCTTCACAACGGCAGTCAGTGTTTGAAGTTGCACCTAAGTGTACAAATAATTGGCAGATCAGGCTTCTTTTCTTCAAACTTGGTGAAGGGTGAAATACGTACGGGATATGATTCTTCTGTAAATGAGTCAACGAATATGCCAAGCAGCTCATCGGCGTTGTCGATCGTGTTGGCGTACTCGCCAATGATCCAGATCAAAGAAGCTTTCGCCTCTGGCTCATCCAATTCGTCAAGGTTTGAACACAGTATCGGAATCACGCCCTCATATGTCGATGGGTACTTGCGGAAAATGTCCTGGTTGGTAGGTCTCAGCATATGATATTGGCAGAAGTGGACCAAAGCGTTACTTTCATGACCACGACTGCCTCCTGCACGACGTAGCTAACCCGCGTGGCGATCAAGTCGAGGAGGACATTTACACATCGTTCCGCTGCGGCGTCGATCTTGACCGCGGTTTGTCCAATGGCTTTGATGCCTTTCCGCACGAAATCGACGTCCACCTCCGATGAGTACCTAAGCAAGATTAATTAGAAACTGCTGAGAGGGAATTGCGGGCCACCCACTCCTTGAGTTCACTCAACAGGGCGTCAACGTTATTTTCGTTGGCTAGCCTGACCATTATATCCAATTTTTCAACTTTCACGTAGAGTGGATCGTTGTATTTGCAGAAAAATACGCGCATTTCATTGGAGAGGATATCAGGCCGCTTCTGAAGGAGAAGGTTGATGTTTCTGAGAGCGACCCATTGCACCTCCGGCGGAGAAGATAGCAGCGTAACTAGTGGCGGGGCCATTTTTCGCACAAGCTGTTTTGTGAGTTCTTCTCTTCGAACACCTCGCATGTGAATCATGATGACCTGTAATCAAAATGAGATGGAGTTCGGGAAATGAAAGAGCAGCCAACCTTGACTGCCGCCAGTACAACGCTTCCATTGACGTGCTGGAATTGTGGCACTACGCGTTCGCAAATGTGTTCGCTTTCTTTTTCGTCCTGAGCAACATAACGTGCCAAAGCGTTGAGGATGGCGACGCGACCCCATTCGGAACATTCATTGAGGGCGATCAATAGCTTGTTCAAGATGGACGTGGTGATGTTAAAGTACCCTGGATCCGAGGAGGACGTCCCGGGCTGCGATGTGGCGGAAATGTGGATGTCTGTCAGTGCCGCGACCGTGTTGGCGACCACCTGAATGGGTGATTAGGCGGGAAAGGAGGAACGAGGATGATGCAATTTACCATTGGATTGCTATCCGCGATCATGTCTTGCAGTTGCTCCAAAAATCCATTGTCAATCACAAGTTCCGGCTTGAGATCGTATAACTTTGCCACACATAGAGCGGCCGTCTTGCGCACGTATGGATTTTCGTCCCGAAGGCATTTCTGGAGCGGGTCGCACAGGTAATCAATGATTTTTTCTGCACGTAAACAACCCATTGTACGAATGGCCAGCGCCCGCACTAAAGGGTTCGGGTCGTCTGCGTCTTTGACGAAGGTATTCACTGCGAGGATAACGAGTTCCGGTTGGGTTTTTGCGTAGTTCATCAGGTACAGATAGACAAGCTTCTTTTGCTCGAGATCGTCGGTCTGCATGTTCTTGAGAACGTCGGGGAAGAGTCCACTGACATCTGGTATAATGAGTAAGGAGATTCCTGAGGTATCGTTCCATACCTTTCCCGACAGTCATAGACGCGATTGTGCGTTTGATGGCATCCTTGCGCTTTTCTCGATATTCGCTGTTCAGGTCGACGCTGAGCTCATAATTTTCTCCCTTTCGAGGTGCCCGTATGCTCATCGGGATAGTAAGATTGGAGGACGACAATGACGATAAGAATGTAACTGAGCTGTACCGTCGCGTAAACAGCCACGTGATGCCATTTCAGCACGTCAAGCGATACACCTTTCCTCGAACTGTCGCCATCTCCACTGGCTGCTGACTTGGCGCATTACCTCTACATTATAGCCCTTGTACATCTACAATGATGTTTAAGCATCACGTCTGTTGCGACCGCGGGACCGGACAGTGGAAATGACTGGATCAAGACCGGATATGACTCTTAACTCGCTTATTCTGACTCGCGTTTGCTGACGGCCCTGACATAAATTGGAGCATTAAAGACTTCATCTATGGTCATTGAATTGCGCACGGCCCACTTTCATTCTGTCGGTTTTGGAATAAAAGCCAGCTCCGTCGACATGAAGCTCCCAACCGGTTTTCGGACCAGCACTCGTCTTCTATCGAAAACTCGACCAACCATTATTCGTCCAAATCCCATTATGGCCGCTACCAAAAGCACCTCCTCGTTCAGCCAAACTCTCCAATTCATCACCGACATCAAGCTTCAAGAGCTCGAAAAGCAGCGGCTCGCGTACAAGGCCCATGCAAAAATCATTGACGAAGCCAACGCGTTCGGAGCGCAGGGCGACATCCTCAAGAAGGTCGAGGTCCTCACAAAGGCCGCCAAATCCTGGTCCGGGTCCGGATCCCTTTCAGGGTTGAAGATTGTCGGTGGGAAGCTGCAGATGACGAACCTCGAGTTCTGGCTCCAGCAGGCTCGAAAGGACCCGAGCTTCAGTCGCGAGATTGCGCAGGGATGGGCGGAGACGCTGGAGGAGCACATTCGACACACGGTTATGCGGTTCGACTCGGCCAAGTTATTCGGGACCCTCTTCAATGAGTGGTTGGCAAGTGGCGATTCCGTCGCGCTGGCGTATCAGGCTGGGCCTGGAGAGATGGATGCTGCTTCAGAGTCGGGCAGTTCCGAGGTTGTGGAGGTTGGGAGGAAGGAGATGTTCGAGCAGAAGGAGAAGTTGGTGTCGATCATCTTCGAGGACCATTCCATCGACGTCGAAGAGCTCAATGCGTACCTCGCGGACTTGTTTTCATCGGAAGAGGCCACGAAGGCGCTGGAGAAGCTTCGCAAGGAGCTCAAGGACTTCAGCTATTGGTTCCAACGCAACACCATCACTGTTACCGATGTCGGGAACGCTATTAGAGGTCTTCTCGCCTCGGGTCTCATGGATGAGGAGAAACGGACGACATTGAAGGCTTTCCAAGAAAATTCGACCGTTCTGGATGAAGTTGCGAGTGTGTTGAATATGCGTATGGCGAGCTTGGACACTTGGGCATGGCCAGAGCAAGGTATCCTGGTCGAGTTCCGCCGTCATCTGAATGGAAAATACAGGTAAATCCAAGTTATCGTTCTATATTTTCTTCGTTAACATCTTCCTTAGGGCCTTCACTGATCCTGAGATCATTGACGCACTGCTCCTTCAGCACATCGGCGTTGCTTGGCAGGTTAAACTCAAACAAGCCCTCCTTCGCGTCTTTGACAGCAAGGCCTGGATCCGTTCCACTCCTCCCACCCACAAGGAGAAGGCGCAACGAACGCAGCAGCTGCGCGGAGACCAAGGCACCACCTCTATTGAGGCTGAGCGGAACAAGACTCGCCGTGCCAACTTCTTCCTTACTCAGCTCCAAGAGAAGGCGAGCCTCCCCACCCCGTACGATGATCTCGTCGACGCGCCAGCATCGCAAGACAGCGGTGTCATTGGGCCTGCCCTCGTCAAGCAAAAGCTCCTGCACATCATGACGACCGAATGCTATCTCAACATGTCTATACACGGGACCTACGCAGCGGTGTGCTCGGACTTGGAGTGGTTTGGGCCGTCTTTGCCCCATACCTCCATTCTCGCCGTGCTCGAGTTCCTAGGGATGTCAAAAACGTGGCTTGGGTTCTACAAGGCATTCCTCGCCGCTCCTGTGCGCTTCCCTGGCGATCTCGAACCCCGTGTACGCAAGCGCGGTACCCCAATCAGCTACGCCCTTAGCGTGCTCTGTGGTGAAGCGGTCGTATTCCTCATGGACTTCGCTGTCAACCAGCGCGCAAACGGGCTCTATTTGCACCGGATGCATGATGACCTGTGGCTCTGGGACTCCGACGCGAAGAAGGTGGCTGACGGTTGGGAGGAGATGAACAAGTACGCTGGTCTCGTCGGATTGAAGTTTAACCAGAAGAAGACGGGCTCTGCATTCGTCGGCCCTACAAGCGAGGATTCTACTCGTTTGCCCGAGGGTGCGATTCGCTGGGGGTTCCTCAAGTTCGACGCGGAGCAATCGCGTTTCGTGTTTGACCAGGCGGAGGTTGACAACCATATTGTGGAGATGCGGCGCCAGCTCGCCAGCACCAAGTCGGTCTTTGGCTGGGTCAACGCGTACAACAAATACATGGCGTTCTTCCTTCGCAACTTTGGTGGAACACCTGCGAACTGCTTTGGCACTGCACACGTCAATGAGCTGATCGACACTCTTGGGCGTATCCAGCGCGAGCTTTTCCAGGAATCGTCAGGCGGGGCTGTTGGATATCTGAGGAAGACTCTCGAGGAGCGCTTTGGAATCACGGACCTGCCTGAAGGCTACTTCTACTTCCCCATCGGCAGTGGCGGCCTTGAGCTACGCAACACCATGCTCGAGCTCCTAGCTCTGGAGAGACGCGATAAGCCTCTGGCAGCGGCCGACGACCCCGAGGTTCGAGAGTCCAGCGATGACAGCGAGCCAGAGAGCGACGACGTACCCGACGACTCGGACTTTGTCGAGGACAAAGCCATGGCGGAACAAAAATTCACCAAACGCATCGCCGCGGACCAGAAGGCATATGCGCGACTCAAGGAGGTCTGGGACCAGGACCAGGACAAGCGTCGTTCCAAACGGGCCTTACAATCAGGCTCTGTACCCGACGAGTTCATGTCGTTTGACGAATACACCGCCCTCCGCGAGTCCTGGCTTTCCAACTGGGGTGCGTCGTATTGCAACATGCTCGAGTCGCCCACGCCGAGGACCGTGGTGCTCGTGCCCAAGGTACGGGAGGTGATTGGGAACGGAGGCTCGAGGCAATGGGCGTCGATGGATTGGTATGAGCGCTGGGTGGTGAGTATGTATGGTGAGGAGGTGGTGAGGAAGTTTGGGGGATTGGAGGCGGTGGATCCTAACTTGATTCCGGTGGGGATGGTTCAGCTGTTTAGAAGCTCCAGGATGAAACTGGACCAGTGAAGTGTACATTACAGTGTTGAAGAACGAAGAACCCCCCCTCAAAAAAAGTATATCGTCATGTAATAATATATAACTTGTATTCATATCTCTACTGCCGGCTTGCTATTTCCACATGTACATAATACCTCACTCACTACAAAAGAAATTGATATCCACATTTGAATTTCTGGGAAAATCAACGTCTCCCCTCATTCCAATTTTCTACAACCAATCGGGAAATCCACTGACTTCTCTTTAGTCGAGGGTCCGAACGTTGGCATATCTAAATGCGATGTTTTGCAGGGAGATGACCATGTAAGTAGGTCCTTCATGATCAAGGCATTTCGTTCACTGCGTAGAATACACATAATCCATTTTCTGCAACCTGATCCAATAACGTTTTTTTGTCCTTGGCTGGACTGTCGTGAAAATTTGGTAATCGCTGGGCGCTTAGTCAATTGCCAAGTCTGACACTGACAGAAGTTCTGAGCAGGTCTTTGATCTCAAAAGTGTGATTTGTCTCTTACACTATGACTACCACAATTCTGCCCGTCGTAGAGCTATGGCTTTCTTTCAACGGAACCGCTGAACTTGCACTGTCCATTGACTGTCCATCCCGCTTGCTAAATGCCAGGAGCTTGCTGTTAATCCTCTCAAGTGGTTACGATTTCTCGGTTACGCTATCTATGGGCGAGAAGGATACCTCTCCAGGTCAGAGGCAGGTCCGCCCATCGATGATTACACTGCAGGTATAGCGGCTCATTCGTACTACTTTATATCAGAAGGCAAGTTGGAATGCCAATGGTACAAGTTTTACTAATGTCAAGGTTGTTTTAAGAGCAACCTCGCCTTGTTGACCCCGACGCAATGGATGGCAGAACAGATTTATCGCATTCCTCGGATTCAGAGTTCAGGGATAGGATAGCTGATCGTGATGGGACTTGCCCCCGCACAGGCGAAATGGCCAAGCTCTGTATTGCGTGCCATATTATTCCCCATTCGAAAGGAGACAACGTGCGTTGCCAAGAATGACCTATTACCGCATAACAACGATTCATCCCTGATCTAGTACATTGCGAACCTTTTGAGTCACCGAAGCGGGCAGATAACGTCGACGAGCTAGGTGGTATTGATGACACGCGACCCGGGAATGGACTTCTGCTTGGGACTCGGAGCGGCCTCCCTATGTAGAGCATCATACATTGACACGGTGTGAAGCTCAGAAACGACTTCTCGACGCACGGAACAAAAAGAAAGCGCAGGCCACTCATACAAAGAAAAATATGCCCGATTTAATGGATGGGATTATGGCCCTATGGACGAATGCGGCCAAGCAGAGCAAAGGAAATTTGGAAAGAACCACTGCTGTGGAGGTTGCTCGCAGCCGCGAAAAGGCGTGGATAGATTCAGAGGCAGACTTCAACAGCAGAGCCATAACTGAGAGCATGTGAGCTGTAGCATAATTTTGCAGTACGGACGGAATCCAGCATCCTCAGTTACTTAGTAGTGGTCGCAGTGCCTCCCCATTTCCCCAATTCGAGAGAAAATCCCCACTTCTGAGTAAAGAGATGAAAGAATTTCGAGTTTAATGACCAAGATATAAAGTATACCTAGGTATACCCCAGTTAGCCCCAGTGCGTCCTGAGGGATATCATTTGGAATATCCACGCTTTTGAAATTCCTTGTTAAAACTTGATGTTTATAAATGTGCATTGTGGATGTCATTAACTGACAGTGGTTGCTGGAAGTCTGCCGTGGCTGCGACAGATTGAACACCGAGCGTTCACACCAGAAACAACAAGGCAGAGTAGTAGAGTCTAGTTGAACTTGAAAAATGTACTTTTACATTAAAGACCCAGTATAACGGGTGATGACAAGAAGAGTAGTGGGATTACATTATAAGAATAAAATAGTAGGATTCTACAATGGGTACGACCTTCTTACGGTTTTAATGTTGTGTCTCATCTCTTGCTAGTATTGCACCCTCGTCACAAGCTCCGATACTTCACGAATGCGGGATGGCAGGACGACTGGATCGAGCGGGCCGAGGAGATTGTCCGTACGGAGTTCGATCTATCGTATGGATCCCTGGACACAAGTTGGGCAACTTCGCGGGAGACTCGGCTTTCTAAAGCCAAAGTACGTGTTTCAAATCGTCATCCCATATAAAAGTCTTACCGTTTACTAAGTATAGGCTGCATCACCCAAGTCGTCCATGAACATCTTCGATAATTAGTACCCTCCCTTCAAGCGCCCAGACCAGCAGAGTTGCGTAGCGAATTGGATAGATATCTGAGCACTGATCCCGAGCACGTCACCGATCCCCTAGCCTGGTGGTATGTCGATCCCAGGTACGTTCTCAAATCCCAATGTCAGAAAGTTTATTGACCATCAATTTATTTTAGCAACATCAGTCGACGTTGTCACGTTGAACGTACTTTCAGCCAAGGCCGACTTCTTCTGTCGCACATACGTAATCGGCTCTCTGTTCAGTCGACGCGGGCCCTGTTATGTCTTGGTATCTGGAGCGAGATGGGCTACGTGAAGAACAAGGATCTAAAGGCAGCCACTGTGTTACCTGAAGTGGGCTCGGATGAGGAGGAAGACGACTTGGGTGATGATTGGGATGCTATCTAGTGTACATTAGATAGCTTTTGTTATATGTTACTGTCACTTTTAATGTGAACCCGTGTTTCAATCCCGTACGGGTTTTGATACCCGTGGGTTATACCCAACCCATGACCCGTACCTATCAAAACCCGTACCCTTGTGTACGGGTGCGGGTTTTGACGGGTACGGGCACGGGTTACCCTGAAAAACCCCAGGGTAGCCCGTGACATTCCCTACCGCCAGGTATTCATTGACGGCAGAGGATGGTAGAGGAAGAAGATGTAATGCTTGCAACGAACAATAGAACTTAGTGAAAAGAGTGTGGAAAATTGGTACCATTAGTAGTAGCTACCACAGCCCCGTCAAACCACCCGTCACAGACCAAACTTTGATCCCCCCTACCTAAGGGTAGTGGGAATTTTAGGGAAAGATGGTACAATTCCGATGAGATAAAAGATAGTGAGTCCTCAAATCAATGGATCTGGTCTTGTCAGAGGAGAAAACAACAGGATCTACTGATTCGTCTTTAACCCTTTCCGAGTAGAAGGATGCAGGCCAAAGTAATATCGTGTCCGACCAATGCCCAAGTACCAAGCCAACCTATGACAAAAGTTACAAAAGAAAAGCAACAGAAAATAAAATGGACCTGAAGGTGAAGAACGCAATAGAAAACGTGATGTTACCATATGTTATGGTGTTCCATGTAGAAGGTGTGTATTGCAGGTCGGCGGGAAGACCAAAGAAAGTGGCAAAGAGGCTAAGGTCGGCGCATTAGCAAGATACCCCATTGCAGGATGACGGTTGAGATAATTCAGTACTTACTGTGTCAACTGAGGTCAGGAGGTGCGGAGTCCAAGCCAAAGGTGAGAAGGTACATCAGTTCAAATGGAGGAGGTTGAACTCACGTCTCCAAAACCAAGCACCAAAAAGCTGGCACCAAGGATACGCTCCTGCGCGACAGCATTACCGGGCAGTGCATCACGTACAGCACGGAACGCAAGAAATGATAAGAGTCCCAGAAGAAAGTAGCCTGGGAGAAAAAGAACGGTTTCGTCAATAAGAGCGTATTATCACGATTTCGTACTCTATGTACCGACAATTTGTGAGTTGCTGCAGAAGCATCAATGTTCGAGGCTCCAGTGAAGCAGTCGGAGTAGGTAGGGCGGATGGAATAAGCTGGTGGTAAAACCAGGAGGCGCCGGGAAAGAGCCAGACCATGATTACTGGCGCGATCATCGTGGACACTGTTAGGGCAATGTTCAAACCATTGGACGCGGGAAAATATCGAGGCTCACTTGGCTCCAGATAGAGGAACAGAACGCGGTATATACCAGGCAACGCAGGAAAGTTGTCTTGCACCATGGTGGATGGAGTTTCTTCCAATAGGCGATTCGTAGATTCTCAATTCCTGTCTTTAAATAATAAAAAGAATGCATGATAATTACGTATATCCGAGGCCTTGAGGCATCTCGTATTCGCTACACCAAAATTTTAAATAGCAAGTTTCGGATTTGGATCACTTCGCCTATCCACGTTCATTTGGAATTTTCGTCAAAGTGTCGGAAATTTGGAAAGTGCTTTACTCATCAGGGCGAAAATGCCGAAAAGGTCCATCATCATGATGAGTTAAGGTTGGCGCCTTGATTAGGCTCGTGACCATCCGTTGAATGGGTTGACGATGGAGAATCCTCGATTCAACGGCTGCTATAACTAGGTATAACTGAGCTTTAGTTGGGGGGGTAACGTTTACATAACCCTTATGATCGGAATTCTTGATGGAACGTCGTATAAACATACAATGGAAGGCCAGATTTGGAAAGTTGCATACCGAGAAAGGAACTTAGTAATTTACAGAGTCCACTGTAAATTCCTTTCTCGGTATGCAAATTTCCAAATTCGGCCTTCCATTGTACGTTTCTACGACGTTCCATCATTGGTCCCCAATGGCACTTGGCAGCATTGAGCACATTTTGATGCTAAGCGCTAAATACATTGAATGCTGGTCATTTTCAAGGTCTTCTTTCGCAAGCAAGGCATGGTTTAAATATATATAAATGGTTTCTGTACAAAAAAGGGGGTAGAAAACCCAAAAAGCAACACGAGAACGCAACATAGGATTTGGCAGAGACCGACTGATTTCTCCAATGGACCAAGATTTCTCTATTCTCAGTAACTTTCCAATCCGGCCTTCCATCGTACGTTTATACGACATTCCATCAAGAAATTCCGATCATAAGCGCTACCCCTGGGATCGAACCCGAAACCGTCACCCACTTTCTACTACACTGCATATCCTATGTACATCGCACAGAGGCGACGACTACGCCGCGCACTAGGCAGGGATCAGAGCTTGGGGCTAGAGATTTTAGGAGACACAAAGAACATCAAGCTGCTTATGAACTTCATCAACAACACGAAGCGCTTCGAAGACTCACACGGCGATCTACACCATGCAGGACAGGATGACGAAGAAGACAGGACCTAACAACCGAAGCGAACCCCAACGAAGGCACCCCCACAACGTCCTCATACTTACCTCCTCTCTCTTTCTCTATTACTCTTCACTCCCTCCCTCTTCCTCTCTTCTTTTCCCTTTCCTTTTCTTCTCTTCACTACCTTACGGTTTCTCCTTATTCTACCTTACACCTCTCTATCTGTGCGCGCGTCGTACTTGAGCCACCTCAGGAGGCCAACATAGTCGGGATTAGATAAAATACGGGCTCTATAGACACACGCAGACATGTACACACTAGCGACACTCGACATAGGCCTTAGGCCCAACGAGTATAATGGATCAAAAAAAAAAAAGAAAAAAAAAAGCGCTACCCCCCTTTTTTAGACTCAGTTATACAGGTCGGAGTATTGAAGTACTCCCATCTTCACCTTATCCTCCGAACAGTTATAGATCTACTTTACAGGTAGTGGGGATTATGCAATTTACTTCGATATACAACAGCCGAAGTCCACGTATAAAAGCAGAAGATGTGCATCATGTAAAGGTTTTGTTCAACCAGAAAATCGAAAGAACGCGGCAATAAAGAGTGAGAAGAGCACATAAGAGTATTTTCTACAATGAAGGCAAGAAGCGGTGTAATGACCAGGTGAAAAGAAAAGAGAGATAGAAGCAAGAGGTATGCATAATTAGCTTTCAGAATTATCAGTCAGTTGTGGGTTTGACAAAGGCGTGGAAGTGCCTTCCTCGGTGGAGTGGCAGGAAATATTCGCGGAAGCTAATGTTTTCGACCCTAGTGCATTGCGAAATTATTGGTCAAAATTGACTAGGGAAATTCGGATCGGACTCACGATGCGTTGTCGGGAACGAGGTCCAGCTTCCTGAATATGGTGCCGAAGATCAAATACAGTTCACACCAAGCGAGGCTTTATTGAAGTTAGCGGTTGGAAATAAAGTAGCGAAAGGCCACCATAACGCACTTTATACCCAAGCAACTTCTCGGTCCTTTAGAAAAGGAAACTAGATATTTCTCGAGTTCGGCCGAATCCTCTTGAAGCCACCTCTCCGGTTTAAACGAGCAGGGATCTGGGAATATCTCCGTGTTCCTGTGAACAATCGTTGCGCCTATCGACACGACAGTCTAAGCGAGCGATGTCAATACCTGATCCAACAAAAGGGCTATAACTTGGACTTACCCCAGCAGGAATAATCTCTCCTGATATTTCGCTATCCGTTGGGCCGACAATGCGGGGGAGAGGTGTGACGATTCCGTGAGCCATTCTTAGGGACTCTTTTATAACTGCCGTCTATAAGAACGTCATGAGCACCTCGAAGGTGGCTTCCAAAATGCAGAGAGAAACTCACAAGGTATGTCAGTTTCTCCAAGGTCTCGTAACTAGCAAGGGTGCCTTTGTCCGGCCATGCCTCCTTCAACGTTTTGAAGAGTTTCTGGTGCACATCTTTGTCGTGTAAGACATGATAAGTCCCAACGGTGCATATGTTGCCGACCGTGTCGCTTCCGGCAAAGCGCAAGTAAAGACCTTCGTCCAAAAGCCACTCACGAGTGATAGGGGGCATGCGCTGGTTCTCGGGTTGGGGTGTGAGGAAATGGTGATAGATCGTTTCGTGGTCTACATTTTGGAGGGATGAAGGATCCTTGAGGATGTCGTCGATTTGCGCTCCCATTTGCTTACGTTGGGCGAGAATTGCCTTCGCACTCGGCTTCAAGACGGAAGCAATACACTCAGGAACGCCCAAAAGAAGGGATTTGATCAATGGAAAGTGCTTGAATACCCAGAGCATCGGCAGGGAATTGTCAATACCAGTCAGGATCTCGTTTTGGAAGTTTTCGGAATCGAGGGTGTGGGCTGAAGACGCGAAGCAGTAGGCTGAAATAACCTCCAAACTTATGGAGCGAAATGCGAGGCCTAAATTCACTGATTTGCTAGCGAACTGGTACTCTAGGAGCCTTGTAATAAGAAGGTCGATCTATTGATAATCAGTTACAACAAACGAGCGATTGAGGATGAACTGAATTACCTTTTTCTGAACAGTCTTTTCCAATTTAAGGATCGCACGCCTCGAAAAGAAGGGTCCAATTAAGTTTCGTCGTTGCATGACTTCATGGTGATCAAACATGGCGAAGACCGAGAGATTGGTATCGAAGCATGAGTACATCTCAGGCTGTTTAGTGTGCCTGGTTCCGATACCGTAGATCTCGTTGTAGGCACGAGGGTCGCTGAAGTGGAGCTAAATATCATGATAAGCGCCCAGAATTTATCGAACATCGGATGGCTAATACCTCGTTTGGAGCAATCCTCACGATCGTACCTGTCAATTAATCAACCATTGAGCGGAGGAATAAAAAAGAAAAATTAGCAACATACCGTACTGGTTGTGAAGCTGCCCTAGGTGTTCGGACCAGCCGCCATCCTTGACGATATCGAAATAGGCTCTATACCAGAGGGTTAGGGCAGCGAGCGGTGGGCCAGGGTATTTTGACAGAGGGTGGTTATATAGACGCTTGAATGCTTGCGCAGTTATCACGACCAACAAACACGTAGCGGCGACGGTAACCAGAAGTCCGAGCAGTCCCTGCGACAACATAATGCACGTCTCGGACAGAAGCAATGGGGGCATAAGCAAGAAGTGTATGAATGCCCTCATTTCCTTTTGTACTATTTCATTTTTGTCGCAACGCCCGAGTGACTCAAAAGGCGAGTTCTCGAATACCAGCCCAATGACAAGTTACCTCATCAGTCGGTCTTCTGGGTTGCTTCTGGGCATAATTTGCGGATCCGCATTTCAAGCTGATCAATAAACCACAATCCCTTCATTCTGAGGCCCGTTTTTCAGGTTGGATGGATTCGGAGGAATGGTCGACTCTTACCTCTTGCGAACCTCCAACGACCCTAATAAGGGACAGGCACCCCATTTCGATATCCCTTTTGGCCTCATCACCTGAACACACCATTAACGTCCCGAACCTTTACGTGGCCGACAAATATGAAGGAAGGATTAGAATAGATGCATCCATTTTGTTTGCAGAAGTATGCACCGGCGGAGCCGAGATGAGTTTGGCCGTTTGGCCCTATGCGCAGAGGCCTATGAAAATGTTCCTTACCTTCGGAACCCACATTTACTATGAATATCTGCGACATGTAGGATTATGGTAACATCATGAATTAGGTACAATACTCTTTCTTCAATGTAAAACAAATATAATGCAGTAACGACTTTGTATCTAGATTGTGAGGTGGCTGCCGGGTTTGCAAAAAAACTATAATATGCATGTCACACGCAACTTGAA
>Ga0307517_10007214_pt1 | contig 16274 bp, 16 predicted proteins | sample 23_EM_MG_FD_194515 | JGI IMG/M metagenome (GOLD analysis project Ga0307517, IMG submission 194515) | Populus trichocarpa ectomycorrhiza microbial communities from riparian zone in the Pacific Northwest, United States - 23_EM | ecosystem: Host-associated > Plants > Roots > Unclassified | place... | reverse complement strand
CAGTCAAGAAGGCCATAATATGTCACGAACATGGAGAGTCGAAGTATGGTCTGGCTCGGAACTATTCCTTATTGAGCACCATCATCTGGCGCCAATCACGCGTTACGGATTGGAAAGGGACTGAAGCACATAGCGAACAGGATGCTTTTACATGGCTCGCAAAAGCTATGCAGCTTTTTGAAGAACTGGAGGCATCCCGGGAATATAATGAGTGCGAGGAGCGCCGAAATGTTATGCAAAAAGATCTTGACGGCAAGCAACCGACGCAGCAGCATTGATGGAGCGTTCACTGTAAATCACCTTTTTACTTGTAACTAAGTACCTACTTTTTCTTTTTCATTTCTTCAATGGCTCTCGGTTGCACGTCGCCTTATTAGGAAGGGTAATTTGGAGTCGGGTCGGGATTCCCACGGGTCCTCACCCTTCTCGATCACCAAGAGTAGAACGGGACCAACGACGAGCTCGCGGTCTTCCTCGTCGCTGAAACTCTTACTTGCCACAGCCTAACGACTTTCATGAGCTTTTCATGTTCTCTGACCCCAATCTCGATACCCCACCTCCACAGTCCCAGTTCCGCCGACCATGGTCTCCAGAGCCTTTTGACCCTCATCCATCGAGCAGCACCACCAACAGGCTGCAAAATGTTCGTTACGAGGAGCAGGATCAACCGCAGGAACGCAACTTCTATGGACCCTCTTCGCGTCGGCAACAACGCCGAGAGGCCTCAGAGGTATCCGTCGAAGCCCTTGATCTAGCTGACTATGCGAGAACTTTGCGGGTACGACAAGCGGAGGACCCATACCCACCATTTCCGTCGCAGATAACGCAGCCGAATAGCTACCCACCGTCGTCATTTCCGGCGCTCCTTCCTCTAGTCCATAGTCGGAGCTCTTTGGCGCAACCACCTTCTCTTGTCTCTCGTGGGCCTACTTTATCATCTACGACAACGCACCATACATCATCCTCTGGGCGCCAACGTGGTCGCAGGCCCTTCTCGATGCCGGTAACCCCACTACCTTCATCTCATGCCGGTTCTTCTCATCACAGGGGTCCATATATTGTTGAAGCCGAATCGCATCCAACTCCATCCGAAGAGATTGATATCTCTCGCTTTCCGAAGTGGTCCAGGAACTGGTACAACCCAAACACTGTGTCAACATATCCTACCAACCCCATGCAGATCCCCGCCGATGACATCTATTCACCTCTTCCAGTGTCACATCTCAATAAGAAATCACCTTTTGATCCTGGTTACGTTCATGATCCTTACAACTCCAATCATCTTTATGACCCACCTCCCCCACTTTCCTCTGTCGGCCATGACTCCTTGAGGGATATGGTGCCCTGGAGCAACGACCCACCAGATTATGGGCCACCACTCGACCCTATGCTCAAGGAAGAACGGATGCGGATGCTCGAGAGGGAGTTTGGGAGTAAGGCGAAAGGGAAAAATAAGAGTGATGGACTGGCCCTGGTAGACGAGGAAGGGAAGCCGCTTGTCGGGACCGTTGACCCAAAGGGCAATCTAGTTACCACAGGGCCGAAGAGGCGGATATTTGTGAGGACGCTGCAAATCATCTTGGCTGCCGGTGCATGCATTCCTGCCATCTATGTTGCTGTGGTAAGCCACCTTTACTAACAATCATTCATTACTCAATCCATCCTATCTTCCTAGGCAATCAAACCAGATAATCCAAAAGACCCACCACCGCCTGCCAACAAGCCACCTGTATTCGTGCTTTATGTCCTCTCATCACTCACTCTCTTGCTTCTCCTTTATATGTTCCTTTTTCGTCCATGCTGCTGTGCACGCTCTAAACCACATTCCTCCAAACATCCGCTTGGTGCACCCGCAAACATGGGCATGATGGTTTTGCCCGTTGGAGGAACGGGTAAGAAGAACAAGAAGCCCAAGGGAGCGAAAAAGGGCAAAGGAAAATATGGACATCCTGGCGCCCAAGGCGATGTGCAAGTTAACCTCATTGTCGACCCGACGGCGTTCCAACCGCCTGAGGATTCGGATTCGGATTCGGAATACGACAGTATGGATGAAGAAATGATGCCTGGTGGGCTAAGGTACGATGACCATCAGCGGGCACGGCGTAAGAAACGGAATCGCAATCGGCGCAGACGAGGTGTTTTCGAGGGTTTAGCAATGGAGGAAGATTGGCGCGCTGCGCGATCATGGGCGAAGAAGGTGGCAATGGTGGATGCGGTGGGAATTGTCCTCTGGGGCGCAACATTTGTTTTCATTATGACTGGGAAGAAATGCCCAAGCGGAGGTTACAATGGATGGTTCGTCTAATATGACCTACCTCGCCGTATTAATTAACAAGCCTCATTCATTCATTTTAGGTGCAATGCGTACAACGTTTCAACGGCGTGCGCCTGTCTCCTTTGCGTCGCTTTTGCTGTCGGCTCCTTCTTTGATGTCCAAGATATACATTCGAGCAAACAATCACCACGGACCAGGAGCTAACCCAGACTTTGATTGGGCTTTGGCTTACCCTCTTTGTTAATATTATTATCTACAGCACTGTTCCACACACACCACATCGCCATTCCTGATACACCATGGACATCTCATACGGACTATACGGGCAATATCGATATCCATTTTTATTATTACTCACATATCCATGCTTTATCTAGCATCATGACCTTATTTTATTAGTAATGACATCCACGATCACGACCATGCTCCAGATCTGAATTCCTCAGAGAATGAAGCAAAGCTGTAACTTGTCGCTGTCGATCATGACTCCGGTGGTTGCGGCGCCGAAGAACATAGCCTTGCGCCAGTACGTATTTAAAGGACGCCAGGTGAATGCTCCCAGATCTATTTTTCGAGTTTGTTCATTCCCAAAACCTCAACGCAAGTGATCTCTCCTTCAGCGAATGCAAGTCCCTACAAACCAGCATTATCCGTATCGGCCAAATTCCACTCTCGACGTACGCCTCTTCAGCCCAGCCGGACTACCAATTCCATTCGCTGACGAATTTAATACTGAGACGAAGAGTCGCAAGCCGCACCTTCCATGCCAACTCCAAGTCAAAAAGACTCTTTCCGGGACACTATCGTGCGTCCTCCTCGTGGGGCCACCTGATGAAGGCGATCTCATTTCATGGACAAATACATATGGCATCGAAAGCCCGTCAACATCTTCCAACCTAATGATACTCAAACTCTTAGACCGACGTTTTGCGGATGGGATGCGCGAGCAATGTGAAGCATCAGAATGGACACCTGAATTGGAGGCGCACTTTGATTCATTTAATTCCATCCCAGAGGGAGACAGGCCCGAAATTAGAGTCTCGGGCGGATTTGACGGTGACTCCTGGTATGACGGGAATGAAGGAACGGAAACCACAGGACATGCTCATTCACGGGACGGGTCGCGGACTATCCCCCAAGAAAGATGGTCACCTGGTCATCGGGAAGCATATCTCCAGAAAAAGTGCGATAGAGCATACGAAATGGAACTTCAGGTGTACAACCAGCTACGAGATATACAAGGGGACCAAATTCCGCGGTTATATGCCACCGCCCTTGTCAGTGGTGTCGACGGAGACAAGCGTGCGGCGCCTTGGGCGAAAGGCATTCTAATGGAATACCTTGCGGATTCGTTTTCTCTGCGAGATATTCCTTTCAACGTTCCTGACCAGACTCTCTGGCAGGGAATTGGAGAAGCAGCCGTCAAGCTTGTTCAACAAGTCGGCGATCTGGGTGTTTTAAATCGCGACGTGAGATTGGACAACATTTTGGTCGTTCCGGTACATTCTCGCCTCCCCAGGGAATTCCAAGGTTTTGATCCCAGCTCTGAACTCCTGGAGGAAGAGCACATACGGATACAACCATTAACGAATGCTTCACAACAATTTAAGTTGGTAATGATTGACTTTGGCCTCGCTCGAGTTCAAGCACCTGACGAGTCAGACGAAGAATTCCGGAAAGCCCGTCTTTCTCAAGATGAGGAAGGGGCGGTTGGCTTTGTTCTCGAAGGACATTTGAAAAAAATTCTTAAAAGGTCCAGGAATAAGGAAGCGAACATACTATTCAGATTCAAGCATTCGTATCGTTTGCGGAGGTACTGGGATACTGATGATGCAGACATATAGAGGTCAACGGCATTCACAAGATGTTTAGCGCCCGTAGACCCGGGAAGGGGAGCACTTTACAGCGGCTGGTGGTAATCACGAGACTGGAATTGAACAGGAAAGTAGAGGTAACGTTCTGTTAGAACTTTGAAGAACAATAGAAATCCGTCATTACACAGCGTGTACCCCCGGAAGTTGGCTTCTTAATTGTCATTTAATAAGGCGCGCGGCTGTTCATGTCAATTATATGTACTGCACCGCACTGCATGTGACTCCTGTCAAATGTCAAAGCTGGAAATTATAAACCAATCGAACCCCGGCGGTCTTGGTCTTATTCCGAGTCCCTCTGTTCCCAACATTCATCCCTCCTCTGCGTGCTGCACCAACCTCGACACCCCAGGATCCAATCCGCATCTCCCCTCCGTGAAATCGGTGAAACGGTTCGTTAGATATGCCTGCTAGACAATGGATTGGGCTCACTGGATTCATGGTGAGCTTTTTTGTTGCTTCTTTTCCCGGGGCTTTACATTATCATAGGGGGCACTCTCGCAGGCTCACCGCAACGGCAATGGATCAGGGAGGAAGAAGGCGCTGCTTATTGGGATAAACTACAACCATGATCCGCTCTCACCCCAGCGCGATATGAAGAAGATGCGGGCGCTACTGAAAGGTGAGCTATCCAGTGGTCTGAGAAATTCGATACTGATCATTCTCGCATTCCATACTTGCAGAAAATTTCGGGTATCGGGACGAGGATATAATCAGCCTTACTGATGATGAGCGTGAAATTGCAGATTAAATCTCGCTTTCGCCCAACCGGGAGAACATTGTACATACATCTGTAGGATAACTGTCAAAATTGGACAAACTGATAAGAGAAATCCCATTACAACCATCAAAAGGGGGGAACTGGGATGGACACTACATCACGAGTAGCCAGGCAGTTGCTCAGTTTTATCCTTGTCATAGTAAGTCTTATAAATCACGCCTAGTCGACGTCCTCCAGCGTCAGCGACGCCATAGAGACCGAATCAGGCCCCGGGCTCTGCGGCTTCTTTCCCTTGCCTCTCCGATTTGGCGGCGATGTTGTCCTTCTCGCAGGTTCCCCAGTGACTCCGACATTCTCCAATAACCCCACAAACCCACATGCAAGCTGATGGTCCTTCGCATCCCTGAGTAAGATTGTCAATCTCATGCAAGACATTGTATAAATGCGAATGAACACACTTATTTTTACAGGCTTCACTGCAGTACTTTGTTATTTCGCACATGCAAACAATAATTCCAGGATTCTCGCAACCTCTCTTACCACACGCCGACTTGTCCATGCATTTGAATTGCAGAGACCCAAAGCACTGCCAGGCACCATGGTCCCAAAAGTTGCTGTCTAGAGGTGCGACTACATCGGGTATGGGAGGGGGAGGGGGTCCAGTAATTTGTTGCCGTGCAATGTCATGTCTGATAAGAGTCCCGAGAATCCGCCATCTCGGAAATTGTGCACGGAAAAGGCGGAGAAGTGACGGTGTGCCTGCTGAAATGGTGCCTTCAATGGTGGTTGCAAGCCGAGTCAACTGCACTAAGATTGTGTTAATTTATATAGAAAGAGAGCAGGGGGGGAGGGCAACACACTAGTCATTCCTGGCATCTTAACCAATAACTCAATCGTTTCTTCCAGTGCCCCAAGTAAATTTTCGTTGCCCCAGATGCGAACAAGCGACTCGCATTCTCCGGGATTTTTGAATGTCAAATCATGCAAGGTATTCGCCGATATGCCCACAATATTCGAGATGATGCGCAGCCTATGCCCCAACTCGGCCTCTGGGTCCTGCGATGCACTAGATCTCTGGGTATTCGCAGGCACAGGCTTTGCCGATTTCTTCAGTAATCTGAACATGGCATTCCATAACGGCGTCGCCTTGGGGAGAAGTTTTGCAAGCTCGGGCTCTGATGCGTCTTTGTCGGCTGCCGAGATGATGCTCATGAGAAAGTCAAGTTCGTCTGCAGCGCTGCGTCCAGTCAAGCGAGTTAAATGTTCGGCAAATGTCGCCAGGAGTGTCCTCGTCTGCTGTTGCTTCGATGACAGTGCCGTGGGCGAAATGCCGACGAGAATCTTAGAAATGATCTGGGATGTTGCCGACTCTAAACCGCTGCTGCGTATGTAGGCGACCTGACGAGGGTGATTGGGTTCGAGCATCGCAAAGAGTGTTGATGCAGTAAGAGCAGTATCTAATGGCCCCTTGGCGTACTTCCAGTGTCTTGCAATGATCTGGATCGTCAGATCTGAGGGCTGGTACAAAATGCTAGGTTGACCTGTCAGATACCGATCACAAAGATAGGGCAAAACATTACGATATGAAGGTTGGGTCTGTTATAATGGTCCTTAAGAGCAGCTGGGCTACAACCATACGCTCCAGCGAGTGCGAATCTTCAGGTCTTAGGGTGTTTTCAGGTTCGTTCCAGACCTACGAGCACTGTGAGTTGCAGGATATATAAACGAATGAAATGGACAGATACAAACCCGATCCATCATCTCTGGCCAGTTCTTCCGGAGAGCAGCAACGATCTTCTTGTCTGCCTTCGAAGGTGGGTATTGAAAGCTTACAGCTGCGCGACAGAGAATGTGCAGTGGTGCAAAATATGGCGATTGCACCTTTGGGTTTTCAAATTAGAAATGAAGTCTAACAGCCTAGAATCTGTAGAACCGACTCACCTCCTCAGTCACTTTCTTCAGAAGGTCCTGGGGCATATTAGGCAGTGTTTGAAAGAACACCACCATCTCGCACACATTCCTGCATAACGCCCCCGCTATTCCAGCATTTACAAGGCCTGCCCATGCATCGTTCTCGACACCGCGTTGGTCTTTCATTGAAATCTCCTTCAGGACCTCAAGTGCGGGATAGATATCTCCTTGGTTGTCCCCCTCCCTTGTGGTATGCCCTGGCTGAAGCACAATTGTGCGAACAAGGCGACCAGGATTCGAAGTCGCGATTTCCCTCCATTGCAAAGTTTGCTCAGGGGTGTGAGTGATGATCTTCGCGTAGGCTGCCATAACGAGTTCGAGTTGTTGTGAAGAACTGAAAAGATCTCGTCGGAGTTTAGTTCAAATCTTGATCTTATATAAACCCATGCTCAGATGCCTTCGCCCCCTATCAATGGCTTCAAGCCTACCCGTCGTGTTGCCCCAGATCTAGTGTTATCCAGCAGTCGGCTTCTTCCAGATTGCAGAAACACCTCCTAGTTTACCTAGCCAGAGTCTACTGAAACTCACCCTACCAATTTCCCCAACCCAAACCCAGTTTCAACTATGATAGAAAGGCCTCGAAAGAACGGAGTTGCGGGGCGTATCTGTAACTGGAAGGAGGTGACCGTGGTATCGACCCATTTGTTGTATTGGTCTCAAAAGTGATGGCACCGTGACTTCCCACCGTCACAAGTTATCGAGGTTGCGCTCAACGTCCACACCCACATAAAACCTAGGTATTAAGTGAATTCATTTCTGTCTTACCCGCTTTGTTTACTTTGAGACAACTTTAGATGATTTCGAATGCTTCATAGAAGTCATCACCAACATAGCCTACTGTGCACAACGTTATGCGCCAATTCCTTTGACCCCTGGTCAATCGTGACCCAAATGCTACCAGCGTCACTCTCTAGATTCCCGAGCTCGTTGGATCTGAAAGTCCTATTAATCTGTGTTGTCATTCTACTGCGTCAACCTGACGCGCAATCATTTTCGCCGATGACGACTTCACTGATTAAAACATCCACGGCAGATATGAAGCGGTTCTTTCTTGGCTCGTTGACTCCACTGCATCGGCTGTGACCTTACCATGGCGAAACAATCCCTCGTGCACCGAATCTTTGTTTTTCTCACCTCTGGTGCAGGACATCCCTTTTCACACGGGGGCTGGATTCACCCATCGGTCTACGTTGCACGATGAAGTTTGGAAGCTTGGATGGGCATGGGAACCCTTATTTTGTGGCAATCGGGTGAGAGTGTCGAATCGCCTTATATCAAATAATTCACCTAACTGATGTTACTGAATATCGGCAGTCGTAGCGGTTGAATTTCTGACCATTTCGTTTGATTACTTGCCATGTATATAACGGTCCATCGAAAATTGAAATTTTATTGTTTTGTGAGCGTACCGTAATAACAATCTTCCTCACTAAACTTCGTGTGGTTTTCCTGGATACGCAATCTCGGGCTACAGCCATCTAAGCTCAGGTAGCCATGGGCATCCTCACAACATTATTTTACCTAAATGCTCCTATTCACCCTTGCTGACAAGCCACAAGCTGATTACCCCTCCAATGGTGCAATTTCTCCATCGGGAACAGGCTCCAATCTATTATTCAAAATTTGCACACAACGGAAGTCATTCATGAACACTGCATGGTAAAGTTTTGGAAGATCTGTAAAGCCAAGTAAGGAAGACAGTGACTGAAATTGTTAATAAAAAATCTCACTTATGTGTTTTTTTGTAGGATATGTTGTACGGCAGTCTAGGATGACGTGGTCAGACACGTCCCACCTAGCCTTTTTACGATGTTGTGCGAGCTGATCACCATTACGAAGTAGTTCCACCCCCCATTTTTTGCTAGGGATGTAGAAATCCACCCGTCCTTCTTTCGTTCCAAATTCACGGAGGGCTATCAGCGAGCCTTTTGAAATACTGTGGCAACAGCGAAAAAACTCTTGCTGATACTGGGCTTCGGGAGGGTCCTGAATAGAATTGGGCCCAATTTTTGGTTTGGTGACAAATTGCAGAGCATTGGATTCATCGAATGGAATTCTTGAAAGAGTGTCGAACAGCTTCCATTGCACATACCAACGATGGAGCGATGAGGCGAAGAAGTATCCGATCTCGTAAGGTCGCCCGATGTTGTCAAGCTTGTCCGTATGAAGCCAGCCACGGTGAAAACATTTCAGAAGTGCCTCCTTTTCGTTCTCAGCAGCAAAGTCATCATCTGTTACAGTACCTTTGCAGAGGACGGTAAAAAGAATGTGAAGGACAAAAATGTTTCGCAACTCTGAATTTGATGGAAGCCCTCTCACAAAACTGGGAGAGGAATCTTCAAGCTCCTTGACCAATTCCCATGGACTAACTTCTTTCAAAAACAAACTCCAAGTGTAAACTTGGTCAGTGACATTGCTGGATGCACGGTATGACTGAAATATCATGTTAGATCCATCACTCATTTCAACATGAGCAGCATACATACCCTGTGGGAGAGAATGATATTGAAAAGATCACAGAGAGCTCCGATATGCCCCCCAGTAATCTCAAAAGCATGACTGAGGAGGGATGTATGAAAGCGATTTCCTGGGTACAGTTTTGCGACCAGCTGATCAAATTCTGGTTGAGTAAAAAGGAGGCCAACTGGTGCTATGTCATCATCATGCTGTGTGGGGCGGAGGGTGATCCTCTGAGTATCCATAATGAAAAATGGAGTGCCAGCCATGTTAACGCGCGAGGCTGGACTGCCATAGCTTGCAAATGCAATTGCGCGACATTTAGAGTATAAGAGTATGGCTTTGAAGAAATTGCCCCAAAGATCCCCGTCGCGATATGTTAACTGAGCTTCGTCGAAGATAAACACAGCCTGTTGGTCCCTGACCCACCCCATATGCCCAAGAACTTCCTCCCAGCGAGGCCCCCCTTCATGCACCGGCTTAAGCGGCCACCCTTGAACCCAAATCGTATTTGTGGCGGGTTCCTGCTTGGAGATATACGCCGCGAGTAATCGGCCAAGAGATGTCTTCCCGCTCCCAGGCGTTCCGCGAACCTGTCAAAAGGTCAGTAGACATTTTATTATATATCATAGAGATACCTGTATAAACTTGTACAAGTTCAACTTTTCGTACACTGCTGAGACAGTATCCCTTCGGGAACAGGCAATTTCTAAGATCCGTGTAAGTCAAGAAATGTAAGAGTTGGCTGAGCTTACCTGGTAGTTCCGGAGGGGGTGAAAATAGTTGCTTGTGGGGGTGGGGTGGAGAAACTGTCGAACGAGGTCCAAACAACGATTGAGATTGGCGGAATAATCAGACAAGTAGAAGAGCAATGGAAATAATAGCACAGCTTACTGCCCATTAAGCTGTTGGACTTGTGAGACGAACTCGGGGCTGTAAAGGAGTAGTAAGTTGGGAAAGGAGAAGTGTTACCGTCAGGTTTACACATCGAATAAGGTACTCAAACTCACGAAACCGGCGGACCTGGACAATAATGTGAAGATGATCCTCTTCGATAACTTCTGGAAACCAAAGCGATACTTTGGATGTGGGCTCCTCTAGCTCATCGGCAAATTGTGGGAGTTTGGTGCCTCGTTCCATTCGTATACGATTGACCAGTGATTTGGAAGGGGGAATGTATATTGGTTCGCGGAGCTACTCAAATCCGTAAGCTTCACCATTCGAGCCGGTGTAGATAACATACTCACTTTCCATAGAGTTAGATGTCTGGCAAGCACATGAGGTGTCTTAGCGATGCCTTCTTGAAAAATGATATCTTTCAGTGTCATAATGTTTGCGCTATGAGAGACATCGACAGAGAATACATCACTGTCATCTTTGTGGTCGACGATACAGAGTAATGTATACACTTTATCGTCAGCCATGGCAGTAGCAGATCAAGAGTGTGAGGTTGAAACATTTGACTCTGACGTCACATTGTAAAGAGTGCCGTTAACCATGGGTCTCGAGGTCTCTTTAGTGCTATCCTTGAAGCATCATGCCTCCGACGAGGTTCTGGTGAATCGATTCCAGCTTGAAACAAATTTTACGACTGTTGGCGCGATTTCTAGTACTTAGTAGCTTGGCGGACACGTCTGTCTTCTCGCGAAGAGTTCTAAGTAGTGCTCCTTGGAATTCCTATATATCAAGTGTTGCGGAAATTCATTATTATTCGGCCAACAATTCAACGTTGGGGGTACAACTTATATCCCCAGATCCGAGCATAGAATTCATGGCGTCAAGGACTGACATCAATTTAAGTAAGAAATTTGTTCATCGACGTCGGGCGAGCAGCCTGCTGGGATATCTCTTCTAGATTGTTTCCAATCTGATAAGTATTCACCATCGTTCCGGTGCAACGGAAAAGCCTCGGGCCGCTATTACAACCATCATGTCCGCTGAGATTCGTCCATTTGGTATGATATTCACTAGAGCGCTCAAGAAGTTGAATCTCAATCCATTACAATCATGTAAGTAACGAAACCTGTTTTCCCTTGAATTAAGTTTACAGAGACAAGCGCAGAATCGATTCTGACTCTTTGATCGATACCCTTATAATAATCCAGGCGACAATACCTACGAACGTCGAAGTTAATGAAGTCAATGAAGATGTTCCCCGGATATCTTGTATCCCACCGGCCTAGGACTCGGATATCGCTTCAACTAAGCTCAAATAGCCACGAGCATCCCCTTTTTCCAGGTCCTCTCGACAACAACGACCTGGAGATTTTCGCCTTACCAAACGAGATATTTTGCGCCATATTTTTGTTTGCTCGCGACCTTAGCATGTCCGAGCCCAACATCTTGAACTTGAAAGAGTTGCCCACGGAGGTTAAGATCTCCCACGTTTGCAGGCTATGGCGTTCCATTGCAATCAACTTTCCGGTTCTATGGAATACGTTCAGATATGGCCTACCAAAGTCATCGACAATTGGCGTCAGCGGTCGCTTGGGTGCATACCTCGAGAGGTCAGACCGTCAGCTCCTCGACTTTTGGTTGAACTTTCGAGGCGACCGACATCGCAAGCATTCCAACAACCACAGCGAAATGTTCCGCGTTATTCTGACGCATGTGGATCGTTGGCGACGCTTTACTCTGTTAGTGGACGTGGATGACCGTCGTTCCATCGAGGACTACTGTCGCGACTTCAAGGATATCCATCCCGTTAATCTGGAACACTTTGCATTTTGCCCGCAGGTTAACGCTTGGGGACGACAGGACACATTTTTATCTCCGAAAATATTTAAAAATGGTGCTGGGAAGCTGGTATCCGTCAGATTGGAGACGAATAGCTACGGGGTCTGTGTGCCTCCTCTTTCCAACCTAACGACCCTCCGCATAGAACGATCACTGTCCAAAGATGCCCACATTCAAAAAACCTCAACCATTCTTCCCTTGTTGGCTATCCCATCCCTAGAAAATTTGTCCTTGTCTGGATTTGGGCATGGTGAATATGTTGACACTACAATCAAAAAACCCATTGTCATGAAGAATTTAAGAGATCTTCGGTGCGGAACTGGTCGAGTCGTAAAACTTTTATCGTTCATAGAAGCTCCACGGCTGCACACCCTCACTCTGAAGGACGTCTGCTTTCCTCATCTCCGGCCCAATGCCACTCCACTACTCACCACTCTCATTCTTTGCAACTGTTCCGTCTCATGGACGGCCTTCGCTGAGGAGCTCTCTCACATTGGGAATCAGATCCAACACCTGACGGTCTCGGAAGCCTCGGAAGGCACCTTCCACCTCCACGCACTTACCGAATTTGCGGAGGGCGGCTGGCCACGCCTCAGGACGTTGAGATGCAATCTACAGAGAATCACACGAATGGAGTTGTACACCCAAGTCGCAATTTCCCGCCTTGGAGCCGAGAACCCGTTCAGCATGTACGTTCATGGAAATCTACTTTCTATGTGGGAGGAGAGATCACCTGATATTCTTTCCCAACTTCACGCACTGTGCGATTTGAGGTCTTGGGATGATGAGAGTCCATTGATTCCACGACATTGGCCGTACAGGGATGATCGTGCTGAACATCCATATGATAAAGCAGATTACGATTACCATTCTTTCAGAGTTTTTTCTTACCATTGAGAAATTAGATTGAAGCCCATTGATTTTTTTCTACTCATTATGTATCATTCATATCAAGCCAAAGCATGCCATCATTTACCAGCTACCAAATTCGCAATTACATTCATCATTCATCCTGAAGGCTGTCGAGCATTCCCATTAGAAGGCAGGGCGTATATCCAACGCTTGAGCTTGAAGGGATCGTTTTACGTCTCCAGTCTTTGTTGGTTCGGATTTTTTTGTTGGCCCTCAGCCAAAAGCACATCGACTCAACAAAACTTCGTCCAGCACTGCGACATGTAGATGAATGAAAAGCAGATAAATGAGGGGCGTAGAGTTATTGGTGCAAATAAAACAGCATAACAGGATCTTTGTAATGGACTATTACTCTTGGTATGGATAACCAAATTTGCCCTGGTCCTTGCGACGCCATAGCTTTTTCCTGGAACAGATATTAGAAACAGGTTGGCAAAAGAGCTCATAGTTTACAAACTTCTTTTTAGTGGGCAAGTGTTCCACAAAGACTTCCATGCAGTGTTTCGCCTTGAATTCACGAATGAAACGAGGGTCCCTGCGCCGCCGAATAGAAATGAGCCAACCATGTTAGAAATGCCCACCGCCGATGGTGACTTACCAGAGTTCACTTGCGATGCCCAGATCTTTGCAACACCGCATCAAAGCATTACTCTTGCATGCCTCTGTGGCAGTGGCAACACCTGAAGGATCGAAGTATTCCTGCTCTCCTCGAGCAATCGCGACCAGCCTTCAATAAGCACGACATCATGATCAGGACCAGTAACTGAAACAGTGATACGAACGGAACCGTACCTTCCAAGACATACAAGCGCGTACTCCCGGCTAACAATTTTAGGTCCGACATTGGTTTCTGTCCGCGGTGCGAGACCCCAACCTCCAGGACCGAAAGCTTTGTTGAGAATCCTTCGGTACTTAATTTCGGGCAAGTAAATAAGACCGTCTAATCATTTCGAGTAAGAGTGGAGATTAGTTTTTATTCCAATGCACTGAAAGCATTTTGTCTCGCCTGGTTTCATCTCAACATCCATTTCGTCAATGGGAGCCTGCAGGACCTCAGAAATCTCGGCCGAGAATGGTTGAGTAGACAGTCCTGAGTAGCTCCTTGACCAGTCAGTTGTCCCATCTGTCCCCTTTACATCGGGTAGCACGGGTTCTGTCGTGGGTTGTGCTGGTGGAAGGGTTGACGGCGAGGTTGTCGTGCTGTATCTGAGAGCTTGGGAGAGGTTGCGGCCAGCCTTCCTAGAAAGCAAAGAAGAGGTCTGTGCAAGGAAACGCGGTGCACTACGAGTTGAAGGCGTTAACAGTCTGTGAATACTCATGGTGGTTTGAAGGAAGTCGCGTCGTCGCGTCGCCGGACTGCCATATATGGACTCAATACTGAATCTACTGATAATTCTGTCAGTGTTTCCCTTTAACGTATAGACATACATAGTTAAAGATAAAGTAGTACACAAGCAGACTTATTTAAATTAAAAGAAAGCGCAGTTGTCATGGTCTCAAATTGGCATTTTCCAATTCAACTCTTCCTTGAAGTCCCCAAACTCCCACTTGAAGCAATCCTGTGCATAGAATATGAGTGAGTGGTGATTATCTTCCACTCTCTAAGCCAAACTTACCACACAGTCATCCTCGATGATTGCTTTAGGTACGTTTCTCTTTCCCTCTCGACGCTTCTTCTTCTCTTCCTCATCTTCGCCTTTCTTGCCCTTCTTTCCCCACCCAAGAAGTCTACGGACTCCAGATTCATCTACTTCGCTCTGGTCGTCTTCTTCTCCCCACCAAGCATCAGCTTCCAATACATTCATTACCACTTCCTTGATTACGTGCTTTCGGACGTCGACTGACCACCCTAGCTTCTTCACAGTATCAAACACAATACTCTCACCCAGATGACACCGCGTTTCCAGCGCAAAGCCTGCTTGTGAGCAGGGTGAGCCGAAACCTGTGCAAGCACCTTGAGGTATTGGGTCGGCCGTGTGATAAACGTGAGTTGTAGCGATATGCTGATGCGTGGGTGGAGGAGGCGGGTATGGCGATGGGGGAGATGGCACGGGTATCGACGGTTGCGGGTGTTTGTGTGGAGGGAACAGGGAGCCTACGTGTGGTAAGTGTATCTGGCTGATGGAGGTAGGGACGGGTGAGATAGGCGGGAATGAGATGGGAGGTGGAAGTGGGAGATGCAGACGAGAAGCTGCAAGACGTTCGCCGGGCGCTTCGAATGCAACCGCTGGAAGGCCATAAGTGGCACCTAAATGGCTAGCAAGCGATCCGCCCAATGAATGACCAACGAGCCAAATATTAGATCCAGGATAGATTTTCAGCAAGTCATCGATTAGTTTCTGTAGGACAGGGTTCATTAGTGCAAGGAAAAAATGATAAATTAAAATACTTACAACACCAATGGAATAAAAAAGACTATCTTGGACGAGCGCATCCGTCAGGCATTGGCTGTCGCATCTGTAATTACTTGAGTAGCAATCGCACACTGTCCGAAATACCCATGATATGTCAACGCGTGCACAGCAGCAGGAGAATAGTCTGCGTAATCATGAAAGCGTTGGTGATTGGATCTTGCTTGCAGAGAAACAACCCACAAATTGTCGTTGAATTTGTCTAGTTTCGATGTCGGTCCTTGAAGCGTTGTACCCTTGATCGACAATACGATAGTTGAATTGTCGGATGATTGAAAAACGTGTCCTCTGAAGCCATCGGATTCCTCCCAGCCAAATGGAAAGCTCTAAGGACTCGAAGATAAGCAGTAGATCCGCAGCAATGGAATATTGGTCACTGACACTGTTCCATGCCTGGTGTACCTCGTACCAATTCTTCTGACCTGGCAAAGCATAGGCATTGCCCGACATGCGTGCCAACTGTGCAAGCGTGTGGATGTCTCCAACATCTGGACCTTCGGCTGGCACCAGATCCCACACTAGCCGTTCTAGTTCGCTTTCGGAATGCTGCAGAGATCGCAGGCGAGTTCGATGAAGGATATCCAAAGAACGTGGTTTATAGACTGTGATAGGTCGGGATCTGAGTACCACAGATGTGGGAGGTAGTGTATAGGAAGCTGAAGGTGTGAATTGAGCTGAACCTGCTAGATTTAATGGTTGCTCGATGTCGAGTAGAGAATGAGAGACAAAAGGTACTTGGGTACTATAAGAAAAGTCAGGTAGAAGGAAGAGCAGCGTTAGCAAAAGGCATCTCGGGAGCATCGTACGGAAGTCATAGAATGAGGAACGAGCACACCCGGGTTAAGTATGTCCGGGCCGCATCACAGAAATGGCACCTGCGCCATACCAGCTTCTACACAAAAGGGTATGTCTTGTAACGG
>Ga0307517_10007213_pt1 | contig 16274 bp, 15 predicted proteins | sample 23_EM_MG_FD_194515 | JGI IMG/M metagenome (GOLD analysis project Ga0307517, IMG submission 194515) | Populus trichocarpa ectomycorrhiza microbial communities from riparian zone in the Pacific Northwest, United States - 23_EM | ecosystem: Host-associated > Plants > Roots > Unclassified | place... | reverse complement strand
CCCTTATGACATTTGGGGTTGATGGACACTTATGATATGTGTAGAATATGGACAATGAGTGAATGTGGTAAGAAAAATCAGCTAGAAAAAAATAGAGGGGATCCTTAATCCCCCTTGGATTAAGCTTGGCCAAGAGCCAAATAAAGGGAAAGAAGAAAAATTCTGGTGTGTTATGTATTTTTATGTATGAATCAATTATAGTAGGAAGCTCACTAACAATAAAAGTGTGGGAAAAATTGATAATAAGGAACTTCATGATTGTGATGCGTGTTGTATAATGCAAAAAAACAGAATTATTGACCATGAGTATAGCTCATAATTTCTGCATGGGAAGAATCATAAGATGTAGGAATATGTAGAAAATAAATAGCGTAGAAGAAAAGAGAAGTGAGGTTGGCAGAAAACTCACTTAGGAATCGCCGATGAATTCTGGGTAGATTCATCACGCATGTTCTAGAGGATATTCGGGCCTCAGAACGATAAACTTTGGGAAACACCTCAGTGTAGAAATTATAGCCTGAGATGTTAGTTTTTTAATGAATCCAACCTCCCTCGATTTGGAGCTTCAGAGCTCCAAATATAGGCGAATATATGAGGAAAGGTCAAACTATCGCCCTTATGGCAAATTTGACAAGAATTATTAAAACAAGGGATTTAGCCGCAAAATGGGCAAAAAATCGGTTTCCTTCCCACCAATATTTTTGAAACATTGAATCTTGACACCGGTAGGGGATAAACCACATTTAAAAATGAAGTTGATGATGTGTGTAATGATTTAAAACAATGAAACATAAAGAGTAAATAATTGTTGTTGATGCTTTGTTATTTACGAAATGAAAACTGGACATCAACTAATGTAGTATACTTGTGAATTCAGGAGGAACCGTGGGGGAGTACAACAACAACAAAGAAGCGCAAATCGAACATCGATGGCAGGTAGGTGTTACATGCCTATACTCTTCTCAATTGATAATAGACCTTGTATTCATATTTATGTTAGAGTCAATACTTGTGAATATAGCTAAAGAAAGGAAAGATATGGTGAAATGGATATGGAACAGAATCCAATTTTGGCCATAGACTCATGACTTTGATTTCGAATAAGGACCTATTGAAAAACCCAAAAGAGCCACCTTTAGACTTGATTAGCCGATCTCCAATAGGGGTGGCTAATGATGTTAGCAAAAATTGTTAACATCGGCATAATCTTGATGGAATTATTATGAACATTGAACTTGATTAACTATTCGTGTCAAGAATAGTTAATGATACCGACGGTTCGGGATTACAAAGGATTTGATTAGTCTGTCCGAGTAAGGGCGACTAATGACACTAGTAAGAGTTATTAGTGTTGGCGGCGACCTCCTCAGAACTTAGGGTAGAGTAATGAGTTGGATGTATTCGATGAAGAATAATGTGTAATAATTGAGAGAAAACCATAGGTGGGTTGTGGAAGGATAGACTCTATATGTAGTAAAGGAAGCGTCAAATGTGTTGTTCTTTTGCGGATCAACTATGTTATGCCCTATTGGTTGGGTACTTATATACATAGATACATGTAGTAGTGACCCTCCATTAATTTGTTGTATTTTATTTATTTTATATAATTATACTCATATTTTGATGTTGCAGGTCTCTCTCATTCACGCCAGGAGTAGTGTCCTAGATGTTTAGTTCTTTTGCATGAGTTAGAAAATTAGTGCTTCAAATTCTTTTGTATGAATTAGGAATTTCATGTTCTTAATTCCTTTTGTATGACTTAAGGGTTAGCATTTCTACTTCTTTTGTATGAACTTAGAATGAAATGAATATTAATGTATGTTGCTTTAATTAATTATGCGACTTAAGTGACTTTAGTATTTTCTTGTGTAAATCCTTGAGACTTAAGGCCTCTATTATTTTATGCTTTTAATATTAATGTTACTAATTAAGTTTATTGCTATTAGTTTGTGTTCTAAAACTATATGTTGAGTTGAATATGTGGAATTCTTATATTATGACTACTAATGGTTGTGACTGTGATGCAGCATAAATATATGATGACTATGGAATGAACCTAAATTGTGTGCAGGATGAATCGTCGATAACTTGCGACCTCTCGGTATAGGGGAGATTGCCGAAATTTCAGTAGAATGTGAAATAAACTGATATAATAAAAAATTACCCATAAAATTTCAGTAATATAATCTCCTTGTGTAATCCTAGGATTTGGACTGTTACATCGACTCTAGACTGAAATAAACTCTAATGGACCCCTTATGTGGACTAATATTTGGTCCACTTACAATTAAACCCAAATATAACCCAAAACATAAAAAAATAAGAATAAAATAAAGTCTGATATTGTTTCCGTATATAACAGAGAAAATAATAGCTAAATAATTTGATTTTCTTAGTTTATAAGTTGTTATAGCTGAATAAACCTTCCTTGCATGCATAGGAATAGTTGTCGCCACTATAAATCCCTTGTAGACTAGGAGAAAATCTGATCTGATTTGGATTCCTATGCTGACGCCCCTTTAGTTCCTTGATTAGCTTAGATTTCCTTGTATAACTTGGACAAATAATAAAGTCAATTTCCTCTTTTGTTGCTAATTTAATTATTTCCTTGCTTGTTTAGAAGAATAAATTGTTGACTTTCTATCCTTGTAACATTAAGAAAAAAGAAGCCTAACAAGGCTGTTATGAGGCCAAACACATATGCCCTTTGATCCACCTAAATTTGTCTCTTCTTGGACTTGGATTAGATGAATTAGAGGTTGTATTTCATGCTCTCTAGGCGTTCCAAGCTCCTTTAGGTCCATCTTGCTTCATATGTTCTGAACAAGCCCATTCAATGCCTCTTTAAACTTCTTTGACCTAGTTCTTGTAATTGGCCTACTTGGCACCTCCAATGGGCCTTTGCTATGATTAAGCTTGGTGTTGGGTTGATCCTCATCATTCCCTTTCTCTTCAAAAGGATTCAACCTCGAATCATCACTTACATCAAATAGAGTAAAATCAGAAACATTAAAGGTAACACTAACACCATACTCACCTAGTAAATCAACTTTATAAGCATTGTCATTGATCTTCTCAAGGATCTGAAATGACCCATCTCCTCGTGGCTGTAGCTTGGATTTCCTATGGGCTGGAAATCTCTCATTGCACATATGCACCCAAACCCAATCGTCGAGCTGAAAGACAACATGTTTTTTGCGCCCTTTATTGGCTTTAGTTGCACACATACGATTCCTCTTTTCAATCTGTTGCCGCACACTCTCATGGAGTGTCTTCACCACCTATGCTTTATAATTACCATCCAAACTAACCCTTTCATTAACAAGTATAAGAATCAAATCCATGAGAGTTAAAGGGTTAAATCCATACATAATTTTAAATGGTGAAAATCCAGTAGTAGAATGCACACTATGATTATAAGCAAACTCTATGAATGACACACAATCTTCCCAATTCTTTAAGTTTTTTTGAATGACAACATGTAGAAGTTGTGTTAAGGTCTTATTAACTACTTCAGTTTGTCCATATGTTTGGGGGTGACAAGTAGTTGAAAACAATAATTTAGTACCCAATTTCCCTTATAACACCTTCTAGAAATAGCTAAGGAACTTAGCATCTCTATAAAAAACAATGCTCTTAGGGACCTCATGAAGCCGTACTATCACCTTAAAGAACAAATCAGCAATGTTAGTTACATCATCGGTTTTATGACATGAAATAAAATGTGCCATCTTTGAAAATCTATTAACAACTACAAAGATTGAATCCCTATCCCATTTTGACCTAGGCAAACCTAAGATGAAGTCCATTGAAATGTATACCCATGATTCCTTAGGTACAGGTAAAAGAGTATACAAGCCATGTGGTTGAATCCTAAACTTTGCTTTTCTACAAGTTATGCATTTATCACATAGGAGTTGCACATCTTTTTTCATTTTAGGTTAATAAAAATGCTCATACAACATATCCAAAGTCTTAATAACACCAAAATGCCCCATCAACCCGCCTTCATATGCTTCATATACAAGCAATTCACACATAGAATTTAATGGAACAAACAAATGATTCTCTTTAAATAAATACCCATCAAGTCTATAGAACTTCCCGAAAGCCGAAGTTTCACAACCATTGTAAACATTAGCAAAATCATTATCATCCTTGTACAATTCTTTTATGTGTTCAAATCCTAGAAATCTAGCATCTAAAGTAGATAAAATAACATACATGTGTGAAAGTGCATCATCCACAATGTTTCCTTTTCCTTGCTTAAACTTGATCACATACAAAAATGTTTCAATAAATTCAACTCATTTGGTATGCATCCTATTCAACTTATCTTGCCCTTTCAAGTACTTCAATGATTCATGATATGAATGTATCATGAACTTCTTGGGCTATAGGTAATGCTGTCTCTAAAGTTCTTACCAAGGCATAGAGCTCTTTGTCATATGTAGGGTAATTCAAGGCTGCCTTATTAAGTTTCTCATTGAAATATACAATTTGCCTTTTATCCTGTATTAACACAGCTTCTATACTTATACCTGAAGCATCACATTCAACTTCAAAAGCTTTTGTAAAGTCTAGCAAAGATAAAACAGGCGCTAAAAAAAGTTTATATTTCAATAAATTAAAAGCTTTATCCTGTTCATCATTTCATTTAAATTCAAAAAACTTTCTCACAATGTCAGTTGAAGGTGCTGTAATAGTACTAAAGTCCTCCACAAACCTTTTATAAAAGCTAGCAAGTCCATAAAAACTCCTTACCTCAGTCACAGACTTAGGTGTAGTCCAATCTTGGATGACCTTAACCTTATCTTCATCCATCTCAATACCCTGTGCAGTTAATACATATTTAATAAACATAATTTTCTTCATGCAAAAGGTACACTTATTGAGATTAGCATACAGTTTATCATCAAACAATACACTAAGTACACTATACAAATGATCAATATGCTCATTTAAGTTCTTGCTATAAATTAGGATGTCATCAAAGTACACAACCATAAACTTACCAATGAATACACGCAAAACATGATTCATCAATCTCATAAACATGTTAGGTGCATTTGTAAGCCTAAACAACATGACTAACCATTCATTCAAACCATGTTTAGTATTAAATGTTGTTTTCCATCCATCACCTTTTTTCATCCTAATCTGATATTACCCATTTTTAAGTCAATTTTAGAGAAAATACATGCTCTATACAACTCATCCAACGTGTCATCAAACCTAGAGATAAGATGTTTATACTTTATTATTATGTTGTTGACGGCGCGGTAGTCAACACACATCCTCCAAGATCCATCCTTTTTAGGCACAAGTAACACTGTCACATCATAAGGGTTCATACTCTCACGAATGTATCCCTTCATTATAAACTCATCTACTTGCCTTTGAAGCTCTATCATCTTCTCGGGATTACTTCTATAGGCTAGACGGTTAGGAATCGAAGCTCCAAATATAAGGTCAATTTGATGTTCAATTCCTTTTAATGGTGGTACTCCACTAAGGGAGTGTTCAGGGAATACATCATCAAACTCCTACAACAAAGAAATATCACACTAGGAATAATAGAATCAAGATCGTTAATGTTAAAATAAGCCTTCTAATATACAAGTAAGATCATTGGCTTGTTGGTGAAAAACACAGATCTGATTTGAGCTTCCTTTGCATAAAAATTATGTTGTTTCTTTAATTTTTTCAACTATTATCATCACACAAACTTACTTTCTTCACTCCTCGAGTTTTTTCTCCACTCTCAACCGGTTTAATTACTAATTTAGATTTAGCTGGATCTGATGATCTTTTCTCACTTGTCCCCACATGAATTTTCACTTTTCCCATCCTCACATTCCTTTTTTTAATTTCATTTGATCATCATACACTTGTTTTGGAGAAAAAAAAGAAGATACAAGAGTGATGCTTTTACCATTTTTTACAATAATGAACCTATTTTTAAACCCATCATGTATTGCCTTTCGATTGAACTGTCATGGACACTCCAAAAGTAAGTGACTAGCATGCAATAGGACCACATCATACACAACCTCATTCAAATACTTTCCAATAGCAAACGTAACAGACACTTTCTTAGTAACCTTCACTTCACCACATTCATTCAATCATTGTAATTTATAAGGCCTAGGATGCTTAATACAACTCAGATTCAATTTCTTCACAAGAGTATCACTAGCTATATTAGTACAACTACCTCCATTAAATATCATGCTACATACCTTGTTTTGGATCTGACATCGAGTATGAAATATGTTTTCCCATTGCTGATCTATATTATCTTATTTGATTTGCATATTCAGCACATGCTTTAAAATCAACGCCTTCCCTTCAACAGGATATGCAATCTCTTCATCACTACAATCCTTTAAAGGTGGCATCTTTTCACTTTTAGATCTCTCACTTTCAGATTAAACCTCCCCATTGTCTCTTGTAAGCATAACTCTTTGGTTTGGACATTGAGATGCAATATGCCTTTTCCTTAAACACCTAAAACATTTAATATCTCTGTCACGAGTAAGTTGAGATTCAAATTTACCTTTTCCATTCGTATGAGTGTCTTTTCTAGCCTTAGGTAGTTTGACCTTTGCATGCATATAAGGCTTTGGTTGGATAACCCCCTCTCTCTTCAGATTCGACTTTTATATTGAGAAAGATAAAACTGAATTGGTCTGAAAATATGTGCTACCCCTTCTTTTTATTTGCCTCTCTACCTTCATTGCCATATGGGCCATATCCTCCAATTCCACATAATGTTGTAATTCTACAACATTTGCAATGTCCCTATTCAGCCCATTAAGAAAACTAGCTATAATAGCTTTCATATCCTCAATCATATTAGCTCGAATTATTATGATCTCTATTTTCTTGAAATACACATTCATGGACTTAGAACCCTGATTCAAACCCTGCAATTTCAGATACAAATCTCTATATTAGTGGTTAGACACAAATGATCTTCTCATCAACACTTTCATCTCCTCACACGAGGCTACTGGCCTTTCTTCACTCCTTCTCCTATTAATCACATTCTGATCCCATCAAATCAGTGTGTAATCCATGAATTCAATGACTATCACTTTCACCTTCTTCGCCTCCGAATAGTTATGGCAATAAAAAATCCAGTCCACCTTTTTCTCCCACTCTAAATACACCTCAGGATCATTTTTACCTTGAAAATTAGGTATTCTCAGTTTGATAACATCCAAATCACCATCTATATCATTATATCCCCCAAAGTTACAGAAATTTCCCTTTTGGTCGAATTGGCCCTTAGTTCTATTCCCAAAATCCCTTTGGTTTCTAGACTACCAAAAATCTTTCTTATGGCCTATGGTCTCATCCTCAAAACCACCATCACCAATATCATCAACGTCCTTCTCAAAATCCTCATAATTAGCCCACCTTGGCCTTCCGACCCTACAACCATTGTTTGATTTCGGATTAGCCCCAACCTTCCTTATATCTTGGGTACTTGTACTAGCCTTGTTACCATGTTTCTTCACCCTTTCAAGTCTGTCACACATATTCCCCATCCCAAAATTCATCCTCTCCATCATCTTCGTCATGACTTGAATCTGGAACTTAAGTTCACCCTCGGGAGGGGGTGGTATGTTGTTTTGATCTGATATGATGGTACCTGTAAAAATTCGTTAGTGGTATAGAAATATCCTCATGTCACTCGTGTTTCACTCAAAATTAGGCTTTTCCCCTAGTCTCATCTTTTTTCAGCTCTTGTGGAATTGAAACCAACACCAAATAGAACCAACTCAGCAACACAATCCAATTAAGTGTATATGACTCAAGAATCAATAAAAACACAGAAAACAAGCAAAAAAAAAATAAGATGATAGTCTTGCGAGTAGCAAGCAAATCTATTTGAAATATGAATAAAACTGAAGTCTCGAATAAAAATAGAAACAAAGTATACAATATAATGAAACAACACCCAAATATGTTAGATATGTTGTAAATATACTGCAAGAAATGAAAACAACAAAAACAAAATGAGTTTCAAAAGTTCACACAAAAACAGATCCATTTACAACAAGTTAAGTTTGAATTTGGAACCTAAGGTAAATGATGTCTAATTGAGATATAATGCGATGTCAACCTAAATAGATAGAAAATTAATTTTGATCAATTTATGATAAGGTTTGATATGTTGATGCAAAAACATTATGAATCAGATTCAAAATTGAAAACCTAAGCAAACAATATCCAATTGACCATAAAATTAATATGTAGTGCAATTAAGATCCTAGTAATCAGAGTATCAAATTTGAGCTAATTCTGAGTTGATTTGATCCAATTTCCCTTTACTTAATTTTTTTGCAATAGAAGCAAATAAATGTCTTTTTGAATGGCTTTTTCTTCTTCTCTCCTTTTTTTTTGTTTTTTTATATGCCACAAATTCAAGGATAAGAAGAAATTAGACACTAAGGAATTTTTTTCTTTTGCGGAGTCAACGAGAAACAAAAATTTCAAAAGGATATAACCTGATTAATAGAGCCAAGCTCTAATACCAAATGATACGAACCTCTTGAATGCGCAGTCAAGCAACTCACACGCAAAGACATTAATTCTAAAAAAAGCCAAGTAAATCAAGTTTAATAGGAGTGACATAAAGATAACTTGTATCTAAGCACTAGCACTATTAGAAAAAAAAAACCCTCACCCAACGAATATTGATTGGCGAACGAAAAGTATAAGGATGACATCATGAAGTCAATTGTTCTTCGATAAGTTGTTTTCAGTTCTTTAGAGAACCAATGAAGGGAGAATATCTCACCAACTCACACAACAAGGTGCAACAAAGAAGTTTTATTAATCTAGATTGCGTGCCCTACATGTCTGGTTATGGCTTTATTTATGCTGACTCTAGACTAAAATAAATCCTAATGGACCCCTTATATGGACTTATGAGGCCCCCTTACAATTTAACCCAAATATAACCCAAAACATAAAGAAATTAGAATAAAATAAAGTCTGATATTGTTGCCACACATAATAGAGAAAATAAAAGCTAAATAATCTAATTTCCCTAGTTTATAAATTGTTATAGATGAACAAACTTTCCTTGCATACATAGGAATAGTTGCCACCACTATAAGTCCCTTATAGACTAGGAGAAAATCTTATCTGATTTGGATTTCTTTGTTGCCACCCCTTCAGTTCCTTGATTAGCTTGTATTTCCTTGTATAACTTGGATAAATAATAAAGACAATTTCCTCTTTTATTTCTGATTTAATTACTTTCCTTGCTTGTTTAGGAGAATAAATTACTGACTTTCTATCCTTGTAACATTGGGAAAAAGCAAGCCTAGCCCTGTTATGGGGCTGGACACATCAACCTTTTGATCCACACAAATTGGGCTCTTCTTAAACTTGGATTAGATGAATTAGAGGTTGTCCTTCATATTTCCTAGGCATCCTAAATTTCTCTAGGTTCATCTTGCTCTATATATTTTGAACAAACCCATTCAATGTCTCTTCTAGCTTCTTTGCCCTAGCTCTTTTAATTGGTCCACTTGGTACCTCTAATGGGTCTTCAACATGATTAAGCTTTGTGTTGGGTGGATCCTCATCAGAAAGGATTTTAGACCTTCGCACATCTTAAAGGTCGTGTGGGCAGAATATATTCAGCACATGATGTCTAATCATTTCCAAATCAAGTTCTTGTTTTTCATAGAAACACGTGATAATGTTTATAGTATGAAGTAGGCCACTGCATGGATAATGTATTGATGATCTTTTATTTATTTATTTCTATCTATATTGTCAATCTATCTTTTTCTCTTATAGCAAATAAATATAAACATGATTAGGTTAAAAGATCATATATGCCTTGTATAATTTAGTTAAGAACACCATCTCCCTTTTTAACCAATGTGTATAAGACCAATAACAAGTCCATAGTTGATTCTTAGGAAATGTTTGGGGCTATAGAGTTTTAACCCTATCATGAGCATGATTTTATCTTTAAAAATTGTCTATCATTTAGTGTGCGCCTACTTATAAATTAAAAATTGTTATGAGAATTTATCATAATAGGTATCTTATTTCCTATTCTCACCTTGTCTTTCCTCTTTTCTGTAGCATGCCAAATTGTTAATTCACCCCATTATTGCTTGCATTTCATTAGCATGAGTTCTAGCTTGAATATCCTTGCCTATACCTCTCTTGCCTTCCTCATTGTAATAGTATAGGAAATGTTTTCTAATTGAATCTTAATCCTTACAGTTAGATATAATCATTGCCAAGACATGTTTTTTTTTTTTGTATAATAATGAATGTCTTTACCTTTTTTTATAAAGTTTTTCAATCAACAATTGTTCTTGGTTTATTTTATACATGGTTAAAATGAGGAAAATAAATGTATAAAAAAGGCATCATAGAAAAAATAAGAAAGTTAATTGTTCACAAATGGTTTTTTTCGTTGAGTCTTGTTTTTTAAAGGACAAACATTGATTTGTTTTAGTGGATTATTCAATGGGTTTTCTTTTCTAATGGACTGATATTGATCCTTTTTACGAAAAGAGCTAATTCGATGTCTCATTTTCTAAGGGCTTGACATCAAAATTTTCATGAAAGGCTTTTTTAATGAGTCTTTTTCTTTTATGTGACCAACATGAAGTTTTTTTAAGGTGGCCTAATTAATGAGTCTTCTTTCTAATGGCATGAAAAGAAATAGATTTAGTAGAAATTACATAGTAAATGTAACCTTTCTATTAAAAGGATACAACAAGGGTGACATTGATCTTCCTTTAAGCACAATTAATTCATTATCTGAATCTTTAGAATCAATGTTTTTTTAGGATTCCTAGTTTTCTTTAATTACTAAGTGATGACTCTAATTTAATTGCCATGTATTTTTTTAGCATTTATCATATTCACACCATTTAATTTAATATACAACATTTATTTTATTTTTATGATTGCATATGCATACATTTTTATTTTTCTAAGTGTTCACTCACTTTACTAAAAGCCAATAAAAAGCTTTAGACCCAAGCTCATCCCTTTTAGGATTAGACATTGAGATTCGGGTGGCAAGTGTGATTTAGTTCCATCAATGTTCACTTGAACTCCTGCTCATATTGGAACTCACCTTATGCAATAGATATCATAAGGTCTCTCTTATGTTTATGTTACATAATATTAAGAGATCAAATTACCCCCATTTATAATTCAAATAATCTAGGAATCTAAAAAAATCTTTAGGAACATATGACCCAAACCTGAAACCTTATGGGCCAAATCCAACAGTTAGGATTTACCCTTTCATAGTATATAAATAAATAAATAACATGTCATATGATACATAACTTTTATATTGTGATCTCATTAGATCTTTATCAATCCTTAAAGAAAGTGTGAGATATTAGAACACTCTTTCTTTTAGGCTATAATAGGGTTATGATACCCAAAGCACAAGTGTTTCGATATAACTCCCACTCTCTAGGAGTATGACTCCATACTAAGCTTTCCAAAATAAAAAATGGTGTATTTTTACACATCAAGGAAGCTTAGATCCTTAAGATAGACCAAAAGATGATGAAAAACAAATGACCATGCAAGGTGTTAGTCAGGGATGGTTCTGGAATGCTTTAGAGGCTATATTCAAGAAGTGGCTCCACAAGGAAGAAAATAAGTCCCGTTTAAGGATTTTAGGAATGGGTATCTATAGCCTTGTTTTGTTCTTGTTAATAGAGGAAATGGTTAATTTCAAGGCTATAAACGTATTCAAAAATGTTTGAGGGAAATGGGAATGAATACCTAGGAGTCAATGTTTCTAAACTTATGCAAGTCATTGTTTCACTAAAGAACACATTATGCTTATTTCTAATCAATCATACTCAGCTTATTATGGAGATTACCCTAGGTTCCACTGATGGGGGCTCGATGCTGTATAAGCTACTAGCTTAATATAGTTTTGCGATAGTTAGGGTTTGAACGGTTCATACCCTAGACCACTAGGCTAACAAAATTTTATAAAGACTTCAAGACCTCAGAAAATTTAGTGAAATCAATAAAAGGGGCTTGAAAGCATCCTGGCAAAGTTATAACTACCAAGAGATTTTATGGGAAAGTTACTCCAGGATATCTAGCATTGTATAAAACGAGGGGAAAATGCTATCGAGTCCCACCATTTAAAGGTCCTTAAAAACTAATGGTTCAGACTATGAAGGATATATAATAAGAAATTAAGGCTTAGCATGAGTCATATAAGGAGGGACTAAATTCAGAATTAGAGGAATTAATATCAAATAAGAGAGAGTTAAAATCTATCCTAGTTGCTCGAGAATAGGCTTTGGCTATGGTTGAGAGATAGATGGCCTCCTCGCCCAATTACAATAGCAACAACATGTCTTTTAGAAATTGTAGGTAAAGTTTGAATCATTATCAAATGCCAATAAGAAACAAGACCACCTAATGATAAAAATATCTCAAACATCATTGAAAGCTCAAAAGAAGATTGCAGACAACAAACAGTTAGAGGTCAGAATCAAGAAAGCTCAAGCCAAGATATAAGAATTAAAGAATATGAAAAAAACACTCCAAGAGCAGTATCAATAGTAAGGAGAGATGGTTATTCAGCTTGATGATCACTTGGGGATGTTGGTAAACCAGATTGATGAGTTTGCTTCTATCAAGTAAGCCTTGATTAAAGAAAAGGACATCGCAAGAAAGGAAATGCAACATTGGGTTTCTAAGATAAAACATCACCATGTACAGGTTGAGGATGCTAAAACTCAGGCAATTAAGATGAAAAGAACAATGCAACATTTAGTGAAGGACCAAATAGTGTCAAAGAATAAACTCTTAAATGTTTTAGGCAAACTCGAGACTGTAACAATACAGTGGTAGAGTATCTTGTCTTAAGAGTGGAGGGATTGAGTAACTTTGTTTAGGGAACTTTTTCAAACAAATTTGAAAGGCATTTTTCTAATATTTGTAAAGTTCAATGGTTTGTCTGATATTTGATGTTAATTCATGTTTGAGTAAACTCATATTAGCGGAAATATTTTCCCTTAGATTGGCACTTTCTAAGAGGATAAAATAATTTGATTACGAGAAGTTATTAGTAATTGATGAAAGGTTTAGAGCCATAGAATGGGTTCATCTTTATGATCTAGTAAAGGCAGCAAAAATATGTTTAGTACCTGATATGGTCATCCCTAAAAAGTTTAAAGTATCTAAGGTTGAAAAGAACAATGGCACACAGTGCCTGATTACTCATCTCCGAGTATACTTTAGCAAGATGACTGAAGTTTTGCATTATTAAAAATGGAGACTAACTGTTTCTAGCCTAAAATGGAACAATAAACTGAAATCAAACTAGTAAGAAAGTACTAGTGACGCTAATTTTCAAACATTTACTCTTACACCAACCAACGCCCCAACAGTTGCCAAACTAACCTTCCCCATATCATTACCTAAACAACAACCTATTAGAACTCGTTAAAACCATCCATTCTTTGGACAGTCGAGTAACTAGACTAAAACTAATAACCAGCCATACAGGAACTTCTAGAGAAACTAGGAGCCTTCACCATGCACCCCTACATTTACCACTAAGCAAAATGCTTAAGAGAGGTTGGTCAGTATTGGACAAGTCATTCTTGTGTTCCATAGACCATTCCAACCTCTCTTTCCTAAGTGGTACAAACTTGACCAAGAATGTAAATACTATATTGACGTTGCTAGTCATAATATTATCAATTGTTTTGCCTTTAAAGGCAAACTCTTCAAAAAGATTAAAGTTGAGGGTGTAACTTTTGACAATACTCCTAATATGAGTACCAACCCTCTAAAAAAACATGCCACAGGGAACGAAGTGGTAAATCTGATCACCAATGATTCAGAGAGTGGCAAGAAATGGGCAGTCTTGAAAGTGTCAATGAGCAAGTTGTTTGATTTACTAGCAAAAGTGAATAATCTCAAATGGGCCTTCAATGACGCAAGTCGTGATGAACCTCGTGAGTACTGTAAGTTCCATTGCTATTCTGGACATTATATAAACTATAGTGAAGAGTTTAACTATGAAGTTAAGACCATGTTAACTCTTGGAAAGTTTTGGGTCGAAGACATCAAGATATATATATAGTAGGGATGATGTCTTTTCAAAAAAGAAAGGTATAAGTATGCAAATGTGTGTCAACAGTGAATAGGCAGGCTCCTAAAATGATCTTGGCAAAACCAACCTGTCAGAATAATAAAGACTATAGTGTCTTTCCCTATAATTACAAATACATATACGAGAGTAAAAAGTCTTTCCCAATCATGCAAGCATAAATAGGAGGATTGACTAGGAACGAGAGGTGTTTCACATCTGAAGGTAGAAGAATTAGCTAAGAAAGATGATATTACTAAACCCATAAATAAGGAAGAGGCCATAAAATTCCTGAGACTAATGAAACATGGTGAATATAATGCAGTTGATTAATTGAAAAATTCCCAACACATATTTCCTTGCTCTCTCTTATCTTGAGCTTAGAGTCGTAGAGGAAAGCATTGCAAAAAGTCCTGAACAAAGCCTATGTTCCATAAGAAATTATATCATACTCGATAGAGCATCTAGTCTGAAGGATCCAAGACATGAATTAGTTATATATCTCATAAGAAGAGTTGGGTTCAGAAGGAACAAGGCACAATAAGCCACTGCATGTTACTGTAAAATGCAAGGATTATATCATCGTAAAAGTTCTAATAGACAATGGTTCAACACTCAATGTGCTACTTAGACACATTTTAGAGCATCTCCCAATCAACGCGTCATATATAAGGCCTAGTAACATAATGGTAGAGCATACGACAAATCACCAACGTAGGTAGTATTGGGTGATATAGATATAGAACTGGTTATTGGGCCATAACCTTTTCAGGTTATGCTGCAAGTACTTGATATCCAAAGGATGAGACAGTTATAGAGAATAAGTAAGATAAAAGAATTACTTGTATTGAAGTTCAAGACCTAAACGAGGAGGAAATGGATATTATGTATATCTGCAAGACCTTTCCTTATCTAGCTTGTGTGACAGAGCAGGGAGATAAGGTAAAGAAGTTATACAAGATGCTTGTTGACCTCTCCATTCACCATTTGGAGAAGAAAGAGATTGAAGGCTATGTTGACCACTTTGAGACACAAGAAAATAACCTCTAAACCATGGTACTAACCTAGCTAACTGTGAATACTTAAAAGGAGGCCTTGCCAATTAAAGAGCTAGTTTAACAGTGCATAGAGGGAACTGAGCAAATAGGAAGCCTAAAAGATTTCGATGGTGTTTCTAAAGTAATGCTATTGTTTTGTTTTCAGCAGTTATGGCTAGGATTCTGAAAAGGAATATGTTTTTGTGATGATCCTTATATGATTCTTTTCCTTTGATTAATAAGATTATGCGATTTTCATATAATTGTGTCTTGCTTTCTTTTCTTTTCTTTTCTTTTCATTTAAGCTTGTCCTTGCTCTATTTTTATCATTCACTCATCAGACATGCCTTTTGGTTTCAAGAATCCTAAAAGTGGGCCATCAATAAAAACACAAAATCATTGCATTGAGATTAATTAATCTAATTTTGATGAAAAATCAATTCAATAAATGAAAAGAAGTAGGAGAAGAATAACGTTAAAAAGTTTACTAGGCTAGTGCACTACTAAAAAATGGAGTAATTAGCAACGGACTATTCCATTGCAAATAATACTACAATCCGTTGCTAATACAATTTAGCAACGGAATCAGCAACGGCAAAAATCCGATGCAGATTTGTCGTTGCTGATTTTTTAGCAACGGATTTATCCGTTGCTGATTTGACAGCAACGGATTATCAGTTGCTGACAATTAGCAACGGATAATCCGTTGCTACTTTTCAGCAACGGATTTGCCGTTGCAAAACTAGCAACGGATTATCCGTTGCTGCCAAATCAGCAACGAATAAATCCGTTGCTAGTTTTGTGAATCAGCAACGGATTCTCCGTTGCTGATTCATGCATCAGTTGCAATCACCAACGGAGAATCCGTTGGTGATTGCATTTGTTTTTATTAAATTAATTTTTATTTATTTATTAAAATGACTTTTAATTTATTTATTTAATTATTTATGGATATTTTAAAAGTTGTAGAATTTATATAACCAACATAAATTAATTAATATTAAAAATAATTATATCATTAATAAAAAACAAAATAAAAATAATATTCATATTATAAAAATTTAGTTAAACTTGCATTAATACAATTAAGTTCAAATACA
>Ga0307517_10007212_pt1 | contig 16274 bp, 10 predicted proteins | sample 23_EM_MG_FD_194515 | JGI IMG/M metagenome (GOLD analysis project Ga0307517, IMG submission 194515) | Populus trichocarpa ectomycorrhiza microbial communities from riparian zone in the Pacific Northwest, United States - 23_EM | ecosystem: Host-associated > Plants > Roots > Unclassified | place... | reverse complement strand
CCATCAGAGGTACAAGCCCAGCAGAACCGAAGCCTTACTTCGACCGAGAGTCCGGACGCCATATCGCCGACCGTGAACGAAGCGAGAAGCTTTCCGACCGTGCAAAATGCTAAGCGAGGTGCAAAGCCAGTGCGGGGTAAGGGGGAGAACCGAACTTCATGAGCGGGTGTCAACGATGAACGAGAACAAGAACCCCAAGGAGGGGGGGCATGCGTGCCCCAGGAGAGGAGGGTACATGGCTTAACGTCAACCCCTAGGCAGTAGCCATGATGGGGGAAGAGAGGTGGGTGGGGGAAAGTGACGATGATTTCCCGTGGTGTTGAGATTTCAATCGCCGGAGGTGGAGGAGTGATGGTTCGTGGTCCTATCCGTTGGTCAGAACCAAGCGCCTTATATAGGCATCTTCCCACAACCCTATCCCTGGTCACTCATCACCTCACGCTACATAAATCTCTATGACTCATAGTGAGTCATAAAACAATCAACCAATCATAATATAACGATGACTCGCGAGTACGTAGTCATGTGAGAACTATGAGTCAAGTGACGTCATAGTGTCAAATCCAAGATACCTTATGACTCATAAGTATGACTCATGTGAAATCTGCTTTGCTTAGTCACGATTTGTGACAGACTCCTGTAATAGCCTTCCCGCGAACATATCAAATGTGAGGTCATCAGTACGGGACTGGAGCGCCATGATGATGGGCTCATAGGATTCAGGGAGACTAAAGCTTAGTAAGGTAACGAGTTCGTTGCCTTCGATTCCTTTTCCATCTTCTGACAAGCTATCAACCTGGTTGGCTAATTCCCGAAACCTATTGCGGTGATCCGCCATATCGTCCCCTTCAACCATCTTCAGCGCCCACCCTCGTTGCATCATGACCATGCGCCCACTTGCCCCGATACCTTGGTGCACTGTCCGTAATGCCTCCCATGCCTCCTTTGCTGTACTACACCCCTGAATATGTGTTATTTGTGAGTCTCTAACATTCAGGGTAAGGATTGTGAAGGCAGCATTATCCTGTGATATTGCCTTACTGTTACTCTTATCAAGGTCCGCCTCGATCGCGGTGAGTAACCCTTTCTCCTTAAGGATTCGTATCACTCTAAACTTCCAGGCTTGGTAGTTACTCTTACTGGAAGCCATCGAGCCATCGAGATTTTCGATTGACTGGGTAAGCGAGGTAGTCGAAGATCCAGTGGGACCATCTTTTTCCGTAGCTGTCGAAGTTGACATTGCGTGTTTATTGGTAGCTGGATTTGCCAGGTATTGTATACTCGGAGCTGACAGAGGAGGAACCGTGGGTGTAGGAGGTATGCAGGATTATTGGACTATCAGGACGCGCGGTCCGGGCTCATAACCTATTGTTATGAGGTCCTGATAGGAGAAAGGTTGGTGAGCCAGATGAAGAAGTACAAAGAAGCGATGGAGGACAGGTTTGTCTATTCTGCGGATTCGTTCGTGCTTGCTTATCTATTTACCGACGGCCAAACAGACTGTTTAAATACAGAGAACTTTACTACCCGGTGGTTCTTGCGGAGACATTCTCCGTTCCTAACACACACTGCCTTCCGACCAATTCATCGCCATGCTCCCCGAGCATTTCCGGAGATATCAGCGAATCCTCCAACGAGTATACAAACCAGGTATACTCGCCCCTCCTCCATGATTGATAATGACTGACAAAGGAACTAATAGATGAGAGTAAGAAAGATAGGAAAGGTATAACAACAAAGTATACATGGGTGCGCAGTGATCGCCGGTGAAATTCAACAAAAGGTACTTTTGAAACCCGAGGATGTTAAACCTAATTGTGTCGACATTAAGTGTGGCCTGGCACCACTCTCATGGGCGGCTCGGAGTGGGCACGAGGGGGTGGCAATGATTCTTTTGCAACGAAAGGACGTGAATCCCGATCACGCAGGCACCTCTGACGGCCGGACACCACTCATGTTGGCGGTTCAGGGCGGGCATGAGGGGATAGTAAAGATGCTTTTGGAACGAAAGGACGTCAATCTCGACCAGGTAGACACCGAATCAGGCATGACGCCACTCTCGTGGGCCGCTATGTGCGGGCATGAGTGGGTGGTAAAGATACTTTTGGAACGAAGGGACGTCAATCCCAACCAGACAGACACCCAATATGGCTGGACACCACTCATGCGGGCGGCCAAGCACAAGCGTTGGGGGGTAGTAAAAATTCTTTTGGAACGAAAGGACGTCCATCCCAACCAGGCAGACACAGAATATGGCCCGGCGCCAATCTCATCGGCCGCTAAAGCCGGACATGAGGGGATAGTAAAGATGCTTTTGGAACGAAAGGACGTTAATCCCGACCCGACAGACTATAATGGCGCCACGCCACTCAGGTTGGCGGCAGGAGGCGGGCATGAGGGGGTAGTAAAGATGCTTTTGGAACGAGAGGACGTTAACCCCAACCTTGCAGAGAAATATGGCCGCACACCGCTCTTCATGGCCGCGGAACGAGGGTATGAGGGGGTACTAAAGATACTTTTGGAACGAAAAGACGTCAATCCCAACCTTGCAGAGAAATATGGCTGCACGCCGCTCTTAATGGCCGCGGAACGAGGGTATGAGGGGGTACTAAAGATACTTTTGGAACGAAAAGAAGTCAATCCCAAGCAGGGAGACAAATATGGCCGGACGGCGCTCTCGTTGGCGACTGCACTTGGGCATGCAGGGATAGTGAAGATGCTTATGGAACGAGAGGGGGTAGATCCTGAGCCGGCACACACCGGAGATGGCTTGAAGCCACTCCATGAGACAGAGTCCGCTGGGTTGGAACAAGTGCCGGGTCCCGCGGCCTCCGCCCTCACGTCCCCAAATAATGGCCTCCTAGCAAAGGGGAAAAAGGGAAAAAAGGTCCCTGCTCCTTCAACTCCTTCCCTGTTGCTTCTAAAGTTCGCGGTCAGTCTATGGAAATCCAATGCTCTACCCAAGATTATCGGCTCAACCCCGCCAATCCTGCTCAACTGGTATTGGGCTATGGGCTGTTGCCTTTTGCTTGCAGCTCCGCTCGCTTACTATAGGCATTTGTCTAATCCAACCTCCCTCAAGGATGCCACAGTTGCCTTTGCCAGTAAGTTCTGGTACTTTTTAGTTTCCCACTCCCCTATGTTGGGCCTCCGGTATTGGCGCAGGCAAGACCTCCGTCGATTCACACGTAAATAGGCTTTGATGGGGGCGCTTTTCTCACTCTTAGCTATTTTTCTTCTTTTTCTCTTGTTCTTTCTTCGCCTGTTCCTTTCCTTGGAGTTCTTCTTAGACATGGTCATACAGCAGTGTTCTCGATTATGATTCCTGTTTGTGTCGTTCGTTGGGTTGGTGTTTGTCTAGCATTTTTTCCCCTTTCAGCCGTGAGTTATACAGTATATAGCACAGTACGGCCAGCTGCAGCCAATCTGGTAAAAATATATAGATAATAGGCTTGAAGAAGTCCGTCCTAAATACCGGAGCTGGTCGTTTACCCCCGCCCGGAAGTTCCCCTCAATACTACCAAACCATCATCACTTTGCCCCTTCATAGACTTCGGCTACCGTTCTCCATCACTTGCTCGGAGAGGTGAAACCCTAACCCTAACCCTGATTTATCAGGTGTACTTTTTTAATAACGGCTCAACCGAAGAGCGCCAGTTGTCCGGCAAATGGGGTTAATAGAATGATTGTAGTTTAAGGAGCAGAGGGATGTTATAAAAGATATTAACTCTAGTTTTATATCTGTCTTCTCACGTTGATAAATCCATTTATAGTTGATTTCCCCACTCTGATTCGCCGCCCTATCGGGCTACTGTGTATGAGACTTTGAAAAATAAAAGCAGAACCAACTACCCAGTCTTGTGCGATTGTTCAATTGCTATAGGTTTCATAATGCCATGAACAACAGTGTCGTTTGTATGCACAGCAAAGTATGGTGTTATTATAATCTCCAATGCGGAGTCAGGTCCCAGGAATTCATAAGAGCCTCAACAGTGTTGGTATTTCCTTGGCATGGAAATGATTGGACGGCGCTTGCCACAAGATAAGCCACATCACCCCTCTTTTCTTCAGCTTTGCCGACAGAGACCACTGTTGACTTCCTCACTAGCCCTAGGGATGCCTATTTCCTGCTATTTCTAACTAATATTTTCTATAGATTCCGGCCCTGGTCATCTTGCATACACAGAGTGAATCGCGTGGTAGCAAGGATGCCTACTCAGGGGGCACTATCGTAAATCACAACAATACAGATCACGGATCCGACGGTAAGGCATAGATCATGCATTAGCCCTCCTCACCGAAGCCGGATAACAGTCATCATGGCATGTGCACTGGTCGAGTTCATGGCGTGGGAACAAGCAAGCTTTGGGAACGGAAGACCGTAGAAGTGGGACCGACGAGGCTGTCTTGTCCTACTCCGGGAATCCGGAGGTGGACAAGACGTTACCGAGGGGAGTGTGCACTTTAAGAGAAGAAAATATCACTGACTATGAGAAACATTAGTTCCTTAGTGACGGGCATGTTTGGCGATTAGGCAAAGGAGAATGATGCTTCCGTTGCATGTTTTTTCCACAGCTCCCCCGCCGCGCAAGAGCCGACGACACTGAGAACCAGCCGGGATAAGACCAGACAAAGCCAACAAGCCAGAGGCGACGAGTGACTATTTACAAACGGACATTATGAGGATTATTCTTAAGATGATTTCTAATATGTGAGTAGGATGATTTGGCCTTTGCTCTCTATCAGCGATGTGTACTTACATGCAGATCCCCCCTTGCTTCGCTAAACATCGATATTCTCGACTATGTCGCTCGCGGGCTGAGGGGGAAGGAACTTGAAGAGGTGACGAGACAACGGACTCAGCGATGCCTACACGGCAACTCTTACTCGACTGAAGGCGCAGCAGGAAAATCGACCATCACTCTACGGAGGGACAGCTCCTAAGTTTTGAATGTTCCACAGGGGGTAAGGGCAGCAAACCTCGCTTGTGGAACATACAAAACTTAGGCCCTGTACCTCCGTAAGTAAAGATACTAATGTGGGTGTGGCCAGGCGGCGATTACGGTCGAGGGGGCTGTTGTGCCCAGGGGGTGGGGATGGAGTCTGCGGATCTAGGTCCGGGGCATGTTCCGCAGTTACACTCACTCCCGACATCTTTCCTCGGTCTCCCTTTCGTAAAGGTGCCTCTGTTGACATTTCACCTAGTCAGCCTCCGTCTCCAGGAGCACTTCTTGCATGATTTCACTCGATTCAAGAACTCTCATCCATCAACTGCGGATGTTTTTTTTAGAATTTTACCGCTGTGAGAATACTACTACTACAGGTCAATGCCGATCGCCTCCTAACAGATCGTGGTAGCCAGAATTCGCCCTGCGCAACCTAACCCCCTGCCCCCAGGTTGTAGCGCCCCTTTATTGCGTCATACCCTCTTCATTTGTCGTTTAGATTTCCTCCCTCAGTTAACGCCTTTTCCTCTTTGCTGCTAAATACATTCACTTGCGATGAGGAAGTGGTACGTAATTGGTCTATGCAGGACCTCCGACAATTTAAATGTAAATGGACTTTGACCAAGGGTTTTTCTAGATTCTGCCGATCCTTTTCCGGTTTATCCTCTCTCTCCCTCTCCCCTCCCACTTCCCCTCCTCCTCTTCGCGTGTTTCCTCCCTTGGAGTAATGGTTGGATTTTGTCCTCTCGTGATGTTCCCACCATTCATTCCCCCCATTGTGTCTTTCATTAAGTTTGTATTTGCCCCCGGTTTTTGTGGATTGCGGGGTCCAGCACAACACTCTCTATTTCAAGGAATGAAGTAGCAATAAATTGCGTCCTTGAAGAAGCCCACCCTGACTTGGCGTGTAACGGAAATATGTTCTCCCGCTAATCCCTCTCTTTGTGATAACTAAGTAATCACCAGCAGTTCCCTTTCCAATTTTCCGTACCCCGAATTTGGTTCTGCTACTCCACCGATATATCATCCTGCAAGACGAGAACCCTAGCCCTAACTAGCGAATATTATTTTATTACAATTACATACAGATTGTCTGCCCGCTTTAGAAATAAGTTGGGAATGTGTTTGTGTGGCCTAGGCTAACGTCTTCCACGCTATCACGAGCGCCCGTTATCGTGAGCCCTCTGCAGGTTTAGGCAATGCGATTAGCTGAACCTCTGTCTTGTTTGAAGGGGTGGCTAGTGTTTGGATAGTGGCTCGCTCTGAGAGGCGCTCGCTCACTACTGGCGTGGAATACGGTATGATATGATACCACCATTCACAATAGCTCCCTGCTTCCCAACCTCCAAATATTAAATTTCAACAGCGGCGATACGATTGCACGAGTGACGAGCGGTGAAAAGAACTCAATCCCGAGCAACTCACAGCTAAAACGATCGCACATTCAAGTGCGGGGAACAATCTTTTCACTAACAACCACAGGCTCACGCTCAACACAACGGTAGTTCATCTAACTAACGGGCAGAAACAGGAGTATATATCAACAAGACCCTATGCTCCTCACGAGCGACCGTGCTGCTCCATGTGAGTCTCCCTTTCCATCATGAGCACTCTCGGGCTAACAAAAAAAAACAAAAAAAGAGTGTGCTACTACCTCCTGGCTTCAGGCCCTTTCACGCTGACCTTACATTGCTTCCGCTTTTCTCCCGGCTTTCCCGAAAGCTGCACGGTCCCAAAACTCTCGCCCATTCTTGCATTCACAATGCTTTCCCGAACGTCCAAACAAGACGCCCGAAGTCGAACCGTCCTGAAGCCAAAGCGAGTCCTATAAGCGAAAGCGTCTCCAGAGACCAACCCATGCTCAGATCCTCAGCGCATAACCGATAGCAAACCTATGCCCAATGCCGGAGGCTTATGCCCAGTTCCTCAACGCATATCCGAAGCGACAAACAAGCGGACTCCTGGAAGCTGACTGAACAACAAAAGGAAGTATCAGGAGACTATGGTGAGCAGTACCATTTTCAACAATAATAACGTAGGAAAGCATCGTGCGCATCTATAAGTAAAAATAATTAACACCGGACGTGTATCTCTTTCTTTTGTGGTTACTGTCCAATTGGTTTAGCTTACGACTGCGGCTTCCCGCTGGTAGCCTCGGACATACTCTTGGGAATCATTAAAAATAAAAAACCTACTGGTAACCCTTCTCTCTATTGAGAGTATCGTTTGGTTAGAAGAAATATGATAGCCCTTCAATTTTTAATGACACCCCACATTCCAACTTCCCTCGATAGCCGCGAAATTCAGACCAGCGAATGGAGTCAGGGGCCTTGCCTGGGGACGATCTAACCAACCCTATTACCGCTACCCGGGGCTGGCTCGCGAAATTTATTTGTGAAAATAACACCGGGGGTACGAATATTCTTAAGCAGTGTCCACCATTGGATTTCTGATATGTTATGTTCATCCAATACCACAGTGAAGACCTGCATGGCCCCCATATTCTACCGCACATTGAAAATTGGCCAAGGGTATGAGTGCTGTTTACTCGACTACACGCAAACGCATCACGTTTGTGAACACAAGTGTTTAACCAGGTATGTTGTGCTAGCTGATTTTTTTAATATCCGGACATCTTGACGCAAAGACGCATACTCGTACAAAATTGGAAATTGGTTAGTACAGTAACATGGGAGGCAAAGACACCCCGCGGTACTCGCAAAGGCATGACGTTTGTGAACACAACTGCTATTGCATACTACCAAGATCATGAGGCTCCAGCCGATTTTTTGCCCGCATGCAATAGTAGTCTGCTCTGCCGCCTCATTCTCGGCTACGCGCAGTATAATATGAGACTCTTTGGAGCGCCCCTCGGTTGTGGCGCCTAGCCACAACCTTGGCATAGGTAAGGGTAACTTACCTTAAAAACTCGGTAGACCCACTATCGGAAATCGGGCCCCCGGCGTTCGCACTCCGAGATGAAATGCCCGAAGAAGGGATGATGTTTCCCAGACAAGGTATAGCTTGGAGAGGTTGATCTTGTTGGATCTCATTCGTTATTTTGTTAACCTATTCCTCTAAGCTTGTTGTGGTTTAGTGAAGTGGTGCTATTGAGATCCCCAATAGTGAACCTATGGAGTTTTTACGGTATTAACTGGAACAGACAGGGAATACGATACTTGGCGAATTAACCTTGAGTAACTGTTCCATAACTTCTTGCCAGACCCTAACCCTAATTGGCGGTTAGGTGGGCTTCGTATGAGACGAGCGACGATCAGCTCTGTACTCACAGTTCATCCAATCGAACCCAGAGAACCATTCGAAAGTTTCTTACTCGGGTTTAGCCATCTCGGTGAAGGGGGTGTCCGGGATGCCTAGGAAGCCGTCAGTGTAAATTACAATACAATTTCCGGACAGCTGGCTTGAAAGATAGCGACCTACCGTACTTGTACGCGTGGCGGAAAAAGGTGGTAGTTTAGGGTGGCGGCCCTCTGCGTTCGGTACACTGACAGTGGAACGTATCAGCATACCATAGACGAATTCACACGCCCGCCCGGACACCCCCCTCACTTGGCCGACTAAACTTGAACAAAAATGTTTCCTGAAATAAGCTGGATAAAGCATTGCAGCTAATGGGACCAGCCACTATTTCCTCATAGAAAATTAATTAATTGGCATCTACCCGAGTGGAGGGTGGGGTGTCTGAGTGGATTGTGATATGGCTATTTGTAACTTATGGGTACCGTAAAAACTCAAATAATCAGTCAGTGTGCTGTGTAGTCGAAAATTACCCACTTTAGAAAAGGGTTGAAGAGCGCAGCAAAAACAGAGCTGCTCAGCCCCCTTGAGAAACAAAAAAACAAAAAAACACCAGACCTTACCAGAGGAGGCAACTCCCACTACAAAGCACACCGACCGATTATTTGAGTTTTTACGGTATAAACCCCAAATCTTACCTCTACCGCCACCAATTCTGGCGATTCTACTATGATATACCCGTATAATCTGACAAAAGTCGGATTGACGCCACTGAGGATTTTCATGAACCTGTCCAACACCGTGGTCTATATGTTTAAACTGTGGCGAATTCGCCTTCTTCGCGCACTCCTGTTGGCTCGGCTGCCTTAGTTTCTCTTTAGCTCTAGTCCGACTTTTGCCAGATTATACGGTAATAATCTTCGCTAAGACTCTCGCCTATTCTCCACCTAACCGAGTAGTAGGCAAATGTGTCTTGTGTTAAATCCAATCAGCGACATAGTCACAGTTGGATATTGTGAGTTGCTCAGCGGAGCATAATGGCTTAGTCAGGGGGCCGTCTGGATGTCATTGGTGGCAGGTCTCGCTTGCCTTGTCAAAATCCTCTTTTCTTCTCGCTCTCAAGCAAGCTATCCCTTCTTCCCGAAAAACCAATCAAAAAAACCTGTCTCAACCCGTTTCTTACTTGGCCTTTCATCTTTTTCTTGTCTTCGTTCTTGCACCTTCCGCAATCATAATACCACTGTGGGAATAGTCTGTTTGGCCTACCGCTCATTAGGTTCGACTCGCCACCGGTCACTTCTGACTATGATAATTACGATAAAACCCATCCTATAAGAATAATAACTGACACACAAGCGCGCTACCGGCACCCGCTCACACGGCTTTTTATAAACAGAGTCGGATATTCAAAAAGTATTCCGTGGAAGTATTTTTATTCTTATTGAATTCCTCATGGATAAATCATTTCTTCGCTCTTTTTCATCTCCCCCCCTACCGCGAATCAAGGGGCCGGACCAACACAACAGTGGGCTGCCACTGATCGCCGGGGTCTCTAATCAACATAAGGCTTCAGGCGATAGTTTCCCGGGAACCGGAATCGGGCGTTCGCCAGTCGCGGTGAGTCTGAAATGATGGCGGATGTCGCTCTTATCATACCCGAAATCTGAAATCACCGTGCTGCCACGACAATGTTAACGCAGAGTAGCTAGGAGAATTAGGCGGTGGGAAGGTTGATTGTTGCCCCTTACTGATTGGTGATTCGACTTGAGCGGGTAGGAAAGTTAGCTTATGAATGCTGGAAGTCTCTAAGAAATGCTTACTTATCCCAAACAACCACCGTCGCATCCTCCCACCGAACACGGGCGTGAAATTCGGTCGATTTTGCTATCATGTCATACAAAAAGCCCAGAATAGCCTCAGACTCCTCAACCTTGAGGCCGATGATATGCTTGGTGAAGGCCTTGTTGACAAAGATTGCCTTCTCACCGGTTCCAGGGTGGACACGAACAACAGGATGCACTGTCTCAACGGGGGTCCGGCGGAGGATACCGCTACCCCCTTTCTCCTTGAGCATTTGCTCGGCCTGTTCCACTCCAGAATGAAGAGCAGTGAGCGTCTCGAGATATCCCCGAAAAGATGGTGAAAGCTTCCTGTAGGCCGCCGTCATGCTAACATACCCGGTGTCACCCCCGCACTTTCTGGGAATGGTTAAACCGGTCAGGATGGTTGCAGAGGGAGGGTGACGTTCGTATGATTGATCATGATGCCATAGGGTCGTTGAGACACGATTTTGGGCATCGCCGTGGCGGAAGACATCACTACCGAGTATTAGCATCTCAACTAGAATTAACATAATAGTATCATGGCCGATTGCACTTTTTCTTGTAGAAAAAGCGCATACTTTTCTTTAGTTCTATAAAAGACCAAATGCTCGCGTGATCCAGCGACATGCCCAGAGATAGGATGAACATGGAGTCGACCGAAATGCCTTGTAGATTTACCACGTTAGTACTCGGAGGATAACTGCGCTGCGAAACTGTGGCTAATGCTTGAATAGCGGAGGTCAGAGTGAGGAGCAGGGACAACTTACGCGGCAATCTGCTTCTGCCTTTCTAAGGTCTGATCCCTAAAATCTTGTCCGCGGAACACCAACAAGGCACGACGCCCAAGAAGCAAGGAAAGCTCATCAAGCTCCAAAGGAGTTAAAGCGCTTAATTGAACCCCGCGAATTTCTGTGCCAATTTCAGGTGAGATCTCTGTGACTTCAGAAGCGCCATTTAAGAAGGTTAGCTCTTTCGTTGGATCCACGCGGGTAGATGGTTCGACATGATTATAATCTTCAAGATCTGGCTCTTTGTAAGAATCTGAAGCGGGCAGGTAGCGGGCCCATCTGTAGTCAGAGGCTGGTGGCATTTTCTGACCATGAAAGGGGAGTGCGATATATGTTTCTTTGTGAAAACAAGGGTTGTCGCAGGGTAATAACAGGACTCAGCTCCAACGGCTAATTATGCTTGAGCTAAAGCACTCCGAACTCAACCGCCTAGGCTAAATTAATACGGTCGCACCTCGCTATCCCTTGGACGGATAAGACTCTCAAATCCGTATCATGGCTTGTGCCCAGCTTTTACAGAGACCCGACCGGAGGACAGCTATGTCGTGATCAGGAATTCTTGCGAATAATTTTTCGTCACTAAGAAAAGCGATGTCGCACAAGTCTTGCAACAAGTTTGAGAGTCTCATCCGTCCAAGGGATAATGGAAATCCCAAAAATAAGGGAACCTCGCCACTACGAATGAACCCCCTAGGGATTTACACCCCTGCTCCCATACAAACTGCCCTGGCTATTGGGGAATTTCTTGAACTCCCTCCCAAAACCTCGCTATAACGAACGAAAAATCTGAACTCTTGTCGTTCGTCATAACGCAGTGCTCTGGGTTTTTCGGGTGGATTTGGAACGTTGAAGTTATGCTTTCTCGAGGCGAGGAGCGAAATTCTGATCATCCACGCTCTTTTGGGACTGTCACCGAGATCATTTTTGGAAATTTTCCATTTGGTATGATGGCTGGGATGGTCCGGGGATCGAAGCGGAGCCTGGTACCCAGTCCGCTAGTATTAAGTGTACTGCAAAATTTGGTCCTTTGGGATTATAGCCTGTGCCATTACTGGGGATGAGCCCGTCAGATGAGAAATATATAATTGGCTAAAGTGCGAGATGGCTCTCCCATAAGCCGCCTCTCACGATTCCTTGCTTAGACAAGTACTCGTACGATCTTGGCGACAAAATTCGTGCCCCCCTCCCCCACGTTTTACACCAAAAATAGCTAATTTCGGACTCTCATAACTCATCCCAAAACTCTATAGATTTAATGAAACCAAGATATAGTGTAGGCAATTGTTCAAAATTTCTAGGTAAAAATTATGTGAATTTTCCCATTCTGCTGTCAGAGCTGAGAGCTGAGGATTGTCATGGGATGCAGTTGCAATGTACCTTTTGTATGGGACTCTCATACAAAATCAGAGGTATCTTTTGCCTACCATCATTATTTCTAGTATTGTACCATGGGGATTAACTAACAGAGCTTATCACATATAAATGATAATATCTAGATGAGTCTAAAGAGTCTGAGAAATTTTAACATTTTTTTGCAAAGCAACTGGCTCTGATTTTATGAGGTGGAAATGACGATTTTTGGTGAAAAATGGGGGGGGGCCACGAATTTTGTCACCAATCTCGTACAACCACACCTTGCTTCAATTGGTTCACCACTTCATCTCTCTTAGGCTTAGTTTCATCTCTGATTTGCTCTTTCCATATCGACAAGGTTACACCGCATATCTCCCGGGTCAATTTTATTCTACCTATCTCCCAGTATATCAAGCGGGATAAGCGCACATCACCACCTAAAGGCCAGCCAGGACCGGACACCATCCACAAAAGGGAAGTTGACAAATTATCCCATACCAGTGCTTGGGCACAAGTGCGAGAGGGCCAGGTGGGTATCCTAGCGTTCTAATTCCTGGCTGTCGGGGCTTCCCGCGGGGAATATTCGCGGAACGGTAGCTATCGCCTAAATAAGCCAGGATCTATGAGTATCACCACTCGCAACAAGTTTCCTCAGAGCTTACTAATAAGGAAAATAATTTTTAAACTTGGACGGCGATATACGGCGAAACGAAACGGCGCCAAGGAATCACACACAACACGATCGCACACAGAAGCGGGGGAAAAACTCTTCTCTTCACAACAACAACAGTCTCTCGCACAACGACCCACCCTACTTTCGCCTTTAGCCAATCATATCGATTTGCCACCCTCGCGATAGTTTACAAAGTCTTTAGCTTCGTTCCCGGTGGTGTTGCTTTGCCTTCGGGCGTCCGGTGTTGTTTTGCCTTCGGGCGCTTTGTGCTGCTTTGCCCTTCGGCGCTTTTGTTTTACCTCCTCTTCAGGCGGTGAGTTGTTTTGCTTTCGGTGGCTCGCCTGGCCCTCGCTACAGGTGAACTTTGCGGTTTCGCTTCGGTTGTTTACCTCGCCTTCGGGCTGGTGAATACTTCCCCCCCTCTTCCTCCTTTGGTGGCTCGCCTGGCCTTTTGCTACAGGTGAACTTGTACGATGGGCGACTCTATTGCCCCCCCCCCCCCCTCCTCCTCCTTGCCCCCACTCCCCAGTGAGACGGGCTATTACTGCTGGTGAACGAGGTCTAGTGCCCGTTCATGGATTTTCCTACGCTGCCCCGGGTGGAGACTACACTAGTCTCTGCATTGTTCACATTGGAGGTTGCAGGAACGACGACTCGGACTTCGACGATGAGGTTCGACATATTGTTTCCGGCCTCGACCTTCGTACTTTCGACACTGTTGAGAAGGTTTGTTTCGGGATCTTAGCTGCTCGCGGCTGTGAATCCCTTGCTGTTGCCTCTGCTGGTTCCCACGTCGACGGCACATCTACTGTGGGTTTTTACGCCCGTTTTCACACCCCCGAGGGCTCCTCCCAGTCCTTCGCCCTATCCGGCTCCCATGTGGTGAGCTCGGATTTTCATTCGACTATGGCGTCTGACCCCATGGTCCCATCTGCATCCTGGCCGTCCATTGACGAGGACCGATCCCAGGACCCCCTGTACGTTCCTTCTGTGGTCGAGGTTGACGATAGCCAACGGCGTGTTCCCTCCCCTGTTGAGCGACTGTCCTCCGGTGAGCGGAAGCTGTATGCCAACTTCCGATTGGACCGATCGTCGGACGAGGACTATGCACCTCCTGCAGGTGGCATCCGCCCTGAGGATCGGATCACTCAGGTTTCGTCCCCTCCCCCCTTTGTCCCCCCCTGGTCGCGCCCTGGTGCTGGGTCTAGTTTCGCCTCGGATTTCACCTTTCCTCTGGCCGCCGTGCCTTTGTTCCTGTGTCCAAGAGGCACCATGAGTTCATCGCTCATACCAAGGCGCTGCGGGGCAACACCCCCCCCAAGAGAGACTCTCCCCTTCCTTTGACCACTAGTCAGGTGGTTCCATCGTCGGCGGTTATCGTTCGCGATACCCCTATGGACTTGGGTGGTGGGTCTAACACTGATGACACAGGTATTGGTGACTCTAGGTACGCTACAGATGCTCAGCCACGGTCGGTTACCCGCAGTGTTTCCCCGTCGTACTCCTCGCTTCCTGCTCTTCCCCTTACCATGAGCTATTGGTCGCCTTCACAGGTTGACGTTGCTTTGTTGAGCGGCTTGGAAGATATTCGCTCCGGCAATGCGGTCCCCCATTCGTCCTCGCCCTCCTCCTCCCATAAATCGGTCACGTCGTGCTCCGACTCGGATGATGCCTCCATGGTTGACGGGTGTCGCGCTTACGCACTGGTTGGGGGAAAGGAGACATATGGTTCCCTTGAGGAGGTTGCTGCTGACATACAGCGTCTGGGCAAGCAACAGAACAACTGCTTGGATGAAATTATTTCCCTGAAAGGGGAGATCAAGTTGTTGAAGGCTGTTATCGCCCGACTGGAGGGGGATACGGTTGCCCATGAGGCTGAGCTGACGATTGGCAGGGGTGAACCAGTCTGGAGCTCGCGGGAGAATGTTCGGGGGTCAGTTCGTGCTGAAGCTGCTAAGCGCATGAACGGTGGTGTGTCTCCTTCCCCCCCTCCTGCTAATGCTGGTGTTGCGTCCTCCTCCTCAAGTAGTAAGAAGGTCGCCTTTGAGGTATCGCCCGAAGCCGGCTTTGTCGTCGTGGAGGCTCGTGGTTGTAAGGCCAATAGACGGAGGAGGAATAAAGTTGCTGGCACGACAAGTGTCGTGACCACCGCCCCGGTTCCCGTTCTCTCTGCTGCTCCGGTGCCACCTCCCCCGACCGGGGCGGCGATGTATAGCCGAGTTGCCGCTACCCCTCCCCCTCCTCCTGTGGCACACATGACTAGGCCAGGTCGTCAGGCTCGATCAAGGCTGGTGACATCTTCGCCCGTTCCCGTTGTTGCCCCAGGTCCTTCCCGTGCCAGGGTTCCCACGTCCTCCCCTTCTCACAATGCCCGCGAGCGCCACATTACGATGCGCTTCGATGCCGGCAAGCGGACACAGCTTCCTGTTACCCCCGAGGCTATCCGCATCCGATTGAACCAGTCCTTGAGCAATCTTGGAAAGGTTTCCGACAAGACCCCGTATATTCGGGAGGCTCGCTCCAAGCTTGAGATTGGATGCATCTACTTGACTCTGGCGGAACATACTGCCTCTCAGGTTTGGGACAGACTGGAGCGATGCCGTTCGACTCTTATCCGAGAGCTTGGCCCCTCCGGTCTTACTAACTTTGTCTTCCATAAGGATGTGGCAAAAGTTAAGATTTTGGTTTCCGGCGTTCCTTTGGCTCCTACTGGTAGGGGCTCCCTATGGAAACCTGAGGATTGGACTGGGGATAGGGCGTTTGACGGCCTCCGGACCGATATCGAGGGCTCGAACCCACCTGTGATTACCGCCGGCTGTCCGAATATGCTTGGAACTGTGTACACCATGAAGCAGGCCGGTGCCACCTCTTGCGGCATTCGGTTCACTCTTGAGCGTAATGATGCCAGCGACAGGGTTCTTTCCTCCGGCCGTGTGTTTTTGTTTGGCAAGTCCAGGAATGCTAGGTTCTTTGAGGAACAAAGGTCTGCCCCGGTTTGCAACAAGTGCCTTCAGGTTGGCCATGTGGAGATGTTGTGTGCGTTCCCTCCCCGCTGTCGCTTTTGTTTTGGGGATCATTTGTCGAAGTGCCACCGATGTGGGAGACTTAACTGCCCGGGTGAGAACGGTCAATCGTGTAGCCACACTGTACGAAGGTGTATGCTGTGCGAAAGATTGGACCATTTCACCGGTTACAACAGGTGTCCCGTGGTTATCGCGTCGGTTATTTCTTCCCCCCTTCCTGCCGGCACCGGATCTCCCATCATCGCCGACGATACATCTGTCACGGGTGTGTCTGACCGATCCTTGTGTAACGACCCTACAGACAGGTAGCTACAGTGGACTAGACTCAAGCCCGTATGGCATACCAAGTGGTAACCATATTGAGGATAGGCCAGTATACTTAGTATACTACCGGTAGACATGAGTTGGTA
>Ga0307517_10007211_pt1 | contig 16275 bp, 20 predicted proteins | sample 23_EM_MG_FD_194515 | JGI IMG/M metagenome (GOLD analysis project Ga0307517, IMG submission 194515) | Populus trichocarpa ectomycorrhiza microbial communities from riparian zone in the Pacific Northwest, United States - 23_EM | ecosystem: Host-associated > Plants > Roots > Unclassified | place... | reverse complement strand
CCCAGATTCCGAGTCACCCAATCACAGGCTTCAGATTCTTCAGAGCATCCCTCCTGAGTCCTGACCGACAACGCCTAATCCTCGCTGGAGGATCATAACTGGCCACCAGCTGTACACTGTCAGATTTCAACAGCCCACTCTTCACCTCATTCTCTGTGGATGGACCAGGATTATCTGTGTGTCAACATTCAGATTTTCGTCAACCATCATCCCTGAGCCATTGATACAGCAACAACGTCAAGGCAAAGATTCAAGATAGGGCAGTGGTGATTTGAGAAGATGAATATAAGTACGTTATCATGTATGCTACAGAGAATAATTAAAGCCATCCTTCATGACACGCTTTCGAAGGCCGTTTAGTATTCCGCCCCTTACAGGATGGTGACCCACAATCCTGACACCCATTCCGGCAGTATTTTCGACTCTGGCGCCCTGAGCAATTGATACGGCCGCATTTTGCACATCTACGTGCTTGTCTGGTAGATGGTCTGGCAGTCGTTGAGGTCCAAGTCATCTCGCCGTTGGGGATGGGCAGCTGGTCATCGACTAGCATCCAATTTGGATCTAAATCGGCTGTTGTTGTCATGAAATGGACTGGGGGTGCAATGACCGTACCATCTCTTAGACCTCCATCCGTTGGCAACATGATGTCGTTGAATCCCGATGTAACAGAATGAAGTGAAAGTGGTCGGTCAGAAAGTAATGGTGCCACCTTTGACCGAGCAGGATTTCGTGCAGCCTTGGTAATAGGATTTCGGATGGTGGATGTAAGTGAGAGTGATTGCCGGACATTGAGATTTGACATCCATGATGTATAATAAACTTTAAGCTGTTCAATTAACTGGAAAAAAATCCTGAACCCTCAATGTGAATTGCAAGTAGTCAGCAGCTTACCTTGTAAAAAATGTTGTCACTGTTGTCAGCGTACTTGTTCCAAACCCGAACAGCAAGCTTCCAGCTTGGGCCAGTGGTTTTTGAGTTAAAAGCCAGATCTTCAATCATAAGCTTGCGGAAAAGGGTATGTTCTTCAGTTGTATGGATAGGAAGAATGGCTTTCAGTGTTCCTTGCATACGGGCAAGGTAACAATGAGGGTGTTTGGTGTCAAGATTGGGATTATACTCGCCATTCCACTCGATCGGCGGACATCCTCAGGGAGTGGAAGAATTCCAAGTCTTTCCTCTGTCTGAATGTAAAGATTGCCGTTAATCCAGCCTTTGATTTCACAAGGGTTGATAAAGCGGTCATGAAGATATAGAAGACGTTCTTGCAATGTGTTTGTGGTCCATATTGAGTAATGACCACGGTACTTCTTTCCTGTTGTGTTAAATGTACCAACCTTACAGTGAGAATCAGACAGGGTTATCATATGCAAGCGCTAAAATGGCATACCCGTAAATTGTGTTGGAGCACGAAATCACGTAGACAGGCATTAACATGTCGTATAGAAGCACCTGATGTGGGCAATCTTGAACGAAGATGAGTGTGGACCCCACCCTCTGTGAAGTTTGTCCCTCGGGAACAGCGGTAGATGGGAAGGTTGCCTGATTTGTGATCAAGGCCAAGGACTGAATAGAGGGGAATACCAGGAGCGTCAGAAACAAAACCTTGCCTAATGAGCTCAAGAATTTGTTTTGCGGTCTTCCAATTCTGTGCGTTGAAGAGAGGAAGCTGTGTTTTTGCATCCTTGAGTGGACCATAGGCATAGAAAAGTTTCTTGACAAGCGGATACAGCTCTTCAGGTGGTGGAATAATTCGTCGACAACGCCGTAACACCCAGGCCGGCTTTGTGAACAAAAGTTGTTCAAATGTGAGTGGTGGATTCTGAGCGGCACCCCAGGCTGAGATGCGCATCCGGTCCTCCTGATCTGGAACCAAGAGTACATCACGAAGTGCCCGGGCAAACTCCTTCCGCAGTGCATGCATTGTTGAAAGCCGTAGCATATTAAAAACATGAAAAAGATCCTTCAAAACTCGACTCCGGATTGATGTTTCCCAGTCACAAACACCCTCTTCTGTATCTATACCAAGTGTCTCTGCACCGAACCTTCTGCTGTTTTCGTCAACCTCCATCAGTCTCGGACTCTCCTCCCCACTTGCACTATCCGCAACCTCAGGTTCTTCGATGGTAGAGTCCATTGAAGCCAGAAGGTTTCCAGTACCCTCCGAAGAGTTGGGATCACCACCAACATCCGTGGGCAACAATGGCACAGCAGTAGTATCTGATAAGCTTGAGACGACGGTTGCCAGTGATGTGCCTGGCACAGAGGTGATGGGGTTGTAGCTGCGGAGATGGTTTCGAAGGCAAACGAGAGAAAAGGGGGCATCACCGAAGGTATTCAGTGCACGTCGGTTGTGCGTTGTAACAACAGCTCCAGGAACTCGAACTTCAGATATTGTGACTAAAGTACGAGTAGGCGTAATATTGATGTTGTCAAATTTGCGTACTTCAAGAACATCTGGAGCCAGATGTCCCACAGCAATGACTGTCGTATTGTCCGTGTTGTATAATAGGATTGGAATTGATGGAATGAGGTTACCAGACAGTTGCTTTGGAACGGAAAGCCTTGAGAGTTCATGAAGATCAGAAGAGGGACATAGGCATCACAAGCGGCATAATGCTGTTGCTCCACGGAAAGGTCTGCCTGCTCCCATGCAGTACTCATACGTTCTGACACATTCTTGTTGAGGCGTTTGTGAAGAACCACAGCGCAGAGGTCCGCAAGACCACACTTTGCATTTGGGATGACCTGCCGATCTTTGGCATACGCTGCAAGGTCAAGTGCACCAACATAGGTGACAGGGCTCTGAACGGCGTCTTGGAGTTGGCGTAAATCACTGCTAACCATTCGGCCAACCTTTATAACACGTGGGTTACAAAGGAGCATCTTGAGTTTCTCTGGCAGTCGTCGGTGGGCAAGCAATTCACTAACCTATATCAAAGGTCAATATCAGGCCTTATTGACTAAGCTTTGGACATACCTGGAGAATCTCAACGCGTTTCTCGAAGGCAATTTGGATTGTTGCAATTACACCACGTTCACATTGCCCATTGTCTCCCAAGCTCATATTCCACTCGGTATCGAATCCAATCACCAAATCTTGTTCACCTTCCTCCACTGGAACACAATCAACGATAGTTGAAAGAGCTGCATTGATTGCATTATCTCCGGTTCGGACATTCACTCGGACATCAGATGGCAATACATAGGCTTCAAGTTCTCCGTATTTTTCAACAGGGACGACATCAGCACGAAGAGAGGGGAACGAGGCCTCAAGGAATGATTTATCCGACATGTTGTCTGTGTAGAAGATGGTTGGTTGACTGTGTCCATAGAGCGCGAGTGACTGTCGCATTTGAGTCAATGCAGCCTCGAACTGCGAGTGGGATTTTGTAGCGACGAGGTTACAGATCCGAATTTCACCTTTCTCATTGGTTACAGTGAGCAAGGCCGTAAATACACGTTCTCCATTGACCTGAATAATATGCTTTGTTAACTACAAAATATAAGTAGCTGCTTGCGTATCAGAGTGAGGGTGACAAACCTTGTGGCTATGATCCATCGCACATATCTCTCCAGAAAGCATGGCACAGTGTTGATCGAAGTCTTGCTGATGTTCTTCAATAAATTTATCGTACATGTCCCGCAGCCATTGTGCACTCGGCACGAAACCATGGAAGCCATCGGAACTTGTGTCGTCAATAGCAGGAAAGGACTTGAATAGTGCTTCATCGGCCCACGAGCGCACGGCACTCTGTTCAACAAGGTAGAGGTACTGAAGGTGTAGCTCGTCGTGCCTCTCGGTACACACTACACGAAGGGCGTCAGAGAATTGCTTCGGGCCCATTCCATTTGCAAGGCATGCTCGCATCCATTTGAATAAGTCGTTCGAAATTGCACTGCGGTGGGTAAGTCGCGCTGGGAACTCAGCAGCGAGGGAATTGGGCAAGATGTTGAGAATCCGGGGATCCCAGCTCTGAAAAGTGACATATTTCGTTGCAGAGCCTGGATGGGAGGTGTTGGTGCAGAGATAACGATAGCCAATCATCCAAATTGGGCCTGATGTTCCAATACATCGTCGCGGTCGAGGTATGACACCATGGCGACGAAGAGTACTGCCGCAGCCTTCAATTGGACAGCGTAGGCCTTTATTAAGGGCAAATGGGTCCCAGACGAAAAATTGGGGGTTGTACATCTTCCCTGGCGACATCAGGTTGTTGCTGCGAGTAAGGAAGTATGTCGATTGTTTAGGATAGAAGAAAGTCTTGAGCGTCGAGTAGAGGGGAGGTAAACCTTCAGCGTCCCGTTGATCGCAGTCAGCTACGACTGCTTTGAAGGCATCAAGGAGCCATTGCGGGAGGGGGTGGTGTTTGCGTGCTTTCTTTGCAGGAGCTTTGCCCTTTCCCTTGTGGTTGTCCAAACCTTCGTCATCGTCATCGTCGTCGCCATCATCGCCGCCATCGTCTCCCAGTCCCGTGCCATCTGCTTCTTCGTCCAATTCTTCGTCCAATTCTACGCCAGGTAGCCGGTCTTCTTCTGGGCTGATAGGAAGGGGTGATGTTGGTGCTACGTCAGATGAAACGCCGGTGCCTTCAATCGTTGATGGATCCGTCCCAGCTATTGCATTAGTGGGATCGTATACATCTTGGTTGCTGAGTTGTAACGGATGGACGGAGGTCCTGATAGATGATCGAGAGCCTGGAACAGTCTGTACATCATTAGAAATACACCCAAACTCAATAAGAAAAGAATCTGCTTACAATATGGTAGTCAACAGTAACGCCGCCCGAGTTCTTCTCCTTCAGCGGACGTCCCCGACGCTTCTTTGGTTCAATGCCTCCATTTGCATTCTGAAGCAAACGCTGAAGTTTGCCTGATCCTTTCGGTCGTCCCCGAGGCCGTTGAGGTCCTTCAACCTTTGGCTTGGATGGGCGTCCACGCCTACGTCCAGTTTGCATATCGGAAAAGTCGACAGGCGGCTGGAAAACGGGAAACGAGCCTTGGATAACCCAAGACTGGTTCCCATCTCCACCAGGGGGTGAGCCGTGTGAAGAGGAAGGGAGATAGGTAGTTGTAGCTGGAAGAACTTGATCAATTACATATCGAGCTTGGTTGTGACGTTTGGCACTCACCTCTGTCGTGGGCCACCAATCGGGATGACAGATCAATGTCGTGAACCGCATTGTACTCGTGCCTATTTGGCAACGTGTTACCGAAAACAATGAGAAATAATTTTCGGACTCACATGATAACAAAGGCACCAGGAGTTAACACCGCGATATTGTGCAGAATGAGAGGAGAGACAAGAATGCGAATGCGCGACCCCAACGCGACGACGAGCTCACTTGAGCTCACTCAGATGCATTTGGTCACTCGGACCGTGATGACAAACACTAAATTTCAAACTCAGTATCAGAATCAATATCAGCCACAAACATGGGTAGCGAGCCAATTTAAATTTATTTTAAATAAATTACTTTGTACTCGAAACCTACGTAGGTCTTATTCAAATAGCTCAGATTCGAAGAAAGGAATTAAAAAGCATCGTAATGACGAAATAAACGGGCTGCATCACACCACCTCTTCTAGATTAAATACAGATACAGGTACAGACTCACAGTCGCACCTGTGATAATGGTGAATTTTTCTTATGGTGAACCGAACACTAACCTTCATGAAGGCAATCCTCAGACGGTATTTCTCAGACGGTATTTCACAGCCCTTAGATCACAGCCATTCAGCCACTGCTTCTTGCCAGATATACCTACTATATTATATATAAATTAGACACTTCATTACCTTTCAAAGCTGCGCCTGAGGCACGTTAATACACTGCAGCATCGCTTTTCTGATTAAATAAAATAGCAGTACCGGCTACAAATACACAAACAGCGGGTTCCAGTCTCATAACGTACAGGGAAAGAAACGCAGAAAAATAAGAAAAATGACGGCTCCAGAACTCGTGAGGTTTCGGACACTTTTTTTAAAAAAAGCTGCAACCTGTGCAACCCGGACCCGCAGCAGGGCAGACCACTTTACCAGATCGCATCCCTGGTCTAGATGCATCTGCTTGCTTCGATGATTTTCACCCCCTGCTGGGACAGCTCCATCTGAGCCGCCTTCAGCTGCTGCTGTAGCAGATCGTATCGTTCTTCAAGACGGTGCAGATCCTCCTGTTTCATTGCATCTTGCTGGTCACATCGCTGGCGCTCCTCCCCTATGTGATCGTCATCCTGCAACCCATCACCCCAACTCTGTATCGCCTTTTCGTACTTTTCGATAACATCTTGTTGGCGTTGGATGCCTCTTTCTAACTGCCTGGTCCGATCATCGCACCACCTCATGAACTCTTCTTGATGCCCCTGGTTTTTCGACTCCTGCTGCACATCCTTTAGTGACGCTAGCTCCCCTTCTAACACGGCACGTGCCTTCTTCTGCTCCGCATCCATTGGCCCTGGAGAAGTGAAACGGGTGGACGGGTGGCACAGAAATGTTGTGAATTGTGACTCACCAGCTTCGGGAACAAGCAGCATTGGCTTATCATTAACTGATGAATTCTTTGTTTAGACAAGTACGGAGTCTATGAAGAAATCTCACAGAAAGAGATGGAAAGCGGAAGATCATTCACAACAGCAGATTGAATGCTCCTGCTAAACTCTGTGCTAGTGTTACACGGAATAAGGAGCGAAGAAGGGACCCGAACGCCCCTGGTGGGCTTTGCTGAGCAGTAGATTAGGACGTTCTTGTGATCCCATTCCATTGTGGCGGAAGTGTGGCCATGGAAGCACAGGGATAACGGTTACGTAATTAAGGGTGCCAAACAATTGACTGATTTACAATTGCTTCTAAAAGACTGGGGACGATAAATGAAAAGAGTACGCACTAAGATGTGTTCAAAAACAATAGTAGCAATACTTCATCCTCATAAATGTTAGCAATGAATAACCACACTGTGGCTAGGAATCCCAATTACATTGACTCCCTAGAAGACAGTTCATGCTAACTGTGTTTCAGGAGTCAAGATAACTCATATTCCAGCTCAAAAGAGCACAATTCCACGGTTGTAATGACTGTGATAAAGGTAGTTATAATAATTGTCATATCGGTAGTCGCAATTGCATCTCAATGGTAGCCACTACCTAGTTCGTTTCTGAATAACACGAACGGAGCGGCGAGTAGGCTGTTTCTGAGTCAGTAAAAGGAAGCGGACAGGAATTATTGGCCTACCTGACTGCCGTTCAGCCCTGCTTGGGTCTTTGCTTTTTTGGCCACCGTCTTGCTGGGCCCAGGGATTATGTTTTGAGGCTACAAGAATGTGCATTAGTATCGGCGTCTAGACTGGGACCAGGGAGAGCAGGTGATAATGGTTACAGTCGGTCAGCAATTACCGGGCTTGGCGTGTTGTCGACACTGGTGTCAGGTTTTCACGGTCCGTTTCTTAAACGGAAGTGAATTAGCTTCAACAGAAGACAGATGATCTGATCTTACAGCAGAATTTGTTCGCCCTGCTTCCATCGTGGACTTGGCAGCTGGTGCCTGTACAACTTCCCCTTTGTTGCCTAAAACATCTATTGGTGGAAGCTGGTGGAAGCGACAAGCAGAGTTTGTTCTCCCTACCTCCGTTGCGGCCTTGGGAGCTGGCACCTGTATATATTTTTCTTCCCTTTTGTTGCCTAAAGCGTCTGTTAGCGGAAGCGACAGGTCGGTCGGGCACATTACCGTAGGTTTATTCAGAGGGCTCGACTTTGACCTCAGGCTTCATCCTCCTCCTCTGTGTCTGAGTCCTCATCCAAGGCAACCCGATGTCTTGTTTTTGATGTCTCGGAGTTCGCTTTCATTCGATTTGTGATCCAGGAAGCCGGAGGTCCTGCTGTTCCGCATTTAAATCGTGGCATGTAATTAGCCAATTCCGAACGACTAACTATTTTTACTTCACGTTTGACTTCATCCGTTCCTTGTCTTGCTCTTTGAAGGACTTGCGGGGATCTAAACCATGACTGACGATAAGTCCAATAATCCTCTGGCGGAAAAAGAACAAAATCATAAGCGCATATATTCACAGCAACACCAAGAACTTACCAAGATTCGTCGACCACGAGGTTTCGGAACCTTCAACTCTAGGAGAAGTGTGTAGCCATCCTTCGAAGACTTGCGGGGAGGCATGGTCGGGGCGCCTCAGATATACAGGAGAGGATGGTGGTATGGAGCGAGGAAAACACGCCAGTGGTCGCCGGCTTGAAAGCTAAGCGAGTGACACGACGTTGACGAGAGTTGTGCGCGAAACAAACTCAGTGGCTAAAAGCCGTGCCGCGACACCAAATTAATGTGATGGTCAACCATCACAACCTGTTGCTGAAACGCGGGAATGATCAGTTGCATACAGTGTGATAGATACATTTGGAGAGTGACGCAAATGATTAGAAGGGCTAGGCCAATACAGAAAACCCTGCTCCACTGAAGATCCCAGCCCTGGTGTGGTTATTGAACTCGAAACCGTCCAACGAATATCCTAAAGACCTCAATTGCGACTTCATATCCCATTTTTCATTGAGGAAAGCCACCGTGTGGTAAGATGCCGACTTTCTGATGAAGAGGGAGGTAATGGATCCAAGGAAAATGGGGCGGGTCGTTGAGACTCTTCCTGAGATGAGAAATCTTCATTTGCGCACGGAAGAGAAGATTCACGGTATGGCAGACGACGAGCTACAAGAGATCCTCCTTCGGCGGGACCACTTGTTGCGCTGCTTTCCTTGATGGGCGAAATCTGGGATAGCCTTCCCAACCATTCTTCTGGCTCGCAGCCTAATACCCTCCACACAGTTGGGGCGACGTAAAGGAAGCTACCTTTGAGGGAAACGACGTGTATAAAGTCTGGTGCAGCTTCCAATAAGAGCTGTAGGCACCACCTGTGACAGGGTCATCTTGATTCGATGACGACGGAGAAGGGGAAGTGGTTATCGGTTTCCTGAGCTCAATGTTAGTCCAGCTAGTTTTCTTGGCATCGTCTGCCACTGGAGGTAATCAGAAGAGTGCAAATTGCAAGACCGCGACACCTTCTGCATGGTCGACGCGAAGTCCGAGTCTACACCACAATTTTGAATTGGACAACGGCGATGCAAAGTCCAACTCAGGTACACTGAGGAGGGCGAGACAAGGTTTTTTGGCAAAGTAAAAGCACGCGAGCTACGAACGTGTTGTGGTGAAACGAGAAAAGCCAAGTTGACTGTTGCAAAGTACTGTTCGCCGTTATTCTGACTGACACAGTTATATTTAGATATGTTACATGTGACTACCTAAGTGGTATCAAGCCGAGAAGTCTTGTCGGCGGGCGCGGGTACTGCGCGGGTCCACTGCTTTTGTGGGAAGTTTTCAGCTTGTATCTGATTTTCGCCTTATCCATTTTTTTCTAAGGGGTCGCTCGTTTCAGCCCGTATTGTGGAATACAGCGTAAGCGCCGACACTGCAGATGTGAAAGACGGTTCTTCCAAGCTCGTTTGGCTGCACTGATCTCTGTTTATCGAAGCGCTTAACTGTTGGGGCGACAGGTTCGGTGACAGGCTATCCGGAATAGTGTCGACATTACCGGTCCCCATTGCTCTTGACTCGGGTAAAACCTGTGCCCTCTCGTGAAAGCTGAGAAGTGGTTGCGCAACCACATACAAGTAGGGCCTCCGGCCTGTACCGAATGATCGCTTTCTCCGGTTATAGAGATACCGATTTCCCGACGCACCAGTTGATCCACAAATGCATTGTAAACTTCGTTTGGTCTTCCTAGAACCACATGTACAAGTGCTCTATAAGTGGAAATAAAATTAAGTAATCCTAACGATGTATTCAACTTTACAACCCAATTCAAGATGCCGCGATGGCTTGCTGCCTCAGAAATTTCAGTCGAAGTCGAGCCATAATCAGCTGTACTTCGGTTCAACCTGTAATTGATGGCAATTGATCAGTTATATAGGGCCCTCTTCGAAAGCAGATGGTGGCAGTACGATGAGTCCATGGGTGTTTGAAGGTGGTTAATGTATGTATCGGCAGAATCAGTGCGATCTGGATCCGGAGAGCCGAAAGGTGCAGTATTTATATACATGTCTTGGACCCAAGTGCCTCTAGATCTGATGGTGGCAAAAACAAAGACACCCGGTTTGGAATTTTCGACCCGAGTGTTTAAGTGTGGCGTGTTACTCAGCTGACCCTGCCCTGATCCTCCAACTGCCCTATCGGTATCGATGGCTGAAGAACAATTTGTCACCGTCACCGCCTACGAAACGGAGCTAGTGAACATGATTACTGTCCCTGCTCACTATTCTCTTAGTGAGATTCGTGAGGCCGTATGGGCAAAGATGAACGAACACGCCGGCTCGGAGGCCCCAAACCGTGACCATGCGTCAATCATTATCGCTTCTAGTAAGTTTCTTCGAGATAGACTACTCAACCAATCCTAATTAAAAACTTCAAAGGTGGTGGAGAAAACAAAACAAACGCTACGATTGCATTGGAATCGCTTACTGCCGTCATTTATGTGAAACCCGATCAGGGATAATGTGCAGGTGAGCATTAAGCTAAATCAGAAGTCAGAATATCCTCATTACTTTTCTCGTTTCCAAGGCCTACCGCCTTTGTATTTTGTAAATGTACCACTGATTCTGTCGTAAATTCTTGTTGAACTGCATACCTGAGGCTGGAGATTTTTCTTCTGCAAGCTACAATTGCGACGAACTATTAGGCTATTCACTTTTCTGCTCGTGCAAGCAGTATGTAATTCAAAGATAAAACACATCCTACTATGCAAAAAGTCCAACAAATATGTCCCTTCTCCTGAATGAACCCGCATGTGGAAGGTCAGAAATAGAAAGATCAAGTATGTCACAAGCAGCTTGAAGAATACCCTCCAAACCACGGCATAGAACAGGTGGCTCCGTCGTTAGTTGCCTGCAAACTGGACACGAGTAAACAAATACTTGGCTCACGAGCCCACCATGTCGTCTGATGCATGAGATGCGGTCCTGCAACTCCCTCTGGGTATCGGAAACAGTCAGACAGGGAAATATGTTTTTCTGTCGAGAAAACTTTGTCAAGTTTTTCACCAGTTGTGTACGAAACTCCTTGCTGATGCATTTGGCACAGTAAGTATGCCCACAGGTTCTAAGGCTAGGTGCCGTACGCGTATTAGCAATATCTTCATGTGGAGGAATGGTCAACACACATCATCGGTTGCAGCATAATGGAAAGACAAATGGTGCACTGACCATCCCGGGCAATAGTAGACTTCAACTAATCATCATTGAGTGTCATCCACTGTTAAAAGAAGAAAGTTGCCCACCTGTGTCAGTTTGTTTGAAGAATATTTGACAACCTCTTTGACCCTTGTATTTTCTTGTAGAGTGTCCTGAACCATCTACATATCATCAGGATCCAAAATAATACCGTGTGACGAGTAGAAGGACTGACATTTCTCAACTTTTCCAACTGGTCCAGTATATCATCGGATGTCTGAACAACAGATCCGGCAAGATGTGACACGGTGGGGGTGGGTGGATTCTTGGTGCTTAAAGTCGGAAATAGTGGCACCTCGGGAGAAGGGCGTGTTGACAGAGGCGCATGTAGGCGTTGAGGTGAGTTCCGACCATATGTGTATAGAATTGCGTTGCGACTAGCGCCAACACTGGAACCAGATCGACTGAAAGAGCCATGGCGCCGGTTTATCGGGCGCTCATTCAGCATCATGCTCCGAACACTTGTCGGAATGGAAACTCTTCAACGTAAATTCACCAAGTTATACATGTTTTCAAGCTAATGGTAACACTTAGAATAAAGATGATCTGTGACAACAGCAGCAATTGTACTTTTACATTTCTATCATGAACAAAGTAAAGTATCAAATTTTTAGTGGACAGGTACTGCCACTGATCCGATTAATACAAACAAGACACAACTTGAATTTTTTACATAAATAAATATTCTTGTCCCAATATTCAGTCACACTGATTCGCATTTGGTTCTTAGATAGCACCAGGTAGTCTACTTGCATAGAAAGGGTGATGGTTCAAGAATGAAGATGTAGTGGATCCCTCCCTCCCAGGAGCGCGACACCTATACGTTCCAGTGTAAGTCCTTGACAACTGTGTTGCATATGCGGGCACCGAGATCGGCACATCTCTTTAATAATATAGGTATAATATAGGTATCCGCGTAACTTTAATAGATCCGATCCACATATAACCGTTGCCTGAAGAACAATCTGACGGTGGAACCAAAATGCAGAAAACAATAAATGCAATTGTTTCAGATTTTATGATAACACATGCCTACGACGCAATTAAAACCACTTGCACCCCATGGAAACAAAATTAATTTCAATCTGACGATTCTCAGAACTAAGTACATAATTACCAGTTAACCAGCAACCTTTCATCAATGTGTTTGGACTCAATAATGGACGAACAGAGCCAATTTGGATAGCCAAAGATGTGGATAGAATAAAAATAGTGATCAAGGTCATGTTGTTGTAGCAGAGATATTGATGACCGGACTCCAGAAGATATTTCGTAGGGCATGGAATTTGTCAACGCAAGATCGAAAGTGTACAAGGGGCAGTGGACCAGATATTGCATTGCGACGTGCTATGTAACATCCATAAAGTGGCAATGCACCATTGATGAAAGCAAATACCCAAAGGCAGGTATACCTTGTATGACTATGAGGTCCGGCTTTTAGCTTGGAGGACACATCTTCATCAATGCCTTCGAGCCCACTAATTATAGTCTCGGCCATCTGGAAATCGGCGAAGACCTGGGTACAGAGGAACCGAAGAGATACTACATACACATTTAGTGCCTCAAGATAATATCCTAAACTCAAAACAAAGTGCCTACCCAAGGTTAAAATCCTCACTGATTTTCACCATAAGTTCGGTATATAAACAATCGCCGACCCATGAAGCGAGATAGTTTTTGAATACAACTTTAATAAGTTGATGTAACATATCAAGGGCAAGAGGCTCGTGGATGTCGGCGCCAGGAAATCCATGGGTAAATGGCTACAGCAAATGAAGAGTCAACAAGCAAAACCAAAAACGAAAACAAATCATGATGCCATTCCGAATACCAACAGAACACTGGGTCAAAATTTTTAACCAGGAAATCCGTTTTTTTCATCCAAGCGACTATGACTTCTTGAAGAATCGAGGTTGTTGGACATTGCATCACATCTAGGAGAGCATCAGCCAACCAATAATAGAACAATAAAGTTCAAAACCAACTTTGGACACGCAAACTTGCTAAGGATAGTTGGCTATGTAAGGCGCTGCAGCTGATTGGAAAGTTGCCTCATGCTGTGGTGGTAATGAGCTGCCGCAACTGACCGCTGGCGCTCTCGTCGAGAATGAAGCTTAAAGAGATATTCCGTAATGTAACGTCCATTTTGAACTGTATTTGTGTGTGCATCATAGTAGGACTCACAAGGGAGAGGGGACACATTTGCTGCTGCTGTCGAGGAGTTCCATGGAATATTGGTCTGGTTGATACAATTCTCAGAATCGCCCAGAAGTAGCAAACTATAATCCCATACAGATACTCGGATTATAACAAATTGGTGCCAGTGAACAGCAACCGGTTGAGAGATGTGACAGAATTCCGGCCCGTTCAGTTTATAAAATAATATTGCAAATATTTTGGTCTCTCATGTATCGACTGCCGACCTCTACTGATATCTTGCCAGTCAAACGCCTGAGTAACTATACGGGGCGTTTGTTTGTGGTGCCATGACGGGTCAGACCTTGTTGGATTTCAGGTTTGTTTCTCATTCCAAGATTCTCAGTTATGTAAAGTGACACCATTCGCACATCTTAGGAAATAGTTTCATTTCCCAGCAGTCTTTCTCCAAACTTCAGCTCGGAAGTGCGTTGTTCGATAGCCCTGACTTGGCCATTGATAATCCGACACCGACTTACGGAATCGTGTATGGAGGTCGTAACCGCACAATGCCCTCTGAACACGTACGTCTGTTAATCCTTCTCTCTTGGCCGGATCGTTCTAAATTTGTAAAGCGACTAGACCATTTGTCGTAAATTGATATCAAGCACTTGGTTCTCTTCAATCCTTATGTTTCGTAAGCTACTGTGGGTGAGGAATTCATATGTTGTGTTTCCTTTCTGAGTGGCCTAATACCCATCTCTAGTCCCCGAAGACGTTTGATGAGTTCTACCAATCTCCACTCGTGGTGTGCATTTGGCGATATATGCCTGGTATTTTACTTGGATCAACAGAATGGCACCTTTATTCCCCGGTTCCGTCAGAAAGAGCCATGCTGCGTTGCAACCATTAACAGAAATGTTCTCTTCAAAACGATTTAGGTTGACCCCATTGACAGCTCTTGAACCCATCATGCACCGTTTCATCGAGCTTTGCATTGAGATGCGGAAAGGTCAAAGTTAGTGGGGAATCCATTTGAGGATTAATCTCTCATTATTCTTCGTTTAGCAAACTGCCCCAACACTATCCAATGTTGCAAAATATGCCCACCAACAACATTTTATTAACCTCTCGGATCCTGACACTCTTCAACACCACTTCGACACCCGTTTGTTCAGCTCAATACTTCCGAGCTACAACTATGGCAAGAAGCCTTCCGTTCCGTTGAGGATGTCCACAACCTGCTCACTTTGACCAAGAAGGCTCTACGCACCATGATGGCCAACTACTACGAATGCCTGACAAGGATCTTTTGATGAGAAGCAGCACCATTGAATAAGATGGACGCTTCATTGGTTTCCATTGCTGACCTTGTCATTCAGGAAATGCTTTTAGAAAACAAGTTTTGAATGTCGTTCCATCGTCTTTTCCAAGTGAAGGCAGTGACCCCGTTCCTAACTTGGTCTGGACTTCTTCACCCCTGCCCAAGAAACATCTTTCACGGCTGCTGAGGTCCAACAAGGTAAGTATCCTTGACTTTCCAACAAGATTCCGATGTCACCGTTCTGCAGGTTAGCAAAGCCCCACTGTTGCTGCTGCCAATCCTGCCATCGTTTGACACCGACATTCCAGTGACCACACGAATTGCCAACTCCGGTCAGCTTCTCTACCTTGGGATGAGATCTCGCGGGGTAAGCTGTCGTTCTTAGTTCGTTCTTAGTCATTCATAACATTTCTCAGACGTTCGATTGACAGCGCTTTCCATCGACAATTTACTTGTGGAATTTCAAAATACCGGCGTAATTGATGAAAACTCGCAGTCAGCTACTACACGAAGAGTACCGTTCAGATTCAGATCTCAAGCAATCTTGCATCTCTTGTATTTGTTCCATAGCTTCTCCCACGGTGCAACTTGCCATCGAGAGTATTCATGACGACACCCTATCTCAACGTCAGGAATGCATGGGACAACTGGCTTGAAAGACGAAAGAAGATAGCATAGCATGTTGCCTGAACTCCCAAGCGACAACATCACGAAAGGAGTGCTGGCGCGGATACCTGCAACAAATTCTCATTTGAATCAGAGACGGATGGCTGGCAAGACGTCCAAAAAGAATCATCATCAGCAAAGCGGGCTGCCGTCAGCGGGTCCATGCCAGCGGTCGACGCTGCCTCATTCACTTCCATGACAGAATGTAACGGGATTCTCATGGAGCCTTGTGATCGGGGGTCTATGTTGACGAAGAGCGAGGATGGCGCTGCTTCATCCTCTTGGGGGCTGGAAGGGTTGAATTGTGATTTCCTACGTGGTTCTGCACTCGGAGGAATTGGGATGGTACATCCATTTGTATGCCTAGCAATCAATTTTTCCTCCACTTACTCTATTTCCCACCTATTTCTAACCTTGCATTGTGATGGAAAAATCTCACTATCGAAATAATCGTGACTTTTGGCATGTTTGCATATAAATTACAGTAATAGTACTAGTATCACGTTGATTGATTGACGTCGGAGCGAAGGCACCGCTTGTTGTTATTGACCATGCCCCTCAAATACTTGCCATCTTTGACCTTAAATACGGGAATCGTGTCAAGTCTGGATTTTTCCGTATGTGGGAGAATTCTAGCCACCGTGGATTTCGAAGGGGAGATTATTTTGTGGGAGACAGCAACAGGGAACCGTTATAACCCAACCCTAAGTTTGGGTTGTCGGGGAAGATCCACCTCGCTCTGGATCGAGGATATGCATCTTGCTTGTGGATTATCGGATGGATCTATTGCAGCCTGTAAGATTCTTGGAGAAGGCCCATTGACTGCCGCAAAAAGTTTGGTAAGTGACTCCATTCTTGGGTTGCCCGCTAAAT
>Ga0307517_10007210_pt1 | contig 16275 bp, 21 predicted proteins | sample 23_EM_MG_FD_194515 | JGI IMG/M metagenome (GOLD analysis project Ga0307517, IMG submission 194515) | Populus trichocarpa ectomycorrhiza microbial communities from riparian zone in the Pacific Northwest, United States - 23_EM | ecosystem: Host-associated > Plants > Roots > Unclassified | place... | reverse complement strand
TATTTTCGACTTGGTAAAATCGAAATTAAGCTGTTTTAATCTCTGGGAACACAAAAAATACATATATATTAACCAAATATACGAACTATATAACGGAAATAATACTTGTGCAGATCAACAGCCATAATTCGGAGCCTTGGGTTTCCGTCGATGTTTCCGTCCCAAAGGTTAGTTCCGGGGTGAGCTTCGCAAGGGGTAGCGTTAAGTTGGACGAGTTTACATTTGAGGGTGTTCTTGAGCCGTTCAACTGGTGAAGGGAGTAACAATTAGATGGTCGAGTTCAATTGCAGTGATTTGATGCAAATGAGCGGCACGGTCACATGACTTTGTTACCGAGTTAAAAACCCCTCCGGACCGAACCTCTCATTTCCTAACCGGGACAACATCATCTCGACTTTGATCATGATCAAATGCTCGATTAGGGAAAGGGGCGGCTGTCTCCTCCGCCTGCCCTCTTTGCGCCAACTCCACCTTGCCCCCCGCCTTCAACCTCCCGGCCTATGTGTCATTGAGCCACATCCCCACTTGCACTTCCCTCCACACACCGCTACCTCCCACTTCTCTCCCATCCATGGGTACCCCCCATCACATCCACGTCCGCGCCGTCTTATTCACGCCGCCCAATCTGCAACGATGCCGAATAACAAATGGAGGAATGGGCACTGAGCGGACTTGCGAGAACGGGAAGAACGGAGACGAGCGGCATAAAAAGCAGTGACAGGTGATACAATAAGAGGGCGCTTCCTGAAGGTAGTCTGGTGCTGAGCCGAAAATCAACCTCATTTGTTCAACCAACGGTAAGAGATACAAGTACAAGATGATACTACAAAGCCACGACGAATGCGACTCGCCTCCTGGGGCTCAACACCACTGTTATCCGACAAAGCTGCAGTCGTAAGGCTATCGATGTCGACGAGGCCGTCTTTAATGTCTGATAGCTCGGGGCTCGCCTCCACAGCAGCATTTGTTTCACGTTGGGGCTGATGCAAGCGTGGTAATAGGTTGGCTGGTTGATAGAGGTTGATAGCTTTCTTCGTATTTCCGGCATCCTGCAGGACAAGATATTCAGAAATGGTCTTGATTACAAACATGAGGCTGCTGATGTTGTTTCTGATAAGCTGGTCGCGCTGACTGCCATCGTACGTCCACAATATTTCAATCGTCGAAAGGAGATATCTGGATTAATTAGATGTGAAGTGACTGAAGTCAATTGCTCGTCATCCGCATTGCGTGCTATTAATAACAGCTCCTCCATTAGTAAACATTACTTTTGGGGGAAGATTCCTATCGCACAATTCATTTACTTTTACATTCACAACCCTTCCTGGCAGCGTTTGCCAATCGTGGTGCTACGTATCATGATCAAGGAATTCCCCATTACATTTTCAATGTCTAGTATGGTCGACTTCTGCCCCTTCCAGACAAGATCTGGGGCATTGCCCCTCGCGAAAAGGTTCTGAACGGTTCTAGAATCTATGCCAATTCACTTCCACTGAATTCACATATCATATTTATTTCTCTAGGCCTAAGTCCATCCTCCATCTCTCTAATTTGCATCTAAGTAGGCTGGAAGTGTCCGAAGCTGTCAAGTGGTGAGACTTATAAGTTATCACCATCAGTGTGTTTTATGTAAGGTCAAGGATTTCCATACCAAAGCGCATATGAACGACATACTATCGCCACATCACATTTCTGACGTCCTAGAGCAGCCACGGCTACAAAGTTCTGTAAATGGCTTCCCATGGTGGTAATCTACCGGCATAGGTAAAGATTTGCTGTGAAAGCCTCCTTTGTGCAAGTTGCCAGTGTGCCGTGTCGGAATTTAAAGCGAAACTTCCTATATCAAATGAACCGCCGCTCCAAGGCTGAGATGTGACGAGCGCGCCAAATTTGCCCTTCCATGCGCCCAAGAAGAAATAGAAAGCAGTTTTTGCGTCTTTGCAAAGGCTCGGAAATGTGAGTTTCCTGAAATTTTACTTATATAAGTACCTCAACGACGTTCTTTGTGTTTTAAATTTAGAGAAGCAGGTCGCCGGAAGCCCATGTCTACGCTTATAGATTGACCACCTAATAGAAACCGGAGCAACTAAAATGCACATGTCAAAGAACGACGAGTGTCCAAATGGCAGAAGATCCATCATCGAACAAGATTTATTTCTTGTGGAATGTCAGTGTCATTTGTATTGTCAATCCTGGACAAAGAAATAATCGATGGCCATATGATCTTTCTATGAATGTATAGGTCGTCACGGAAGTAAGGTAGCTTTGCCTGTGCTCTTAGAGTGCTGAAGCACTTCCGATTGGTTAACAGGATAAGAACCGGTGCTCGCTGTTCAGGAAAATCGACGTAGAACGGGCCACAGGGCGTAGTCAGGTGGACAATAATATAATTGGCCATTCACTGGGTACTTAATCCTCCAAACGAAACTCGGAAGTACACCACAACCAACCGACATGATTTCCCCTGGCACTGTCTACTACGGTGCAGTAATCAATCCACAAGAACGCAACCCCAGGGAGCCCATCTCTTACAATGCGTGGACCAGGTGTCTCCTCGAGATCTCGGAGGATGGCAAAATAGTCCGCATTATTCCCCATGTCTCCGAACTTAAACTAAAGGACACCCTGGCACGGGAAGGCCTCGCGAATTCCGACGTGGTTGTTCTTCCACCTGGCGAGTTCATTATGCCAGGGTTTATTGATACTCACACAGTATGCCTACCTTATACCTCGCAGCAAACTAACGTCCGACAAATTTGGTAGCATGCGCCTCAATTTCCCAACCTTGGCACGTGAGTCCATCGATGGCTGCGTTATATAGTGGACGTCTAAGGAGCCTTGATTTCAGCGGCCAGGAGTACCAGCTCCTCGAATGGCTCAAAGAGGTTACTTACCCAAGGGAAGCGAAATTCGCCGATTGTGAATATGCTCGAAGTGTCTATCCGTCGGTCGTCCGACGCGTCATCAATTTCGGTGTAAGGTTATTCTTTTCCATATAGATAATTGGATCAACAATCTTTTTTTACCAGACGACAACATGCTGCTACTATGGCACCATCCATCTCGAGGCCACAATGGCGTTGGTAGATATAGTACGCGATTCAGGCAAGTGTAGCTCCAGTCTTTCGGACTTGATTGTCATTGATGTAGGTATATACATGCAGGTCAGCGTGCATTCATTGGTGTATGTAGAGCGGTTTTTAATTCAACTCTTCCTCGACTAATGACATGTCGAATACATGCAACCAGAAATGCAACATGGATCGCGAGGTTCCCGACGACAACAAAGAATGTACCCAGGATTCCATCAAAGCGACGGAAGATCTCATCGACTACATCCACAGCCTCACCCAAACAAGCGACCCTGTCCTCATTCAACCAGTCGTAACCCCCCGTTTTGCCATTTCTTGCACTCCAGAGCTTCTCCAGGGTCTAGGTGACCTCGCCTCCAAGTATTCTGTCCACATCCAGACTCACATCTCCGAAAACCTGGATGATGTCACTGAAATGGGGGAGTTGTTTCCTGGCCACAGTTCGTACGCGGACGTGTACGATTCTTTCGGGCTGCTCGGGCCGAAGACCATCCTTGCACATGCCGTCTATCTTGGGGACGATGAAGTGAAGCTTATCGCCGAGAAGAAGGCAGGGATCAGCCACTACCCGACGAGCAATTTTAACCTGAGTAGCGGGATTGCGCCGGTTGGAAAGTATTTGGATGCCGGTATCAAGGTTGGCATTTTGGTTCGCGCAGCTCTTGTATCGCATCTAAATTCCCTCTCATAGGTTGGCTTGGGGACAGATGTCGCTGGAGGATTTGACCCTTCGATTCTCAATGTCATCCAAAATGCGAGTATAGCCTCCAAGGTCATTGCGCTACAATGGAACGCCAACGAGCTCCGTAAACCAGGCTATAGTGGCCGTAAGTTCTCAGTCGCAACACTTTTATACCTGGCGACTCTCGGCGGTGCGCATGTGTGCGGACTGGAGAAATCTATCGGCTCATTCGAGGTCGGCAAGAGCTTCGATGCGTTGTTCGTTAGGGTATCGCCGGATGCAGGTAACCCAGGACTTTGGCCGCCTTGTGAAGATGAGGCCGAAAAAGACGAGGCCGAGGAAGAAAAGGCCCTGAGGGGATTGCTGGAGCGATTTTTGTTTTGCGGAGATGATAGGAATATTTTGAAAGTTTATGTTGAAGGAAAGCTCATCGGGGGCAAAGATTTTCTGATTCCCCAGTGAGTAACTTGTATGCACCATTCCAACGTTCGACTTTACTTCCAGTTCTGTACAACAATTACTGTAACAATACCTACGCGCAGAGTATGACACCAATTTTCGTTCATATAAACAAATCAAACAACGGGGTGTTCATTATGAGCTGAAACCCGCCCGCTGCTCCCTGGAATTCATGAACACACCACGACGATTTGGGCAGCATGGAGGCTCCGTTGAGCTTTGTTACGCATTTAATGACCTTACCCAGCGATATCTTCCCATTTCCTAGTCCCGAAAACGATTCCAGATACGCAAGAGGTCCCTGTATGCTGATATAGACTACGAGAAAAAGTCTATCGACGGCTAGTATAGCAGGTTGTTCTCTACCATTAGAGCTGACTTCCCTTTCTCATCTGTTCCAACAACGCGCAACATCCTCGACCAACATGGATTTGCCGCTCGGGGGGGTTGTGCCCCAATGACGACACGACATCTACTTCTCAGCTATTCCAATCAACCATGGATTCTGGATGTCACGGCGGGCGGACTTCGATGACAAGAGGCGTACGTGGTTTGGGCGACTGTATGTGTCCTGATCATCCGATTTCTCGCAATAGCTAACACGAGAAGGCAAACACGGTGGCTAACCAATATTTTAAGCTCGGATTTCAACCTGACGCCCACGACGCTGCAGGGCGTCAGTCACCTTACCTCTCTGCTGAACGAGCAAAGGAGCACTGCACCTCACGGGATGGCCGCAATCGGGATATTTTCCATCAAGGTAGTTTTTAATCCTGTCGATTCTGATGTTTGTAGTGGTACAGAGGTCGCCCGACTGGTTGACGAAAACAAAAAGTAGAGAGCGGGTAAGTATGGAACAGGAATACAGAAATTGCCGTGCATGTGCGTGCAAAACCCGTCCTCCGTTCCAGCTCTGACACTGACCTTGTGAAATCGAGGAACCCGAACATCCGTTTTCATTTTCCTGACTGCGAAGGTGCAGCCCAGCTCGCCTCTGCCTTGTGGAGATTCCCCAATTTATTTGATACCCTCTGATTGAGGACTAGCAAATACCCTGAGCGCTGTAACATTCCAATCTTTACTACCGACCATTAGCACACTCTTGAAGGAACAAAATAGGCCATAGGATATGCTGCGTGCGCAGTGGAATATTCCAACCCAACCCAATCCACCGACTAGCCGTCGCCCATCCTCCTGATCCACAAATCGTTTATTAGGCGGCACCTCTCTCGTCCATGGGAAAAGTAGGAACTACAAGATGTGCTAGTCATAGATCCCCCGTTCAGTCCGGCATATTTGGGCAGAGGGACGGATGCAGTGTTTTTGGAGTGAGTGGAAGGGTGGGTTGGTTTGGTGGCTGGACTTGCAGCTCATCGCATAGACGTGAGTGCCAGTACATTTTGTCTTCCTTCACTTACACGCAGGTCACTTTGACCATCTTTGTTGTTATCTTCAACGTACTGGCAAGAATTAAAACCAAGGGACTCTTTACGCTTTTAGCACCGCTACCACACCGACATCCAAAAATTGGACCTTTCAACGCCATCAAGAACCGCTTGCATCCTCAGTGAGTAGCGCGAAGCGCTGAGACCCATGTCTGTCGAATATAACCATCCTTTCTGGCTACGCTATCTGGTTGGACTCGGGATGAACCGTATCTATGTATCAATACTTCAATATGCACCCAATAGGGAGAGTCTCTGAAAAATTGGTGTTTTCCACCCAAGTAAGCTCTACTCATATCAAGCAAATTGAATGGGTTTGTCCTTAGCAGGAAGAGGGTTTCGATTCAATTTCGATCACTTCATCGAAAATAGCTTAGGACCTAGTGCGCCAGTACTGAAGTAGTTCCACCAAGGGCGGCGTATGCCGGGGCCATAGAAGCAATCTATTCCACCGCCACAAATGGCACTGTCGGAAAGAACTACGACAAAGAGAACGAGGATGCTTTCCATGCTGAGCTCAAGCTCTCATGTCAGCTGGCCGAACAACCTATGCCAATCTCAGACTAGCACCGAAATAGGGTTTCGCAGTTTCAGAGGGGTGAGTACCTGTGCAGCTTCGAATGGGGACCAACCCTGTTGGGAAGCGAACATGGTATCTCATGTTTTATGATCGTGCTCGATAATACAGGTCTGTAGATGGTAAATGTAGACCATGGTACCGGATAGTAGCGGATGTGGCATGGGAGGTACCCGAGTGGACACTGGACAGTCACCTGGTGTTTCCAAATCCCAATTCCACTGTGGGGCGATGGAGAAGAATATGTAAATCTATGGGGAATCCCTTGGGAATCCCCTTTCCATGCTCATATATCCGCAGAACAAGTTGCCGAGATCCAAATTTCACCACTGACTGGCAGGCTGATATATCACACATATGTAATTAGATTACAAGTGTGATACGATAATCAATCTAAGCAGAAACCATTTCTGATATATCACGCTACACACGCTGGCACAGGCCTATCCGATGGCAATATGATATACCACATGTATTCAATTGGATAACGAGTCTGATACATTAAAGCACACCATTTCTGATATATCATATTAGATACAATCTATCCGCAGCACGGCTTGTTCTCGGCATGACCTGACCTACGGCTTTCGACGGGAAACCCCCTTTCCATATGCACCTTTCCGCATGTGGCACATTTCCACATTTGGGCGCTTGCTCGCCTTTCTGCTCGTACCACCACTACGGCCTTGCTACAGCCCTCATATATCGACTAGACGGCGCGAACACTGGAATAACCACCTCGCCCCTCCTCTCAATGAGGGATGTGGGCGTAGGGATTGGCACGGATAACTCTGGGGTTTTCCAGGGCTATCCGCACCCGTACCCCAGAAAACCCGTACCCGTGCGCAGGTTACCTGCGGGTTTTGCGTACCCGCGACAATCCATATTTCCCTCTACGTATTGACAATCTAAAGTGCAGCTCGAGGCCAATGATTTATGCGAACCGAAGGGCATGTCGCACAACCGCAACCTGGCCACAACCAATACCAAGACATCCGTACGTTCCTTCAGTGCCGTCTCTGTTGATCATTCGCTGAGACTCTAATTTATGCCCTCCATAAATATTACCGGGAGCGTTTGACGAACAACACTCACACAGCCGAGCGCCTGGCGGCAGAATATAAGATCGTTATGCAGTAAGTCTTCCCAAACCATTTTCCCTCATGAATGCCTCAAATTAATATTTCAACTTTTAGCGCCTCCACCGTAAAGCGCCTGGACTTTCCGGAATTAAGGTCACCACTAACACCATGCCGCACCAAGAGAAGGTTCAACGAATCCTATCAGGAAAATTGAAGGGATTTGCTCTTATTGATGGAATGAGATGGAAAGTGGGAAGAGAAAGAAGGTTCTCAAAGGGCTCAATAGAACTGCAATCTACGACCAGTACTGGCACCGTAGCACTGGAAGAGCTATTGTATGGTAATCTCCGAGGCCTAGACCAAGACTAGACTTTACCTGTGCTTCAAATGGGGGCCAGGCTTTTTGGGACATGAACACAGGAATTCTATGAGGTTATGAGGAATTCCCTTCCGAATTACAATGCTCGAAGATCCAGAGAACAAGTTTCCGAGACTCTAGGGCAATCCACCTTTTGTGAGCTGGATTATTGTCTCAGCACTTGCTTGTCACCTGATAGTAGGGTGCTGGGTAAAGCTAAAATCGGACTTGACCCGGCTTTATGTGCATTCCCGACTGTCCTTCGATTCCGTTATGCATTTGAAGGTGTACCGATTCAAAGTTGACCCATTGGTGAATTCGGATTTGTATCGCTCTGAGTTTGTGAAGTGCCAGTTGGGCGATCCAGAGTGTTGGTAGTGTTTTACCCACCACAGACGATTCGAAGTCAAAAAGATGGCACCAATAAATCGTCCACAATCGTCCGTTGTGAACGGGTGACAACAGCAAAGGTACCCCTTCCTGGAAAAGCCATCCGGTGCGGATAGAGACACTGCTTGATCACCCATGTCGAAACTATAAGAACCCCACTTGTAAGCGGACTCCACCTCGAACGTCGATTCAGAAAGACGCGATATGGCATATTTAGTCACAGGCAGGACAGGTAAATTCACTTATTGTTTGAAAATAGACAAGCTAACACCATTACGTAGACACAGGCGACACGTATCCCCGTCTCGAGGTCCGCGAACTTGAGAAAAAGCCTGAGCAATGGGCTTTATTCATACTTGGTCTTCGCGCGCTCTACGAAGGCACCCACACTGTTCCCCCATTTCCCGAGTTCCCGAATGTCCCTCCAGCGGTACGGTGGGCAAATATTGGTGAGTGTTATCCTGCTTGTTGGAAACCGTGGTTCTGTTTCTTAGCCTTCGCAGGCGCAATCCATGGTAAACCTTATGAACCCTGGATGTAAGTCTCGATGAAGGACTTTCCAATATTTTCAGCGGCTAACAACCCCGGTCGTCCCTGTGAAACTTAGTGGCGATCCCAAAAGCAATCTAGCTCAAACACATATCCAAGACGTCCCGAAGCAGGGAGAAAAGGACTTTGGAGGCGCGTTCTCAGTTATTCCTTCATGCGGATATAAGCGTACTTACTCGAAGCGGATACCAGGATACTGCAATCATATTTGTGGGTATCATACTATCATTGCCTGCCTGAGCTCGGGGTGAATTAATTCGCTTTCTTTTTACGCAGCTGTCCTGTTCCCCACCTGGCACCGTCCCGTTGTTCTGCTCGCTGAAGTCTGCTCATTTTGTATATATTTCTTAAATTCTACTTCTTACTTGTGTGTTATCTTTAGCAAGCAATAGGGAATGTGGCAACTTACCTTGCCAGCCGCATCGCAACTCAGTTCCCCAGCTCAGGCGAAAAATGGACTCACGCCGCCAAAGAGCTTCGTTTCCCGTGAGTCTTAGTGATTTTAGCCCCTTGTTCATTTCTCTTCATCTCACATATCCGCGGCAGCTTCTGGGATTGGCTAGACCCACGAACTGAAACTGAAGGCCTCCCTCAAATCCTTCAAAAAGATATTATATCAATTCGGGCTCCTGGTGCTGACCGTCAAGTGTCCTTGGATAACCCCCTCAAGACCTACCCGATCTCAAAAGCCTTGCGTGAGCAACTCCCCTGCGATTTTCAGAAATATGAAAGGACCATGAGGCATCCCACCTCTACCACGGAAGAAGACTACGAAGGTCTTAACAAGTACGCAATAAATATATGGTTCTCTTTAAACGGGAAATGCCAACCTTATTCTTCTAATTAGAGCCCTCCGCGACAAGTATGCGATATTGAAATACAAAATCGACCAACTCTTTACTTTCCCCCTTAATCTCCCTTCTGAAGAATGGGCTCGAGCGTACGTTTAATCATTCATTCCAATGTACAACGACTCCATATCACTAACCGAATGATTTTATATCAGTTGGGATGAGTTCTCCAACGTGTCTCCACAATCCAGGCTAGCAGGTTAGTAGCCACTCCCCTTACTCTTCACCTACAAAGGCGGTGGTAACATGACCTCCTCTATCAGTTACTCTACCAGATCCACCAGCTCAAACGTCGGTCGAAGCCACCCACGGCTCTGTTCACGTTATTGTAGGAGGTAAAGGTCATATGGTACAGCCTTTCTCATGACTTGGAAAAATAACGCCTAACATTTTTATTCTTCCCGCTAGGGTGATACTAATGTGGCTGGTCAGCGAATGATTTTTGAAATCATGTATCAATGTGCTATATTGACAGGGACTTTATATAGGTTTCGATCCAATTTTCTACCTACACCACGCATTTGTCGATAACCTCCTTTATCGGTGGATGACTAAGTACCCTAATTATTGGATGGGAAAGGGATGGCAGCGGCCGGGTTCTGCAACAGTCACAACTTTTCGTGCGTGTTATTCACAAAATTGATCGATTCACAGATGGAACCTTTATATGCAGAACAACCTGGCGCGACTTTTCCGTACATACCTCTCCCTGACGAAAAAGCGGGGTACGACATCAACGAAGCGAGTGACCTTACCCCGTTTGGGATTAGCCAATCCAAATATTGGACATCGAAAGATGCTAAAGAGCTTCCTTGTAAGTTTTTTTATACTCACTTCGGATCATACGAGTCTATGCTCATGCTAGACCATTTCAGATTATACGTACCCATCTCAGCCTGCGAACCAGCTCTTAGTCTTCAACCCGAAGCGGGATGTCGACTTTCTCCTAAAACACTCCAAGTCAGCCCTGTTCGATCTGAACGGCCAAAAATCTCCTTCTCATCTGGATCCCCCCAATGGCTATACCCGCGTCGCCAATTACCTTCACTTCATTCTCAGCGTCCAATTGCTGGAGCACGCATTCAATGGATCTTATACTCTGTCGTTGTATTCTCAAACAACGGGGGAACTTCTTGGTTTTGCGGATGTTTTCACCCGTAGGGACATTACAGCGTGCGAGAATTGTCAGAGACGTCGTGAAGGGGGCAACGTCGTTTACGATGCCATCCACTTCTCTTCAAGCTTGGCAGGGAAGATCCTCGCTGGTGGTAAATGGGAGAGCTTGAAAATTCCAGCACAATACGAGAGGCTGAAAGGTGATATCACAGCTGTCCTTACGAGGGCCGGAGGGGAGCGCCTTGCTCATGCCGTTGGAGTCAACCCGCCTGTGGGGCAAGATACTGACCCTATGGATGCCGATAAAATTCCCAAACTGACACTGCACACAGCATCTGCTTGCTACCCCGACGGGCATATGGGAGGTCCGTTCAGTTTTTACGATTGGCAAGGTCATGGGGAGGTTTTCGGAGAGCTTCAGTGGCTCAAAGGCTGAGCAGTGAGCGTGTTGCCCCATTTCTTTTGATCTTAGCAAGGAATAACTTTGAGACTACTTGTACTAGTATTGATCAATAGGTGATTTGGAGACTACGTGTACTACGTGTTATTATTGGCTGATCACTGCCAGTAGCGATTGTAACAATTTTCATGGCGTGGTTACTGCTATCCATTCTGTCGGACATCGGTTGACCCACTGTGACCAAAGTGACAACCGATTATGACGGGTAATTCGAAGATTCGAGAGATAAGAGAAGAGTAAGCAGGTGTTGGGGTTGAGAACAGTATAAAGCTCTGGAATGGGTGATGTCAAGAATAGTAGTAGTGGGATCGTAGGTAGGTCCTACAAATGGGATTGAGAAGCAAACAGTGGGATTGTGTTGCAAACAATGGCCGAATAGCCTCTGCCGTCGAAATGTGCTGAGGCTTGGATGAGGGGAACAATTTTTGAAAAGATTTTGGACAGAGGTTCTAATGAATTGTTTTAAAATTTGAAGAGGTAGAACCGTGATATAGGAGAGTTAGGGAACTGGCCGTTGCAGAGCCAATGATCATCGGTCATGTGATGTCGTTGGAATTACTGCTCCTTTCGTCTACGAGCAAAGGGAACTTGGAAGCTCACCTGAAATTTTTGGCCCCTTAAGGGTGTGTGTGGAGAATAGCGGATACCGGATAGCGAGTATTATGTAATTAAATTTCCGCAATCCAGTCTCGTCGTGCCCGTTTCCACTGTAATCTTTAATGGAGTACGACAACTCATTCGAGGACATTTACATGGACGACGACACGGTGATGGACGTCGACGCCGATCCGAACCCACTTGGACCAGGAGAACCAGCTCGGTAAGGACATTGTTGCATGCTTCCTTCTCAAGCTGACAGTTTGGCGTTCGCGGGAAAAGAACTCTTACCACACCCCATGATAGTATCACAGCATCTATTGTTGGCGAGGCAGAAGCTACCATTCAAGGTGAGTAAACCAGTTCATCTAACTATCTTTATATAATTAACTTGGGTTAAATCACAGGACCACACACGTCAGACCGATCGGCGCTTGAGCACGAATCGGAGCCGGGTCGTGTCGCCTCTCATGTCTTGACGCCATCCCTTTCAACATTTACACCCATCGCGTACCACCCACTTCCACCTCAACCCTCTGTGCAGGCAGTGCCCCCCCGAAAGCGCGGACGTCCCAAAGGCAGCAAGACGAACTCCGAAGGTTCTGAGAATCCGAGCGTGCGGAGGCCAGTTGGCCGACCGCGTGGATCTGGTCACAAACAACGGGAAGCAGCTGCACAAGCAGCTGAACGCGCGGCGCTGGGTTTAGTACAGACGCAGGCCGCCCAAAAACGACATGTTGGACGGCCAAGGAAGGATAGGGAAGATGGACAGGGTGTGTCCATTTATCTCCAAAAATTTGTGAGTCTGTTAAAACTCGTATTTTATCTGTAAGTTTTGACACCCTTGTCAGGTCATGCCAGCAGGTACTCCGAGTCGACTCACTCCAATGGCTCAACCAAGCGCAGGACCATCCAACGCTGCGAACAATTCGATACCCATGTCGAATACGGGTACTGAAACCCCAGGAAGATCGCCTTTCCAAGTTCCAACACCTTCGTTCGTGCCTACAACCTCTCTGCCTGCGATTTCAGGCTGCATCTCCCCACCTATTTCTGGATGGCTACCTGCGCCACCTGTTCAGCAGGTGGAGCGTATAATTCCCGATGAGGACCCTCAACGTCCTGTCGATCTGGGAGACGATGATGATGATGATGAAGGAGACGGTGAAGGGGTCAGGAGTGAAGATTTAGATGAGACTGAGGGTGATGAGGGTGATGATGAAGGTGACCCGAGCCAGGTACCTGCAGGACCAAGCAAGAGGCCACAAACCCGACGCCGATTGCCCGAGTGGCTGCTCTCGCAGTTTCGCATGAAACTTGCCGAGTGTGGCCCAAATTTTCGCGATGCCCATGGCCTTCCGCCATTGTATGCTAGTGGTAATACATTTTGGTTTCCACAGCCATCGACTTTCTTCCTCCTCAAGCATGATAACCCATCCCCCAATAAACTTTATAACCCCCGCTTCTTTCTGTGGGATCCTGAGCCATTATGCTCTGGTGGCATACCATGTCCAAATTGCCAACATCGGCTTCATCGTCATGGCCACGTATCGCGACCTCGCCGGATCGTTGATATAAATTCGACTTTTTGGATAATTGGTTATCGCTACCGCTGCCCCACCTGTGTCCATCCCAAAACCGGAAAGCGGACTGTTACCTACCACAGCTGGGACAGCCGAATCCTTGCCGTTCTTCCCGCTGAGCTGTCATCTGAATTCCCTGCACGTTTGAGCCATCGCAGTGGGATTTCAAATGTGTTATTCTCATGGGTCAGAAGCTGCTTTGCAAAAGGAATGGGAGGAAAGCAAATTTCGGATGCGATACGGGAGCAACATTTACTGCACTACAATTTTACTAGGCTTCAATACTTCAACGTTTTATGTTCACGTACACTCGATGGATGGATAGGGAAAAAATATGATGATTTCCCTCCGTTTGAAGATACCAGTCCAAATGGCCCTCGAAATTTTTTACCCTGTGCGCAATGGCTGTGGGATATGTATTCTCAATTTATGGAGGGCCATCGGAACTCAATAAACCAACACACTGCAATGCGAAGTGCGTCTATAATTGCAATTGACCACAGCCACAAGGTGCGTAATGAAAGTTGGTCGGTAATTCACACATTTAAAATAGGCTTTCCTTCTGTAGGTTACTAAACAACTTGGTCGAATTAGTGGGTCACAAACTCACACTGCCATTCTCACTGCTACAAATGAAAATTCCGAAATTCGCTGTTGCAATCTTGTGGCTACGAAAGCACATTCCCAATATGAACTTGCTCTCATCCGTGTCAGAAAATCTCTCGAGCTTTACGGCCTATCGCAACCATCATTGGCATACACCGACAATATGTCGGACAAAGGGTTTCTCGAAAAGTCATTTCCATCCTTGCGTGCAGGTGTTGTACCTGTTGAGAAATATGGTGACCTGGACGAGTACTGCCTCCCACCAAGTGTTGAAATTATTGTCAAGAACGAGCCATCATCAATCAATGCAGCAATGGAGACAATTCTTGATGATGTTCCTTCTGATGATCCAGATACTCGGATTGTTGTCGGGTTTGACTCGGAGTGGAACGTTGAAGTGAGCATTGGTGGAAGGGTCCATGAGCGAGGCCACACTTCAATTATTCAGATTGCATATAAAAATCGGGTATATATTCTTCAGGTTGGTGCCTCCCAAATACTTTTCTCCAGATCTCTTGGTTCTTACATTTGGAACTTTCCAGGTCGGAGAGATGGTGGCTGCAGGAACGCTTCCACAGCAGCTCAAAGTGCTGCTTAGTCATCCCCAAATTCTGAAAGCTGGGCGTCTGGTTGACGCAGACCTTGGATACCTCCAGACTGCATGCAAGGGGTCCTCTCAATTTGTCGGAGGTTTGGACATTGCAAAATATGCCAAGGATCGACGAGTGGTCAATAATGCGAGGTGCAGTTTGGCTGATCTCTGTGCTCGGGTATTGGGGAAGCGGTTGAATAAGAATGTATCGGAACGACTCAGTGATGCATGGGAGGACAATATTTTGACGCCTGAGCAGCTTCAATATGCTGCAAGAGATGCATCAGCCTCGTTAACAATCTATCACAAGCTTCAAACACTCGACATACCCCAACCACTTCCTGCTGGCAGTTTCACAAGTCCAACTCCTGTTCTTCTTTATAGTGCAGATAACACAACTGTCATTGCACAAGGCCGTATTGCAGTTAACCACCTTGCAAGGCCTTCATATGACTCCATCAACATAACACTCACACGAACTGTTATTGATGTTTTGGAGGTGCTCGTTCCAGGTGCCATTGTTACAACACATCGAAAACTGGCCTTAAGTACCTTCGGACCTGTTCCATTCTCGGTTGTGTGCTTACGGAGTCACCTACGGTCATTCAACCCAGCACAATTGCCACCACAACTCCATCTGCCACTTGAAGGTGGACAAACAACCTTCGAGTCTGAGTTGCTGACCACTTCCATGAGGGATAACCCAAGTCAGGCTGGCAAAACAGTGGATGAAGAGGCGGATAAAGACCTTGTTGCTGAAAATGATGGTATCGCAGTTGGTGGGCTTCTTTTGAATGACCTTGCTGACCCTCCCAAGGACCTTCCCCACATTATTGATGGTGTGAGTGCTGCACTTGGGGCGAAACTGCTTGGAACTATCCCGAAGGCACCAGAAACATGGGACAACCAGATCTGAAGTCGTGTTTTGAAGGACCCTTTTCATGTCTTCAACATGTTCTACATTTCTAAACGCCATGGCCTTCGATATCAATTTGTTTGTGAACTACGAGATGCCATTTTTATTCCAGACCATCAGGACAAAGCACGGATTGATGCCTGGGGTGTTACACAGAATCCTCGACTTTCTTATGAAAAGCTCTGGAATATCTCACCGCAATGGGTTCGCGAATGATGCAAGCATATCATACCTCCTCCAAAAATTCTTTATGCATATGTCGGCAAAGTTTTCCTGACTTATGGACCTCTCAAGGACCCCTGCTCGCAAGCCCCACTTTTTAATGCTGACAACTGGCAGACAGCCAAACAAATCATGAGCCTCATCGAGAACGGCTATCTTTCTGACCCACCTGATATTCCCTTATACACTGTCATTGGTCTTGACAAGAAATCAGGTGGTCTTCCTATCTACAAATGCGCACGCGGGACAAATTCCACGGAAGGAGCGGTCCATACACACCTTTGTAAATACATGCCGAAGTCGGGTGTCTCCCTGTGTCATCTCCATGCTTGTTTGCATGATTATGTGTTGCGACACAACCTTACAGTGAGTTAAACCAAGCGACAAGGACTTGATGCATACTAGTAGCTCACATATATTGAAGATTGGCACGAAAAACACTACTGGACAACGTTACCGAGGGCACTTTTCAATTTGGCTAACAGATGAGATCCAGGAGAAGCGTACCTTTCTGCATGATGTGTTCAATCTTACTCCAACATTCATGACAGGCTGGGTCAACGGAAATCTCTATACCCCAACCTCTGAGGTGTTGGGGATCCAGCCTTAGTGGTCATATTTATATATCAGTACATGGTAGTTGCCTAACATACTTCATAAATCCACAGCGGAACTTGCCCACCACCCAAAAAAACAGA
>Ga0307517_10007209_pt1 | contig 16275 bp, 17 predicted proteins | sample 23_EM_MG_FD_194515 | JGI IMG/M metagenome (GOLD analysis project Ga0307517, IMG submission 194515) | Populus trichocarpa ectomycorrhiza microbial communities from riparian zone in the Pacific Northwest, United States - 23_EM | ecosystem: Host-associated > Plants > Roots > Unclassified | place... | reverse complement strand
TATCAATAACAATAAAACTGATTCTTTTTCTCTTTAATAGCAACAGCACTAGATTCCTCTGGCTCGAGAGAGAGAAAGAGGATTGGTGCGGTTGTTGACAAATGGACGACGAGGTTGTTCAGCGATTATTCCACGAAGGAGGTCGCGATTACTTCCAGCAGCAACCTTCTACTTCCTCTCCTTCCTCCTCATCCTCCTCCTCCATCCTCCAATCTCTCCCTCTCCATGTGGTATGCTTTTCTTCTCTTATAATTTTCCGTTATTTACTTAATTTTTGAAAAAAATCAGATTAATATTAATTGTTGGATTGGATTGATGCAGTCTTTTGATCACGGATATTATTTACTGGTAAAATCTCTTCAAGAGCTCAGAGAGAAAAAGGAAGGTCTTGTTACTGTTGGCATTGGTGGTCCTAGCGGTTCAGGCAAAACAAGGTATGTATTCTGTACTATACAATTCTTTTATTTTATTTTTTTACTGGCGCAATTTCTTTGATACTTTCTTTGTTTGTTTGATGATCTGTGAAGCTTAGCAGAGAAGGTGGCGTCTGTAATTGGCTGTGATGTTATATCGATGGAGAATTATCGCACTGGAGTCGATGACGTGAGTGATTTGGATTCAATTGACTTCGACGCATTAGTACAAAATCTCGAGGTTTGCATTTCCTTCTCAAATTATTTTGCTACTTGATTGGATTGGATTGTGCATTTGACAAGTCTATAATTTAAAGTTGACTGGTTTTCCAGTTCTTCGAAATACATAACTGTAATACTTTAGAAACCTATTCTGGTCACGTGTCAGAAGATTTTCTTTATAAAATAAGCAACCGTATATCACTTCACTTAAATTTATGCCAATGCATTCTGCATCAAGTTGGTTTTGTCTATATTTACATGGTTGTTTGTGTTGGAAATAGGATTTGACGAAAGGAAAAGATACTTTGATACCAGTGTTTGATTACCAACAGAAGAGACGTATTGGTTCCAAAGGAATAAAGAGCATATCATCTGGAGTGGTAGGCCAGTGAAATCAACTGTTACTATGATTATCCTTTTCTTCCGTGGTGTTCATTTCTTTAATGTCTTTTTTTTGTTCTTAGGTGATAGTTGATGGTACATATGCTCTGCATGCAAGACTGCGCTCTTTACTGGATATTCGGGTTGCTGTGGTAACTTATAATCTGAAGTTATATCTTAATTTGGATAAGAGGCTGGAAGCTATCATTTTTTGTCAAGCTTCGAATATGATGATTTCTAAATGTGGTTGGTGGATTAGGTTGGCGGAGTTCACTTCAGTCTTCTTTCTAAAGTTCGATACGACATTGGGGATTCTTGTTCGTTGGATTACCTTATTGACAGCATCTTCCCAATGTTTAGGAAACACATTGAACCAGACCTTCACCATGCTCAGGTCAGGGTTCTTTTCCTTACCTTCTACAATTTTTGAAATTGCGTTTTATCCCGTGGTTTTACTCTGCAGATCAGAATAAACAACAGCTTTGTCTCATCATTTAGAGAAGCAATCTACAAGCTAAAATGCAGAAGTGAGGTATACTCAGTTTTCCATAGTTCATTGCTAAGTTAAATAGTCAAGAACCAACCATGTCCTTCATGCTCACTGTGTGAATGACATAGTTGTGAAATTCTACTGAAGGCTGAAGATTTTATGTAATGTTCAAAATTTTTTTTAATGGCAAAGAAAATTTGCATATGATGCACAGACCATGACAAAATGCTGTTTCCTAACAGTGACGGGTGTCTGGAACTACATTTTGTTGCACTTCTTGTTATTGCTCATGGACTTCACGTTTCCCTCCGTTTCTTTTTAAATTTGCAGTTCATTATTCGCCTGTAACTTATTATTCATCACTTGCACCCTTTTGTTGAATGTTACTTAAATGCTAAACTGTCACTACAGTCACCAGGTGGACATTCTGCTTATGCCTTCCATGGAACAGCACATACAGATAAGTTAGTGATTCTCACTTCTCTTGCTGTTTCTCACCATAATATCAGTGCAAAACCAAGTGGTTTATTCCTGAGCTTGTATTGCCAATAATTCTGATTGGAACTCTATGGTGGTTGCAGTTTTATTGAGATGTACCTTAGGCCTCCTTCAGCAAGTGAAGAAGCACGGACAAATGATTGGATCAAGGTGCGACAGTCTGGTATCAAATACTATTTGTCACTCGGGGACCAGAGAATTGTTGACAAACATTTTATTATCAGGCCAAAAGCTGAGTTTGAGGTAAGGGACTTTCCAGTCTGCAATTCTAGCATTAAACGTGGACTGAAGAAGCAGAGGTCATTATATAAAAACTGTATTTGATTGGTTGTTTATGATGCAATCTATTGTGTTTCACATGTAACTGTAAACATGATCGAGGAATACATTTATAATATCACTTTCTAGATAGAAATGAACACCTGTGGCTAATGTAGAGGAATAAATTTACAGCTTTACTTTTCAGATAGAAATGACTGCAAGTGCAATGTGCTGAATTTAATTGCTCGTTTCTCTCCCTAAATATAAATCTTAAACTACAGTTCTGCAACTTTCTAAAAATGCTGTAAGACTAATTTCAATCATCCTAAAGTAGAAGGGAATCCATGGACCTTAGGTACACTGTGCGATCTTTGGGAAGGTGGAAACATCTGTGTGAAATAATCATTGTTCCTCTAAACTACAAATGGCTGGGTACACTATTCAGGCATCTTATCCATCAATCAATGAACATAAACTCAAAATAAACAGATAAGAGGAAAAAATTCCATGGATTGTAAGGACATTTCGATGTCTTCTGGAAGCTTCAGCACAGGATCCATACTATTTAGGCAATAGTATCTGAGTATGTGGTCCTTAAAGTTCAAGACACATAGGCTTCCTTACTTTCCAATCAATGCTGTTACCCTATCATTATTGAAACTGGTAGCTTAGAGTTCTCAAATGCATGTGTTTTAATGTTGTTGGGAATCTGTAGATTCCTCTTTGTTTTATAGGGTTTTGTTTTTATAGGATAGCATTAGTTAGTACTTGAAATGCATGTTCAGTTCTCTTAAAAATTAGACTGTAATATTTCAAAATTCTCAAGCTCTGGTGGTTTTACTCACCTATTTAATCATTTAATGTTGACAGGTTGGAAGAATGACACTCGGTGGGTTGCTGGCTTTGGGGTACACTGTTGTAGTGAGTTATAAACGGGCATCTTCATCTGTTAGTGATGGCAATCTATCAATGTCATTAGAGACCATTGATACTCTTAGTGAGACATTCATTGTGCTGAGGGGAACAGATAGGAAAGTATGGATCCATCTTTCTTATTAAGATAACAAGAAGGAGGCTTTATAAATCATTTATTTGTTTTCTGTTCTTATATTTGGGTGAGCAATTGAGTAAGGCATTGGATAATTTGTAGAATAAAATAGTTCTATACCTTCATCATCATCACCATCATCACTATCCACTCACACAATCACATTCACATGCGCATATTTTGTGGGATAAATATTTTTTATTAGAAAGATTAGAATCTACAAAAGTAACATATCCACCAGCAAGTAATAAAAAGAAAGTGAAGGTAAAAACCCAATGAATAATAAGAGAGCTCCAATCCTGCTAAGTTAGTGATTTTCCCAAATGCCTTTGGATTGTTCCAGAAATAGGTATGAAACATGATCTCGTCCCGGGATTTTTTTCCACAAAAGGCTACGCAAATAACTATTTTTGATAATTTTCAGCACATGAGTGCATGAAGCATTGGGTTTTTTCTGTTTGCTTTAGGGAGATTGAATGAAGGAAAATTCTCCATTGTGAGTGTTTTGCATTGGGAGGGGGGATGTGAATTCATGAATCTTCTGATGTGCCAGATTTTAGTAGAATTTACCTAATAATCATGATGGGGATTTCTTATTTTGTTATGTAGTGTACATGATTGGCATGTAACTGAACAGGCTGCTGTATCTTCACTCATTACTCTATTGACATGTTCCATAACCCAGCTTGAGTTTCCACTAAATAGTATCATCCACTTTTTGTTGCATTTTTTCTTCAATCTATATGATATGTACGATAGTTTCTGCGCTTTCCATTGTTGCAGCAAATAGCTTATCTCTTATGTGCTACTTTTGGTTCAATACCAGAATTAGATTGGTCCTTGGACTTGCACTTGAGAACTGTTGGCCAAAGCTTACATTTTATCTTGGCTATTCTTCTCTTATGTAGACTGTTGGAGCAGAGGCAATGAGGATTGGTGTTAATGGACCTTGGATCACTAAGTCATATCTTGAATTGATACTTGAGAGAAAAGGTTTGAATTGGCATGATAATGATCAATACTCTGTCTATGAATTTTGGTTGCTTTGTATGATAAAGATCAAAAGTTACAACTTTCTACAATTAGCTAATTCCACTTGCAGGTGTACCACGTCTTAATACCCCACCACTTTTACCTAATACTTCTACGACAAGCAATCAAGAAAGGGCTATTGTTGCCCCAAGGCCAATCCGTACCACACCAAACCTTGTTAATCGGCTTGAGGATTTATCTCAGCCATGGACTCGGTCTCCTACAAAATCTAAAATGGAGCCTATGGTAGAAACATGGCATTTTACATCATCTGATACGTCACATGGGAGTTCCGTCATAGGTAAGTGTCCTCTATCTGGAAGAACTGTTACAGATGCTCTTTAAGTGTTCTTGGTGATGGACTATATTGTTGGGAGTGTTATCATTATGTTTCTTGTTCAGAAGTCTCTCATGAAGCAACCACAGATTCTTCCACTTGCAGGGATAACATGAAGCTTGCACCTCTGCCTGATTCATATGACTTGGATAGAGGATTGCTTCTTGCTGTTCAAGCAATACAGGTAACAAGTAAAAAAATTAAAATGTGTGTTGGCGAAATTATACTTCAAGTCTAAGAAGCTTACCGGTATAATCAGTCTGGTAATTTTGTGCAACTTTACATATTTTTTCAGGCTTTGTTGGAGAATAAAGGCTCCCCTGTCATTGTTGGAATCGGTAATATATGCTTTGAAGTTTAAAACTCTCTCTCTCTCTCTTTCTCTCTCTCTCACACACACGCTTATGCACACCCACCCACCCTTCCACCCACATTTGGGAAAATAATTTGTGTTTTTTAGCTATAGAGTGTTTTTGAAAGTAGTTCAGTTGGTGGTGCAAATTCTTGATAATTTTCATATGGCTGATGTGCACAATTAAATCTCATATTAATGGTCTCAGAAGCCTGAGCATAGTATAATACTGGTAATTAATTTGGTTTGACAGTGACCTTGATTGAAAATGCGTATTCTTACACGAAATAAAGAATTTTAATACAATATCGATGTCAAAGATCATACATATTTCTCATTTAACAATGTTTACTGCAATCAGTTCTAGAAGACATGGAAACGGTATTCAGCTTAGTGAACCTACTAATCACTAGATGCTACGACTAAGATGGTAAAATTTGGAGAGCTCAATCATAGATCATCCTATTATATGCTAGATTTTATTATCTTACAGGTCGGTAGTGGAGGAGATTATATTAAAGTTCTATACCAGCAATGAGTTGTTGGGCCTATATATTGGTAATTGACTATGAAAAACAAATCTTGCTTTGGTGATACATATAACAGTTTTGGTGAACGTGTGATATTGTAAGGTGTTCATTGGGACTTCATGCCAGCAGCCACTAGTACAGATTATCGTTGTTAGAATGGATGGTTTAAATAGCTTTGCCTATAGGAAATTGGTATGCAATTAATTATCTTTCCATTTTACAAATGAAGTAATAGCAAATGGGTGATGATGCTGAGAAAGCAACTGAACGTAAGGACAGCATTATGTGCTGTTCTAGTCCATCTTATAACAAATTACAAGTTTCCTTAGGAGCCTTTTGATATCATTTCTGTTTTCTATTTGTTTTTTTTTCAAATATTTTTGTTTAAAAAATAATAAACTTGTTTTGTAGGGCAGTTTTTCTTTTTTCAAAAAATGCACCTAGTCTCGATCCTATACTGGAATTAGTGAAACTAATTCTTATCCAAAATTGTATTGTACAACCCTATCCCTCACTCATTCCTAACTCTATTATCAATCACATTGATATTGACCCATAACTCTTGAACCTTGTTTCCACTTGACTCCAAGCATCTTGGTCTTAACATTAGATGTCCTAGACTCAACATCGTTCTGACTCATGGTAGCCTAAACAATCCTTACTTGATCCCAACTCGACCCCCGGGTGTCTGAATCCGATCCCTCGACCTAACTTTCAAGCATCCCAGATCTGGTCCTAGCCCGACTCTTGGGGCCCTGGACTTGATCCTAGTTCGACCGTCGGGTGCTCCAAACCGAGTTCCACCCGGACCCTAGGGTGCCCTAGAACTGGTCTTGGTCCAGCCATCAACTTTTGGACCTAGTACCAGCCTGACCCCGAAACGTACTAGACTTGATCCCAGCTTGATCTCAAGTCTTAAATCATAGATTAATAGTCTAAACATAAGTTTTGAAAACCACTTTTTTGAAAGGAAAACAAAAACAAACAAGTTTTCATATCCTTTTTTCATATATATATATATATATATATATATATATATATATATATATTTTAAGTAGAAAATGGAAACCGAATCAAACCATCTCTTTTTTGCTCAACTTGTTCTATCAATTGCACAAGGAACAGTGTTATGCACCTCTGTTTCTTAGACTCATGATTTTACCAGGGCATACTTGTCTTGAAAAGACATGTCCCAAGTACCGGTACAAGATATCGGTTGGGTATGGCAAGTTTTTTTCAGACATAGCATTTTATTTGATTGGGAAACTTTCATGTTTTTTATTTGCTATGAAAATACATATGTTGACAATGTTTTTGGGATTCTTCTAAGTTTTATCTAAATTCCAAAAATCACAATCAATTTTTTTTGTTTTTTTTTTTGTGATAGTTACATTTTTTCTTATTGGATCATTGGTTTTGTCTATGGGCTTTTTCTCTCATAATGTTAATTTTGGACCTTGACAATTATGAAACTGAGAATAGTTTATATACTAGGTTATATGGTGTTGTTATTTATAGGGCTGTCCACATAAATTCAACAAAATATGTAGTTATAGTAATTAATTTAAGATTATTTGTCATATTTCAGAAGAAAAAAAATATGAATATTATATATAGAATATATGAGAACAAGTGTAGCTGAAATTTGGAAATTTTTAGACCGTGTCCCTATATCCTAAATTCAGAATTTGCAAGTCCGGCACTAAAAAATATTGCATTTGGGGAATTAATTTCTTGTAACCTTATGGTGTTTGCTTTTAGTAATTTACTTTTTTTTCATAAGTATTGCTATTTTTTAAATACTTTCTCATTGTTGTTGCAGGAGGCCCAAGTGGATCTGGAAAAACAAGTTTGGCACACAAAATGGCTAACATTGTTGGGTGTGAAGTTGTTTCCCTTGAAAACTATTTTAAATCTGAACTTGTGAAGGATTTTAAGTACGATGACTTTAGCTCTCTTGATCTGTCTTTGCTTTCAAAGGTAGGATGACATAATATTATTCATCTTATGGAGATCTTTTGTAGATTAATAATACTATTATTTGTTCTGTCTGGTCTGGTAAGATTACTTGGAAATGTTAGTTGGAGCACAGAATTTGAGTAAAAATATAAATTTGTTTAGTCAAGCTTTTGTTTCATACTTTGCGTGGCTAGTAGAGATCTATCTATACACCAGCATCCTTCTCCATCATCTAAGCATGACAACTGAGAATTCTTCAAATTCTGTTATAATTTGGATATATAAATTTGTATCCCTGATCTCACCTTGTTATTTCATATTTCCTGACCTCCCTTATCATGTTAGCATTTATCATTTATGAGAACTCCCTTTTGGTTTGTAAGTATTTCTGTTTTCTCATACCACAATCCTTTTCTTTTCCTCTAAATGGTTTGACTTGGGGAAAAGAAGGGTACTTTTAAGGAATGCCTTATTGTTTAGTAACTGCTATTTTTTCTTAGAAGACTATTGGCAGACTCCTCATTCTTCGGGGGTTTTTATTTTCAAGAATATTCTCCAACTGCCCAAGCCTTAGCTGGTCCTTTGCAGTATTTTACGTCCTTCATTAGAGCAACTCGGCATATACTTGTTTGTACATCCTTCCATGCATGTAACAAACTGTTTGTTCCTTCTTTATTTGTCAAGTCTTTCTTCTTTTAATGTGTAGGCTTCAACAGGCTTTATAATTTTCCTGCTTTGGTATGCAACTTTCACTTGAAATTTGGGAGATTTTCTCTGAAATGCAATTATTTCACCAAATTCCCTTAGCTTGTCAAACAATATGTGAATTTAGTACCTTTTCATATTCACTTGAGCAATATGATGAAGATACATATTCTTTGTTCTTCTGTAATTATGGCTTATAGATAGTGTGACAAATTCTGCATTTTGCTGGTAGAAATTTCAGACAATTGCTTCGAAGAGAAGTCAAATTTATTTCATTTGGTTTGTCTTTCAAGTTCCTGGAAAAATATTTGCATTTGCCATACAATTATTATTCTCATAATTCCTTTTCAGAATATTGGTGACATAAGAAATGGTAGAAGAACAAAAGTACCCATGTTTGATTTGGAGACTGGTGCTCGTAGTGGATTCAAGGAACTTGAAGTTTCTGAAGACTGTGGTGTGGTTTGTTATTACACTTACTTATATTGCTCCTGGAACTTGCTATCATGGGTTTATTTTTTTATTTTTCAGTGATATATTACACGATAACATTTCTCTGGCTTTCTTTTTATTAAACTTCTAAAATAAAAAAGAAAAGATATCCTCCAATAACATTCTGACATAAAGCACAAAGTGTCAACGGGGAGGCAAAGGTTGGCTATGGTACAGTACACTACTTGCATGCTTAAGTTTTAGAGTGTTGTTTCAATTAGGAACCTTATTCTGTGACTAAGGCGTCTTACTATGATAAGATTAAGCTTATGGGAAGCTAGAGATGCACTAGATTCTTTGTGAAGACAATTTATCCTTTCAGTGTGGCTTTGTTATTCATGTTATTACGCAAATAGGCATTTTTACAAGGACAATTTATCTCTAGTGGAGCCTTGTATAAAATGTTATGCGAATTGCAGGTGCTAGGGTGCAAACCTTTTCGAAGTAAGAAATAATGAAAACTTTCCGTGGGTGCAAAGTGTCCTTTAAGTTCTTGATAATTGGAGGGCCTCAAAAAGTCTTATCTCCTCGTAAATATTTTATGTTCTATCATAATGGAGAATCACAGATTCAGGTATTTCTTCATTGTCCTACAGCTTGGAGTATGTGGCAATGATGGTTTGCATTTGGTCTTGGGCCATACTGAGGAGAGTAAACAATTTTTGTTGGTTTCTTTGGTGAGTTTTGAAAGGGAGAAACATTGCAAAGCTTTACGGAGATGTGCTGTCAGTGCAGTTTTTTGGTGCATTTGGATGGATAAAAATGCGAGTTTTAATAATCACTTCATGTTTGGGCTGTTGTTGTGGGATAAGATAGTTTTCTTGGCTTCTTTGTGGTATCATCTAGCAGCTGCTTTTAGGCGTGCTTCTCTAGTGGATATTCAAAAGGATTGGACTGCTTTATTGTTTAGATCAAGATTGTTGTTCGTTTTCCCTTTCTGGGAGGATGTATTGTTCTCAATTTTGTGCGGTAGAATTCTTTCTTTCTAATAATAGTTTCTACTTGTGCTCTGAAAATTAGAATGATGATAATAATGCTAATAATAACAAATTAAGAAGAGGGGATAGAGGGAAAGTGTGGGCGACGGTGCACAACGTTGGTCTCTCAATCTGAATGAGACGGGGATAAGATAAGAAAAAGAGGAGAGAGTAGGCAAAACAGAAGGAAGTGGAAAGAGGTGAAGTGTACAAAAGCTATTTCAACCAGTTTAAAAATTTGCTAATAACTTGCAAATTATGTCTTACATCATCAAGTCCTGTATGGAGACTTCACAACGAGAGCCTTCTAAAAATATTACCCGTGATTAAATCTCTTCCCTCAAAATGCTAAAGCTTGTCTCAAGACAAGGCATATTTATGACAAACAAGTGGTGAACCTTGCAGAATTTGAACTTGCACTGCTTCTCATTGACCTAACTGAACTCTAAACGCTGGGTCTTCAGTTGTTGTTCCTGCCCCATTGAGGATATTTAAGTTTGGTGCTATGTGCTTGTATTCAATGCTACATTTGTTTGGGAGTATTTTAGATAAATGCATAGTGGAGTTAAGAATTTAGTGGAAATGGAACTTGAAGATGTTAGGAAGGGTCAAACAAACTTTTGACAAAATTATTACTTTTCAGCTTTACATTATACGCAGGCTGTTTGCACTGTATGGTAGAATTGGTCCACTGGCTATAAGTTTTATTCATGTTCATGCAGGCTAATTAGAGAAAAAATGTTCATGCAATGCATCTTTACAGTTTTATATGATCATAGCAATTGATATTTCCACTTATGAAATCCTTTGCCCGTAGTTTTGATTTAAGTTAATGTTATGCTAGTGGACTTCTTTTTAAATCATTCTTGCTTTTGCAGATCATTTTTGAAGGGGTGTATGCTCTGCATCCTGAAATCCGAATATCACTTGACTTGTGGGTTGCTGTTGTAAGATGACTTTGCATTCCCTCTTTTAAGCTTTTATTTTCAGAGAAACCGTGTGTGTGTGTGGGTGTTCTGATTTCTAAAGAAGTTTTCAATTGATGATGAGTTAGTTTAGTTGTGATGTAACTTCATTGTTTTGTGAAAACAGGTTGGTGGTGTTCATTCACATCTTATTTCTCAAGTTCAAAGGGATAAAAGCAGAGGGGGGTGTTTTATGTCCCAAAATGAGATCATGATGACAGTGTTTCCAATTTTCCAGCAGCATATTGAGCCACATCTTGTTCATGCACATGTTAGTAGACCCCAATTGTCTGATCATTTTATTGTTCTTTAAGTTTTAGTATGAAAAGTATTTCAATGTTTGCCATGTTCTAAATGTTGGCCATGCAATAGTTTTATCTTCCCCCAAGCAGAGACACATGTACATATAACTAACACAAGCCTTCTTGTATTGAGACGCCTCTTGGAAAATTTTAGAAATATCTATAACATTTAGTAGAAAAGGTAAGGTCCCTAGGATGGCCAAGAGCCAAGATTAAGGTCACTTTGGTTGTCTCATAATAAATGAAAGCCATTAGTCATGTATTGTTTAATCAACCGAAGATCGAATTTGTCATTGTCTTTATATCAAAATGGATCGGATAGAATCTCTGAAATGCCTTTGTTTCAGATCTTTCTGGAGATGACTACCATTCTTGACTTTTCACATTTGTGCTGGTGTAATTTCACACTAAACCATCTACATCTTTTATGTTGGAAACACACAAACTGTTGCTATTAATGTTATGTATGCATTACTGCTCTCTTCAAAATACTGATGTTCTGTTACAGTGCATTCCTGAGGATTATATTTGCAAGTTTAGCCCTGCGGGTTTTGAGTATTCTTATATTGTTTCAGCTCAAAATTCGGAATGACTTTGACCCTGTTATTTCCCCTGAGAGTTCTTCATTTGTCTTGAAGAGTAATAAGCAGGCAAGTGGGCTATGATGATTCTGTTGAAGATTTATGTACGGTGGTTTGCATCTGACATACTTTTTTGTTTGTGATGTTTAACAGGTGGCTTATCAAGATATTTTGAAAATCCTAGATCCTGTGAAGTTGTGCAGTTCTGTTCAGAATTTCATTGATATATATTTAAGGCTCCCTGGACTTCCTACAAATGGACAGTTGGCAGATGGTGATTGCATACGAGTCAGAATCTGTGACGGTAGATTTGCATTGTTGATACGGGAGGTTTGTATATAATGCATTAGTTATATGGTATTTTTCCTTGTCAATTATAATGTATTTTCTGTTTTCGATATTCTAGTGAATGCTTGACTTTTATTTTATATGTACTCAACATTAGCCTTTAAGAGAAGGGAATTTTATAATTCAACCAAAAGTGGATTTTGATATCAGCATCAGCACAGTTGCTGGACTTCTTAACCTCGGGTAAGACCATACATGATTTTGCTTTTCTTTTTATCTTCACATATTCATTCCCAGTTAAGACAAAAAATAAATGGTATAGTATGTGTTTATATATACCTTGTTGAGTCCTGTTGTCTTTGTATTTGGAGAGTTGACATGCTCAAAACCTTTCACCAAGTAAATACTCTGGTCCATCCTTGTGCATTTGTATCATAGCATGCGAGCAATTCTTTCATCGTCTGGATATCAGGGAAGAGCAGTTTGTTTCTTTTAATCAGTTATATAAACTGAACTGCTGGAAACAAACCCAAACCTATTGTCTTAGCAGTTTAGGATGTCATTATTTTGGAAACTACAAAGTTATCATTTAGTTTTGTTACTTTTGTTTTCTACTTCGATTAAGCATTATACTGTTCTTCTTTGTAATGCTTTATAGCTGAAGAACTGGTGGATTCTTGTACAAGTCAATGAAATGTTTTCTGTTATCATGTGATGTCAGGTATCAAGCAGTAGCTTACATTGAAGCATCTGCATATATCTACCAAGATGGAAAGGTATAATATGCCTGGATTTTTTTTTCTTCATTATACTTATAAGCTCCTGTAATTTAAACATCCAAGCTTCAAAATTGTGCAAGTCCTCACTTCTGTTTTTCTTATTAATTAAATTTGTCAAAAATAATTTCTTTGGGTTTTGGTTATTTTGAACTTGTTTTAAAGGAAATTTCATATGAAATCCAAACCATAGATACTGATAAACTAAATTAACAACAACAGTTTTGGATTTCAGTGCCTGATAATTAGTTTCATAATGTTATGTACTAATGCTTGATGAGGCCAGGTTTTCATGTTACTTGTGTTCTGTTTCTCATACACAAGGTGTGTCATAGACGAGGCTTTCTGAATGGGTTTCATTTTATTCTGATGTGTAGATTCTCATCGAGGTTGATCATCTGCAAGACACCCCTAGTCCTTACATACAGATCAAGGGGGTTAATAAGGAAGCTGTGGCGGCTGCTGGTTCGACACTTAAACTGGATGGTTCATACACAACTAAGGTTTTGCCTCGAGTTCTGCTTGTATAGTTTTACCTTTAGCACTGGGCTACTCTGGCCTCTCATTGTGAGAGCTGGCTCTTTTGTTGTACTTTCAGAGTTACCTGCAGATCATTTTGGAAAGATTACCTGCAATGGAAAGAAGTTACAGTGGAATTCATGCTCAACAAGCTGCAAGGTTGCAGGAACTTGTGGAATTTATACAATCTCAGGTATTTACTATGATTGAATGGGATAGCAGCCATCTGATAGTGAAATTTGATTTTAGCTGAGGGAAAATTAGTGTAAGACCAGTCTCGTCCAATTTTATATGTTGAAATAGGTAGCATATATAGAGAGAGGGCCAGGACATCTTTCCACTTAACAAACTGCATAAATGAGAGAAAACCTTATTCCACTTCCATTGATCATCATTTTCTGTTGAGTCTAAAAGAGCTAACCATTATTTGAGAAATTAACTTCTAATATATTTTCAAGGTTGAGCGGCTGATGATTTTACTGTTTTTATATTACTGTGGCCAAACTGACAGGGAAGCAGCTCAGCTTCAGAATCCTCTCCGAGCAGGGAGGCTGCTCCTTTGGAAGGAATAATTGAGGATATGCAGTTTAGAATCAAAAGGCTGGAAAGATGGCATACTATCAACACGGTACTTGTAATTCCTTTAGTAATCTGTGTCTGTTTCAATTTGGATTTTACTCATGTTTACACGGTTTTTGGAACTCTAAATGCTTGCTTTTCCAATGAATTTGATTTTTGAAAATGACATTCGTGAACCATGTTAGCATCTCCAAATCTGCTACCATTTGTTGCAACAATGGGATCAAACATTTGAGCTGGACGGTCCCTATTTTGTTTGATCAAAAGCAACCTTTTTCTTCTTTTTTTGTATTTTTCTTTTTTGAGAGAAAAATGAACCTAATATTGTTCCAGGGGTTTAGCATCTTTGGAATTGAAACTGGATGGTCCTTGTGTCATTTGGTCAGAAAGAAATGTAATACTGTTCCAACTGTTCAGTATTCCTGTTCCCCTTGATAAGCCGCTAATGAATTTGCACTCAATGTGCAGGTGCTATGGACTTTTCTGATGTCTGCCCTTGTTGGTTATTCGCTTTACCAAAGGAAACACCAATGACACTTCTAGACGCGTGCGAGTTCTTAAAGGTATCAAAGTCTCATCGCATTGAAGTAATTGTCGGTAATGTTGGGCTAACAGAAACTTCTAACAACAGTTGCATGTTTCTCCGGAGTCCCGGGATCAGTTCGAGTAGCAAATATTTAACCTCGACGTCGGAGCTTATTGCTTTCTTTTCAACAAACTTGGAGCCTGTCGCTCAATTGCTCCATTTGTAAATACTTAAATTATGTGGAAATGAGAATGACCAATTGACATTCGAGCGTCCTCATTGTAATTCAGCTACCGTTCATTCTGTCCTTTTTCCTTTTTTTTTTAGGTTCACAACTCCCGTATTAGACTTTAGGTTGCGACTCGATTTAAACAATTACACCATCCTTCCCAGCCCCGATATGTTTTGAAACTTGATCCTTCTGTTATAGGGCAGCTGATGAATAGAAGATGGAACGCATTGGTTGGCAATAGCTCTGTTTATCCATGTCATGTTACCCATCTGGTTCCTGCCATCATTTTTTTTTTTTTTTAGTTTAACGTAGGTGTCCGGGCCCGCTTGCGCGCACCTCGACTAATCCCACGGGCCCTGAAGTTAACGACCATGTAAGTCTCCAGTGGGCATCATATGAGCAACCACAGAGCTCGAACCTGAGACCACAGCTACCACCTAGATGGTTTTAATTATGTGCTGCTATGCCATTTCTTTTATGTTTGACCCGATAATATCAATTATTTGATTTAAGAATCATGCGCTATGTATGAAAATCGACAAAAACTAAATATAAACATTTTTTCAATCAAAACTAAGTCTAAATTGGAAATATTAGAACAAAATTGAATATGGATATTATAATAATTTTTTTAACTTCATTTTTTTTTGTCTCCCAAGTTTAATTTAATAACGTGTACATCAGATGGGTAAAGGACTAGTTTCTCTCTAAAACACGTTCTTTTTGAAACAGGAAGATTGAAAACTCTCCCACTTCCATGTAGTTTGAGATTTTAAGCAAGATTAGGTGAATAGCGGTGGCTGAAATAAACAAAAATCACACAAGACAAGAATGATATTGATTTCTTTGACAAACAAACCCAGTCCAATAACAGAAAAATACCACGTGAAAGTCATACGGATCACAATCTTATCTCATGGATGGTGGCTTTCTTTTTCTTTCTTTTTTAATTGGCGTGAATAACTTGTTTTTTGATGAGATTGGATTAGTGTGTGAAAGTCAGTCCGAAAAATGAACGATCTGATTCAACAATAGAGTGAGTATAAAGATTTTATAATATATACACTCAATTTATCCTAAAATTAGCTTTTGTTTATTTCAGCCGCTATTCACCTAAAATTCGATCCAGATCAAATTATGAATCACGAATTAAGAAGTCAATTTTTTTAAAAAATAAAAATTAAGTGCAACCATGCAAGTGGCAGTTAGATTGATAATAAATTGCAATCATTAGTTTTCTTGAGACTTTGAATTGAAAAATATAAAAGAATAAGCTGCCAGTTGCAAAGGAAGGTAATATATATATATGCCAAGTCTCGACCCAGATGCACGGAACTTTGCCCATAGAGAAATCCTAAGCGCACAAACAACATGCAACAACGGTCAACACCACGTGCCTTCCTATGGTGCAACAAAGAACCTCACCGACTGCCGCTGATTGCTGCAACTCCACCAGGTCATCGCCCGATCCCGATCCCGATCCCGATCCACGTGATGGCGGAAACGTCTACATCCCTCCATCTGTTGATCTAATAATAGCGACAGATAAAATATTCCTACAACCAAGTCTGAAACACATTCACGGTTCAAACCTTCATGTTTTGCTCTGTCAGCATGGCCTGATAGTGGGATTTTAATGAAAGATCCACAGTAATTATTAACACGAGATTATCTTAGAAAATATGAAGATATATCACCAACAACAATTTGTTATAAGAAAAATAACAGCGACATAATAATTCGGTTAGTGAAAACACTGCAAGATTTGGGGAACAATCACCACGATAAAAGCCAACCACAAGCAACAAGT
>Ga0307517_10007208_pt1 | contig 16275 bp, 7 predicted proteins | sample 23_EM_MG_FD_194515 | JGI IMG/M metagenome (GOLD analysis project Ga0307517, IMG submission 194515) | Populus trichocarpa ectomycorrhiza microbial communities from riparian zone in the Pacific Northwest, United States - 23_EM | ecosystem: Host-associated > Plants > Roots > Unclassified | place... | reverse complement strand
TTACTTTAAGTTAAAGATCTATTTAATCTTAACTATTTAGAAATATTTTAAATTTTGAAATTATATTTGTTTGGCATTGTGTTTGTATTGCATAATTTATAATTAATTTATCTTGAATTTGAATTATGTTTGTTGAATATATACATATATATGAACAGTACAACCCCGAAACGGCACGCCGAAACACTCCGAAACTGAAACATTCCGTTCCAATTGAAAAAACAAAACACCTACCGAAACGGAATTGACAACCTTGCTTGAAATACTAAGATTTTAGTTGTTTGAGCTTGATCCGAACGACTAGAAGGTCCAGCCGTTAGGACCACACCCAAACAGCTGGAGAGTCTAGCCATTTAGGCGTGACCCAAATGGCTAGCGAGTGGGTCACTTGTCGTCTTCGGGTAGCACATGTGGCCCACTTTGGACACCAATGGTGACTTTCCATGATGTGTACAAATTATTTTTGTCGGGATGTTTTTGATGATACTGGGGTTGTTGTCATTGGAGCTCGAGTATATTTTTGGTATCTCATTTTTTTTTTGTTTCCCATTTCTTTTCTTTTTCTCTCTCTCCGCCCTTGTTGTCTGTGCCAACTCATTTCTTTGCTTATCTTTTCTAGCTGTTGGATTGTCTTTGTTTCCCTTGTGGTCATTGGATCTTCGTACTCCTTTAGGTTGTCAAATGTCCATTATAATTCAGGGGAAGGGAAGAAATGCACATTTTGTGCGCGGGAGAACTTTTTTTAAAATCTTTGTTGTACCATCTTACAACTCTTTTTAAATGTTAATGTCAAATAGCTGCAATGCTAAAACTTACTGTCTTGAGGGAAATGCATCTCTGTTAAAGGCTTAGGTGACAAAGTTAGTACCATGAGCCTGTTAGATGGCCTTGATGAAACTTATTATCAGTGAAACATAATCCTGCGATCTGATTCGAACCTTGTCATGCAGGAACCACCGTGGTCTGAGGCACTACTGGGGTCTTATTGTCAGGGGTCAGCACACAGACTACTGGCCGCGTGGAAAGACTGTTGGTGTCTCGAAGAAGCGCTGAGCATATAATTGCAGCATTGAACAAATTTTATATATGGCTTGGCTGAAACCTGTCCCTTTTTGGTGCAACTAATGTTTGTGGTAGGCTAGTTTAGAAGTGATATTGCCATATTGGAAAGATTTTTATTTTCGCGGCCTCCTTGTCTATTTGAATCGGTGTCAAATTCTTATTTCATTATTTGAAAAAAATACCCTCACTTTTGCATCTACTTTCAGATTTCTGCATATTGAGTGAGCTTTTGGATATTCATTCTTGCTTGGGCGTTCCATGGAATGCAACTTGGAAGTGTTATTTTAGACGACCGAAGGGCGCTTGTGGCTTTGCAATAGAAAGGTGCGCATGAACCATATTTTTGGAGGTGCTACGGGCATGGAGATGGATTGGTTAATGTCTCGAGAAGAAAAATTAATTTTTTTTCTAAACACACCTTTAAAGAATCTTGTTTTCATTTTTGCTTTTAAAATTAGGATTTTCAATGACCAATTTTATTTATATTATTATTTTGAACTTTTAGGTGTAAGAATGCTATCCATCAGTTCTTACATCAAATCTAAATTATTTTTCAACCATCCAATCATAAATATATAATTCATACTTAAACTAATACACTATTACATGAACAGAGATTTATTTTCTCGGACTCTTGGGTTGCATTCGAATCCCAATTAACAGCAATGATTACTTATTTTGATTAATATATATATAAAAAGAAAAAAGCATATGTGCAGGGAAGCAAACGTCCGCGTTATGATTTGCTTGCTGCCTCCTGCCTGCTAAAAACACCATTCCCCACCGCCCCACGACACTTACATTTCGCAACAGAATTTCACTTCCTCCCCCCTCTCTCTCTCTCGGAATCTTCAGGACTCTTTTGAACAAAAAAAAACCATTACAGAGTACCTTCCAAAGCAAAGAAAAAACAGAGTAACTGCAAATTGCTTCAAACGCACATCATAACGCCCTCCTCTCCTCCATAATTCCTTCTCTCCGTTTCACTCTTCTTGAGCTACTACGGTACGTACATTTTTCTGCACACCGTAAAAAAAATTGACTTCAATCGTGATTTTGTTTTCTACGATCTGTTGTGGTGATTGTTGGATTATGTTGCGATCTTAAAAATAATAACGTAATACAGATCTGAGTTTATAGAATTTTCGTAATTTTCTCATGATTTACCTGAGATCTGCCCTCTATGATTTGATCTCAGAATTGTTTGATTATTACCCTCTGATTCTTTCTGTTAAGGAAATTGATAAATGATTTTAGTTAAACTATCAATTTCCATTGTAATTATAAAATAGCTCGCTTTTGTCTATCGTTTTTTTATATATAAAAACTCTTAGGTTAATTTAGTTAAACCCTAAGTAGAGAGAGCTTAATTTAGAAGGAGGAGGAAGGTGAGTGTTTGGTAACTTACGTGGTAACCACAATTTTGATTTCCATCCGTTCTTGATGTTTGCAGAGAAGCGTGTTGCTGGCTGGTCATTGTGATGTGGATGGGGATATTTTTGGAGGCTGAAGGGTAAGCGTTTGAAGGCTTTTCAAAATTTAAGTTTTGAGAAGTAAATTACGATGGCTCCATCTAGCAGCAAGGCAAATAAAAAGGGAGCTGCCGATGCGGCTGCCTGGATGTTCAATGTTGTCACTTCTGTTGGGATTATTATTGTCAATAAAGCCTTAATGGCTACTTATGGTTTTAGTTATGGTGAGTTTGTTTCTCATGCTCTTTGTTTTCTTTTATTTGTTTGAACATTCATGAGGTTTTAGTAGTTAGAAGTTTCCTTTTTTATGGTTTCTTGCAGCTACGACGTTAACTGGTATGCATTTTGCTACCACGACCTTGATGACTGGTGTTTTAAGGTGGTTGGGTTACATCCAAGCCTCTCATCTACCCTACCCTGAGCTTTTGAAATTTGTTCTCTTTGCAAACTTCTCAATTGTTGGAATGAATGTTAGTCTAATGTGGAATTCAGTGGGATTTTATCAGGTAAATGTTGTTTTGCTGTGTTTTGGCAGTTGATTATTGCAATAATGTTACTCACATGTTTATTTTAAATGTCAGATTGCAAAGCTGACTATGATTCCCGTATCCTGCCTTTTGGAAGTGTTGTTTGACAAGATTCGGTACTCACGAGACACAAAGCTGAGTATAGGAGTTGTTCTGTTAGGCGTTGGTGTTTGCACTGTCACTGATGTGAGTGTTAATGCCAAAGGTTTCATTGCTGCCTTTATTGCAGTCTGGAGCACTTCGCTGCAACAGTATGTAAGTGTTTATGGACATCTATTTCTTTACATGTGTTATCCTATTCCATTTCAATTTAAAGAAGTTTATCAATTGTAAATTGCAAAGTTAACTAATCAAGTTCGTTAAAATGATTCATTCATATGCAGCTCCTCTAATAACTCTGTTGAATCATTTACTTGCAGTATGTACATTACCTCCAAAGGAAGTATTCACTGAGTTCCTTCAACCTACTGGGTCACACTGCTCCAGCCCAGGCCGCAACACTGCTATTATTAGGCCCCTTTTTGGACTACTGGTTGACAAACAAAAGAATTGATACCTATGACTATAGTGCTGTCTCTGTGGTAAGATAGCCAACAAAATTTGACTTATGTTTTTTCAATAATCATCTTCATGATTTTGCTATAATCTGGATACACCTGCCATTCTTGCATATTATTATGCACGCTGTAGAGTAGCTGAGATTTTTGTACCATATGTTTGCTTAGGGATCGCATGAACATGCCTTATAGATGCATCTGCACTTCTAGTTGTCTGCATAGCTGTGGACACATGGCTTGTCATTGTGATCTCCAGATGTGTTTATACGGTTGCCTATGTTTACATTTGCACTTGAATAAGTTCTTGCCTTCTGCACTCCAATTTGAACATCGGCACACAAGGTGGAATGATTTGGCTATGTTGGGATTTACAATTGAGGCAGCCAATTGGAAAGGGCAGAAAACTATGAAGTCCTCGATGCAGTTTAATATATATGTGATTAGTACTTAAAAGCTAACTGGATGCATTTTCTTAACAAGAAAAGTTAAACAGTGAGGAAAAAGCAACCCTGGTCTGTGCTGTGAAAAATTTCTAGTGTGGCCGTGCTCTTAAAAAGTATAATATTAGTTTCACGGCTCCATTTTCTGCAATCAAGTCTGACGATGACTTTAATCTCGCATACAAGTTATGTTGCTGCTTATTTGTTATGGTTCCTGTTTGCATTAACTCGTGTGTTTGCTATTCCATTTTACATAGCAGTATTGCTTTGCATAATGTTGTTGTACATGAATGCCTTTTATTTTCTTATAAAAGGCCGAGGGCAATTTTTTCTTACTTTCTTTAACTACTTTTGTTTGTGTGTTTGAGCATGATTTTCTTACCCGAGTTTACAGAATCCCATCTCACATTTTCTCTGAATCTTGGTTTCTGCAGATGTTTATTGTTATATCATGCACCATTGCGGTAGGGACCAACTTAAGCCAGTTCATCTGCATTGGCAGATTCACAGCTGTGTCCTTTCAAGTACTTGGTCATATGAAGACGATCCTTGTGCTGATCATGGGATTCTTTTTCTTTGGAAAAGATGGTCTTAATCTACATGTGGTTCTGGGCATGATCATAGCCGTAGTTGGGATGGTTTGGTATGGCAACGCCTCATCTAAGCCTGGAGGTAAGGAGCGCTGGAGCCTCTCGCTACCTACAAGCAGACCACAAAAACAAAGTAATTTGTCAGAGTCCGATGAACATGATGGGAAAGTCTAAACGTTTATGTAGGATAAATTAAGCATACAAGGGTAGCTAATTCCAGGAACTTGTTAATCATTTGAGATTAGAAAACCTTGCCATTCAATTCTAATTCTTTCTTGTTGATTTTGTAATTCTTAATTTGGTTTTGTTTGTATTGGATCCTATCAGGGAAAATGATGTTTTTGATAAGATCAGGCTCCCTGCAAAATCTTCTTCTGTCACACGAATATTATTCATGGTAATTTATTCGAGTCAAAGGGGAAAGAAATTGCTAGTGATTACTTTATGTTCCATTTGATTAGAAATAATTTGATTTCTTTCTTGATGTATCTAAGTGACCATTTCTCCCTCTTTTTCTGTGCACATTCTATATAACTACTTGCACAGTTTCACAACATCAGAAGTTTTTAGGTTTGACCGCGGAAAAAAAAAAACTGAAAATTGAAAAAAACTGAAAACTGAAAAAACTCTCGCCAGATAAAATTTTGGCCAGGATTTTATTACAACTACTGTAACCATCACGATAAATAAAAATTTATGGCAGGTTTTACAAAAACAGATGACAAGTTGTCTTCTACTTTTTTTTTTTTTTCCTAATATGTAGCCTGTCCCATTTTTTTTTTAAAAAGGGTCCAAACTCGTTGGCATAACTGGCTAGGCCCAATAATATCTGATTTTTTTTAAATTAGTTTTTTTTTCATGCTTTTTTTTCATGTTTTTTTTTCAAAATAATTTTTTTAATTTAAATTTAAATTAATATCCATTCTCTCTTTTATTTTGTTTATTTAGCTGCTTTAATTTTTTAGTTATTCTGTATACATTTAGTTCTTAAAGAGATTATTTTAATTCATCTATAATTTTCATTTTATATTTTGTATAAATAGAAAATATTTATTTTTGGATAATATTTCTAATATGTGTAACCTTATATAATTTTTATTTTATTTTATTCAATCAATTTTATTTGTGTCTATTTCTATTATTGTTTGATTAAATAAAAATTTAATTTTGGTAAATAAAGTCATTAAACACAATAAGGTCAAAGGACTATATTGCGAAGTCAAATATCTTGATCTATATATGTTTTTTATTTTTTTTTCATCATCATTTATTGTTAATGATTTTTTTTATCAACATATATAGTTCTCAATTTATTTGATTACATGTAAACGTATATTTTTTGATTTACATTTTTTAAAAAAATTATGTACAAAAACACACAATTTTCTTTTTAGAAAAAAAAAAAGACTATTTCATGTTGAATACATATAGTCAATTGGATTTCAATCCTTGTAAGGCATGGTAAAAATTAAGATTCCATTTATTTTTACATTTTAAAAAAGTTCTTTTAAAAAAATAAATTATTTTATTATTATTTTTTATTTTTAATTAATTTTTTACTATTTTTAATTATTTTAATATATTAATATTAAAAATAAATTTAAAAAATATATATTTTTAAATAAAAAATACTTTCAATATTAAAATACCAAACATGTTTTAAAAACGGAAAAGGAGATGGTATGCGCGTAAAGGGAGTTGGGGTACTGTGCCACCACCACCCACCATCCTAACCACACACCCTTTCTTCTCGCATTAAAAACCTTTATTTTTTGTTTTTGTTCTCTAATCTCTTTTATAAAAAAAAAAAACAAGGAGCACAAGAACACGCCACATTCTCCTCTTCTCTAGAGAAGAAGCAAAGAGAAACCAGAGACCCTTTTTATTCATCTTTTCCTTTTTTAGCCAAAAAAAATTCAATCTATCCCTGTATATAAAATCTAATTAATTAACTAACTGTTATTAACGATGGGAAAGAAGAGAAAATCCATAGCAACAAGCCTGGAGGAGGTGGATCGGACCATGTACGCTTCGTTTTGCAGTGCTGCAAACTCTCTGTCTCAGCTTTACACACAGTCTATGAACCACCAAAAACTCTCTTTCCAAGCCGGTGAACGTCATGGTCTTGTAAGATTCCCTCTTTATCTCTTTGATTTATTGAATATCTGTTTGTATATGCGCTTGTTTTGTGGGTATATGTGCTTATTTTTGGTGGGGTTGTTTTCCTTTATGGAAAAGTTATTGTTTTTGATCAATCAAGCTCGTACCTTTTTCATTTCCTTTCATTGGTTCACTGAATTTTTTTTTTTATTGTTAGTCTAGTTTAGGGGTTACCCCTTTCGATTTTTTGGTGTAAACTTACATGGGTGGTTTGATTCTGGTTGATTTGCGAAGTTTATGGCTGGATGGATACATTATGTGGTTTTGTTAATGGATTCACATTGGAGTTACTGTCTGTTAATTTAGTTTTTTTTTTTTGTTAATTGGCGTTGTTAATTATCATTGCAGTTGAATGTAGTACTTTGCTTTTCACTTTTTTCTGAGTGGCTTGCGCTTTGAATGTTTATAATAGATTGGCGTTATAATTGACTGTTGAGGAGGTAGATTTGTTAAAGCATCAATTTTTTAAACATTCCCATTTAAGGAAGCAAGCGGGATTTGAGTATTTTGATACCTTGTGTGATGGAGAAACAATAGAATCCTGGCTGGTTTGCCTTGGAAAAGAAGGTTTCAGTCTTTAAGGGACCTCGCTTTTAAATTGGAGTTGTTGGAGTGCTTTTTCTCTTGGATTATGAATTTGCTCATATGTGCTAATGGCCGTGTAATACTTGTAAATGGAAGAGTTTTGTCGTGAACCTAGAAACAAGCTCGTAAACTCCTGATAGTTTCAATTTGTAAACGGTAATCTAGTTGATTGGTGGTGTAGAAGGTCACCTTTGTTTCCAAGTGGTTGTATCACGTGATACTTTGATGTTGACAAACAGTTGCTTTGCAGGAATATGCTTTTTGTTGACATGAAATGGTGGCTCAGTACTTTAACAAGACAAAATAGATAGTTTTTATGGAATGTGTTTTCCAATTAATTAAGGGGATGAGACAGTTAGAAAGCCAGGATAAGGACTGGAAAGAAAAGCATATTCCTATAATTTTGGATCAATGGGTTTCAAAGAGATAGACTTTTCAGTACTCTGAAAGTTAAAAGGAAAGTAAGTTTAGTTGGGATGGAACTGGTCTGTCTTGGGAAGATTGGAGAAGCTGAAAATGTACTTATTGATTGGCTCTGGCCCGAAGATTGAACATGTTTTCACAGTCTTGGATGATAGCTATTCATTGATTATTTGATAGTCAACAAAAAGTTTATGGAAGAGCTCGAAGAGAAAATGTGGACTATAATTTCTGTGGGGGTGAAGCTAAATGGTGGCATAAGATAAAGGTATCAAACAAATATAAATATTTGAAATTCAAACAAATCTTTGTCATGGTTTTCATTTTGTACTTTGCCTTTTTACACATGCTTTTAAAGTGCAACCTTTCTACTTTTCATATAGAAGTTTAAAATCATTTTTCCTATAGCATAATCATGAGGCTGGCTACTTCTAAGTTCAGGGAATGGGATCGCCTTCTTCAATTTGGTTAAGCACCTGCTTGTTAGAGCAGTATAATATATTAATCAGTACAACCAGTAAAGATGGTCCTTCTCTGCATGTATCACTGGGTATGCATTCTCTGATGATTCTAGTGAGAAGTTAAGACCGCAAACTTTTTTTTCACGTTAACCATACACCCCCATTTATCATTGCATTCTCCAGTGTCTAGGCCTTTTCCCCATTTCTCATGCATCTTAAGTTGTGGAGCATGAGCTCTTAAATAAATTTCTGTTAGTTTTGTTTGTATAACTAACTAAATACAGATATGATTTTGGCATACATAGGGCGTTTACTAAGAATACTGATTGTGAACAAGCTTTGAAGTAGTCCTGAGCCGGGTATTCCTTATCTTAGAGTGGTTATGGAGCTTAGTGGTGGTTTTGGTTCAAAACTAAAATGTTTTGCTGTGTTTGAGATTATATCAGAGTGTTTCATGTTAAAAATTACAGATGAAAATGACTGATTTGGTTATGAAAATGATTTGTAGGGCAATTGTTTGGTCAGTTTTGGTTTTGCATTTAAATTTGTTTTGTTCTTTTCAACTTTAAGATAGATAGTCTATTCAGTACAGTATGAAATTTCACAAAATAAATGCAGTTAACATCAAGAACAATGGACTTCTCTTCCAAAACAGCCTGCTGCTCTTTTCCACCTGCAGAGTAAAAGAGACAATGGGACAGCGCCATGAGAAACTCTAAAATGAAGAATAAAAGATTTGTATGCCATTCCCAATACCTGCTCAAAACACACCCAGTTACTCTCGATACAATTTTTCTTTCATTAGAACCTACAGAATAACTCACAACACGCGATCTTGACCTAGCTCTTATTCTTTTGATGCTTTTAGCTTCCAAATTGGAAGATTATCTCTTGTTGAATGCCATATAAGCTGTCACATCACATATATCCTCTCAACCAGACTTATCTACTGACCTTGATTGATTTCTTTCAAGCTTAGTTATCTTGTTGAATTTGCTTATTTAGCCTGGTCATATTGTTTTCAGGAAAAACTTTATCAATGGATTTGGAGACAACAAGAGGGAGGATCTAGGGTGACAACATTTGATATAATCAATTACTTACAGGTTCGTGTCAATTATTCTTCTTGCCTGATCTATTTCAATCTACTGTCTGTGTGTGCGCTTTCATGTGTGTGTGTACTGACATGCAACACGCACCATATGCTTGCTTCTTGTGTATGTGCAAATGTATTGATACTTCCTTATCCATGAAACCACGGTTGGATATATGAAATATCTGTGTAAAGTCAAATTGATACTCTTCTTGGAATTAATTGTTCATGATGATACTGAGAACATCTTCATATATAACATGAAAATCTTACTTATCTTGTGGTACATCAAGATGAACATTATTGTCAAGTGTCCAAAATATTTCTTATAGCTGCCTTTCATTTTTTCTTTGCCTTATTAGACATTAACCATGTTCTAGCCACCTGAACACTGTAGATCCTTTTTATTTGGGCATTGTTTGTTAACACAACGTAAAAGAGAACTTGATGAACTTGATTGTCAATTAAATAGTAATCTCATGCCAGTCACCTGAACATGTAAAACCTTCTTATTTGAGCACTGGTGTAACAGAGATATTTCTCTACACAGAGCTATCAGATAAATATGGATGCATGCCTGTTAGGCTTGGCTTAATTGTCTTTTCCTTATTCCTTATCTTTTGGTTTTGCTGGTTTTATCTTCTTTCTCTCGATTAACATGTATGTATGTGCGCGTGCACATGTTATGAGTGACTAAGACAGTTATATGTTAGATATGTAACCGATCCATGTATATTGTTTAGCCGAGATCTGAAATGAAGTGGATTTTGCTTATGTGTATTGATAATAACTTGATTGTATCTAAAATTGAGTAATGCTGTGGTCATGATGCAGAATGAATTGGACTATTGTGGAGAAGAACCATCAATGTCTCCTAGAACGCCACACCAACATCAGAATTCCCAACCTATTCCATCCACAAATTCCACCTTTCTGGTTTCTTCGGGCTCGTCTGGCCTGCCAGCTACTGGTCAGGGCACCCGCTCTGAACACTGTGATCAACAATCTAAGAATACAGTTTTCTCAAATGCTTTGTCAAGCCCTGTTCGCAGGAGTCTCCAGAACTACCACATTGCTCAGGGAGGCTACTGTCCACCTGGTGGTTCACTGTCAGGAAATGGAACCCGCGCCAGTGAGCCCAACTTTCTTCAGAACCATAACAGGGATCCTAATCTTCCCAGTTCCAATGATTCCTCCATGGACATCTAAGATAGCAGGTCTCGCAAGCTTCTTTCCATGCTTTGGTTAAAGGATCTGGATGGCTGTTGCAGTTGTGTTGCTGTTTTGGTTGTTCCTGATCTTCTCAGGAAGAAAGCACATGGAATGGTTAGTCCATACAAGAACAATCACTTTATGCTGTCAACTTGTGAAGCGTGTGAAGAAGAAAGGCTTAGTGGGTGAGTTCTCATGGAGCAGAATGCTTATGTGATGAGCACCATAACCTATCATTTTATCCTTTTCGTTGTCCTTTTAAAATGGTAAATTTGGTTTATGTTATATGTAAAGTGCTTTGTTGAATTGATTATACTACTGTTACAAATTAATTTGGCATCAACTCGTTTCGAACTGCAAATTTATTTATTTTTATTTTTTTCGTTTCACGACCTCTTATCACTCTAGAACTATTATCAATTATAATTATCAACGTAATTAAACAATTTGTGGTGAACCGCCTTAATTTTGTTTTTTTTTTTCATTCGAAGTTTTTTTTTATTGTTTTTTTTGTCTTTCAAGCCTTTTTTTTTAAAAAAAATTAGGTACTTTTACTTCCCATTTAATGAAACTCAATATTTTTATTTTATCTTTTTATTGGTTCATTTTATTTCTAATTTAATAATTGTAGTGTTGTTTTGTAAAAATAATATTGGTAAATCATGAAATAGTGTTTGAAATCATAAAGATAGAATATTAAAAAAATAATAAAAATACATCACATAAAAAAAACATAATTTATAGTGGGTTGTGCTTTTTTCTTTTCCTTTATTTTTTTTTCACTTAATTTTTTTTTATTTTCAATTTATTCATTACACATTAAGTTGATTTGATGTTTTATTTTAGTTAGTTTTATACATGCTATCACAATGTTAATAATAAGTTTTGACTTTCAATTTATACTCAATTTGAATCAATAAAATTTAATTTTATTGATTCAAATAAATTAAAATTTTCAGGATTCAATTTCAAACTCAAAAAAATATTTTTATTTTTTATTTTAAAAAATAACATCTTTATTTTAATTTCCAACTCAAGTTTTGATTATAATTAACAAATTTATTAATATATATAATTATCAATTTATTTTATTAAATATACCTATAAACTTTTTAGCTTGCAGTAAAATTCTTCTCGATGGTAAAAAATAATTAACAATACCAATGTTTTTTTTTTTTTTTGTTGAAAAAAAAAAAAAGTTTATCCCACGACATGTCATGGAGAATCAAATAGAAGAAGTAAAATCAACTAGTCCTCGTTATTCCTAGATTATGGCATGGCCCATCATCGCCCATTGTTTCATGCCTTCAAAATCAGCATTACAAGGTGCCCAAGGTATCTTGCACCTCAACTTAATTATTAGAATTGCTAATTATTAAAAAAAAATGGATTAGGATTCTATTGTTCGCACAAATTTATTAAACTATGTATTTAACCTGATTTTTTTTTTATAATTTTCATTAATTATTATTAGATCGATAAAAAACAACTCCATCTTTTTATATTTTTAAATCACAATAAAATAACTAAATTATTTTTAAAAATAAAATTTATTTAACTAATATTTAGAGGCTTTTTCAAATTTTAACATTTTCTAAGCACAATAAAATAATTACATTACTCTTAAAAGTAAAAAAATTTTCAACCAGGAACATGGAATTTTTCATATTTTCATTTTGAATTTTTTAAATTATAATCAAGTTGATCGAGTGACAATTTAGTATTTTGATAAATATAAAATATTATTCAAAAAATAAAAGTGAATTGCATTACAAGGTGCCCAATATTATTAAAGATGGTCTCGACGGTGTTGGAATCATCTCGGTGTCCCTTCCCTTCCTAGGCGGTTCATATAGTTTACCGACCTCTGGTTGGTACTAATGACATTTTTTTTTGTCTAATTTTTTTTATCTCTTCTTCTTGTTTTTCTCGCCTGACCTTCAATTATTTTTCCTATCAGATTTGATTTTGTTCTTTTAATTGATATTTTTTTTACTTTGATAAAATTTTTAAATTGATATTTTTTCCTGATTTCATAATTCAATATTAAATTTGGTTGAAAATTGAGCTTCTCGATTGAGTCTGGGTCTAAGATTTCACAGGTTGTTAGTTTGAGAGATTAACTCAAGTTTAGGAGATTTTTCCGGATTTGTTTTTTTTTCTTTTATAAGCTTATGTTTTTTTAGTTTCATCCTTCAATATTTATTTATTTGGAAATCGAGCTCCATTATTTTTTTTATTTGCTTTCTATAGAATGTTTCATTAATTTTAAAATTTAGCTCAATTTGGTTATCTCGAGTCTTTTTATTAATTGTCATTCTTTGCTAAATTTAGCTTTTTAAAAAGAATTTTTTTGAATTAAATTAAATTAATTAATTAAATATAAGCATGAGATGCTTACTTCATAATATTTTGTTTGGTTTGCTTTCTGGGTCATTGCAATAATGACCCGTGCGATCACTTTCAATATTGTTGTGCGACCTTTCCTAGTAATATTAGAACCGTTTAAAAGAGCTCTTTTTTATGGTAGAGTGGTGTCTACAACAGAGCGATGATGAATATACAATGGACTTTTCTTTTTTCTTTTCCCGAGTATAATATTAACAGATTATTTTTTATAGTTAATTATTGTTTTTTTTTTTGTTCAATTTATTTACTATTCATGTTTTTTTTAATTATATTATTAAATTAACTAAGCTTATTGAATGCAACCAAATCATTAATCTAGATTTCAGATTTTTCTTCCTTCTTTATAAATAATTGTATCTCCTGAACATTTTTTTTACCTTTGAAAAATTTTAACCCTGCAGGTATCTTCTTCTGCTACTAGAACTCGTTGATGCTTGTTTGGTAAGTCCCCAAAGTACATAGTTCAAGCTGCAATAATACCTTGAGTTGTATTTTGTACCCACCACTCAGAAACAAACAAATAACGTAGCAGAAGAAGATATGAACCTTCTGATTGCTGCCAGAGTTGCTTAGCTGCTTGAGCAGAAGCGTCAGGCGCGATTATTTGTAATCTTATACCAGACAATGATCATGGGGTCCAAAGTCGTTCCAATCCCACATGCTCAAGCCTCTCCTTGCATTGGCTTGACAAGAAATGAATATGTGGCTTAGCTACCAGCATCACTCGCTCTCATAATCAGTTCCTACGTTAAGGAATCCCACGCAACTTGTTAACCTTGCATTAGAAAATGATTGATGTTTCTGTTTCCTCGATCTAGTTTTTTCTCTGCAATTCCTGGACTCCTCGGCCGTAGATAAAGGTGTTGTTGGTTACATGACCCACAACTCGTCTTTTTTTGCCAAAAGCACATCCACAAATCACTTTAAGAGACTTCAATTTGATCTAAAATTTGAGAAGACAGATGAAGAGAAATATGCTATACAACCTTTTGACCACTCCATCAATCATTGATCCAACAAGATTGGCTTTTAACAATTATCACAACCACCATTGCATCTCCAAAGGTGGGTTAACAAAGGCATGAGTCCATGCTTAACAGTTTATTGTAGGGTTTGCATTGCAATTAGTATGCTAGCTAGTACTGTAGCATTATGCTTTTGAGTGCATAGTTGACAAACACGCGTTTCCTATAGAGTTTATCATATTCCAACTTTAGGCGCTAATCACATCCAATATTATCTAAATTATGAAATCTAAATCTGATACCCGGACCCAGATTTATATACAGAATTGATAAAGCTGGGTTTAGGGCATTTCTTTTATGTATAAACAAGGGAGAAATCATTTGACAGCACAAAGAAAGGTATCTGGTTAAATACCTAGAGTGCTAGGTTATGGATGTTATGACCTCGAAGAATAGAACCTACAAAAAGAATACCATGGCCACAGTCACGCAAGAAAGTGGAATAAGTAGGTAACAAGAGGCTAAATTAAAGAATTTCTCGGTGAAGATTATCGAAAAACTTCAAGGCCACAAGTTTATTCTTAGAAGAACTTATTGATTGATCCTTTTTTTACAGTGGGAATCCCACATGAAGAATAGAACGTAGATAATTCCATGTTCGACTAATCTGATTCAATCTAGCATATTTTCATAATTTGCACATCTTGCGTCCCCCCAGCTGCTTTATCAAGCAAACATATGTATCCACTTCAAAAAGACTGGATATAGTACTGTCCCCAACATGAGAATGAAAAACCAGCAAAATTATTGTAGAAATATGTCACCAAACAGTACTCCTCTCCATAGTGGAGTGGAATCTAAATATGGCCAAAGCTTCATTGCCTTTGTGAGAAGTTTACCACGGGCTTCATTTACTGCCTTGTTTTCTCTCTGACCCTTTCCTTTCAACAAGACAGTCGCGTTTGCCTTTCACAGGAATCCAGCATTTCTTTGGAAGTTACAAGTTACCTTCTGATAAAGGTGGTGGTCCTCTTCCATGCATTAAAGTAACAAAGTTTTTGCTTTGAGAGGTGGCTGTACTACTTTCTGCACAGCCCATTGACCCTTTATTATTTCTTGTAACAATGAACTTGAGACCTTTTCGGGTGCAGCCGTGACCATCAAAATTTATAAATCCTTGAAAAATATACTGTGATCAATTCACTTTCACTCGTTGCTATATATGCTAGTACCTGGACTGTCATGTTCGCAATGGTTTTCTTTTGTACTGTTTTGTTTGGGTAGGCAAAACATGTTAAATCGCCATTAATGTCTCCTGTAACCAGATCATGGTCCAGCTACTTCATTTCTTTTACGAAAAGTAAATTAATGAAGATGTCTAATTTCTTAGATTTCTTTTTTATCTACTATCATATATATATTATATCTATATAATTTGATTTTAATGGGTGGTATCTGATTTATAATACCCTGAGAATTTAATCGAAGATGCCAATATTATCCTTTGATGAATAATTACAAGTGACAATGGTTGAGGGGCAATAATTAATTACGATGTTTCACACAATTTGGTATATATATATATATATATATATATATATATATATTTATGTATGTATATATAAAACAATAATAATAAATAAAATAATATAATTAATTAGGTTTTTTTGTTATGCCTTTTTTATTAATTAAAGGTATTATAAGTAATTGGTGAGTATATATATTAGTAATTACATAATAATTTTGAGAATAAAAAGAAAAAACTCTATAGCAACTTATATTCTATTTTGTCGAACATTAAAACCTACATAGAGAGGAAGAGGAAAATCAAGGAGGATATTTAATTCACGACCAAAATATTTATTTTTTTAATCAATTTAAGGTGTGTGTTTTCTGTCTTTACCTTTTAATTAGTTTTTTGCGTGCATATTACGGTTATTAAGAAAGGTTTAAGAATTAGAGTTTTTATGATATTTGATTTTTAATCACTTTTAAGGAGTGAGTGTTATACTAATGGAGTCTTAGATTGATAGAAACTCATTGGAAGTGATTTTATATGTTTTTAATAGAATAATTTGAAGTAATAGTGAAAAAAGATTGAAAAAAAAGGATTATGAGTTGGTAACTTCAGGTCACCAAAATATGGTATTCCGATAAGCGTTATGGTCGAAATTTGATACCTACTTATAGTGTGCCGTGAGTTCTTCGATTCGATAAGTTATTTGCCTAAATTATAGTTGTGGGTTAAGAGTTATGGTCACTGAAAGCATGTCACTTGAATATGTAGTTTATAGATCTATAAGAACAAAAATATTTTTAAGC
>Ga0307517_10007207_pt1 | contig 16275 bp, 16 predicted proteins | sample 23_EM_MG_FD_194515 | JGI IMG/M metagenome (GOLD analysis project Ga0307517, IMG submission 194515) | Populus trichocarpa ectomycorrhiza microbial communities from riparian zone in the Pacific Northwest, United States - 23_EM | ecosystem: Host-associated > Plants > Roots > Unclassified | place... | reverse complement strand
TTAATTGTTGTCAAAGGAAACAAGAAAGCATCACCTTCACTGTATTTGCTAACAGCTTTGAGGACATTACTGATGGAGAAAAACACAACTTACTGGCATTGTAAAAAAAATGTCACTGAAGTGCTATAGTGAGCAAATGTCATGGAAAATGTTTGCATTTAACCCAAAGATCTATGGCAAAGTACAGATTGTAATAGGATCATCCCTTTCCCCCTTTTGTTTTATTGTGCCCTTGCCATGCTTGCTAACATGATACTTTTAACTGAACTTTACCTTGTTTGATGTAGTGATACTTTCAACGAGAATTCCCCACCTACAAGTGATCCAGCTTATATCTCTTCACTTGGTGCTGCTGTATACAAAGCGATGTCAAGAGGTGATAAAGATGCTGTGTGGTTAATGCAAGTATGCCCCTCAGTTGTCCTAGCACTCTCCCTTTAGTCTTCTGTCTCCTTGCCGAAGTCATTATTTTATTGGCATACATTCAATTGTCAAAATTTCTCTACTACATTCTTCCTGTGTTTGTTTTCTATTATTACAGATGTTCAAAACAAGTTTTCTGTGTAAAATGCACCCCCCCCCTCTCCTTTTTCCTCTGGTAAAGTAATTTGAATTGACAGTTCAACGAATGCACAGGGCTGGCTCTTCTACTCAGACTCTGCTTTCTGGAAGCCACCTCAAATGCAGGTACATGTGATGAGACAGAAACAACTTTTGTTCATAGCCTTCTTAAGATGTGGGTTAGCTTGCTTGGACTTGCATTTGTGAATTTCAGATTCTTAATCAGGCTGCCATTGGAACTGGTTAGAAGCAACTAATTGAAACACGTAGCCTTTAGGGGCACTACCATGTTGGAGAAATAAAGCATGAGAGTGGTAAAATACCTTGTGTGATTGAAGGAAATCATATTTCCACTAATTTCCCCGTAAACCTATGAATTATAGAAAGCTGGTTTGGTATTGCTGGAATGTTCTCGAAATCAACCTCTAAAAAAAGTATGTTGTTGATTAAATTTGATAGATAGGGGTGGTTTCTTTTGATTGATTTCCAAGGTAGTTTATGGTTGAGACATCTGTGAGTGTTTATTTCATATCAGTCCTATCTGATTAATTTTTGGTTTTCTGGCGTGGGATCTTCAATTACAGAACCTAACTACTATGTGTTATAAGCTGTAACAGAATTGATAGGTTAGGAAATGGGGCTTTAGGTGGGTATTGGGGTGTGTTCAGCTTAAGGTTGTGGTTTAGAAAAGTAAACAACAAGGAACTAAGGATCAAGCAAGCTAAAAGGAAGTAAACAAACCTAGCATCACACTAGGGCTCCTAGAAATCACTCCTACAAAATCTTAGGGATCACACCTAAGATAAGATGCATCACACATCTAAACCTTAAAGGCTGAGGTCTCAATTTCATTCATTGAAAACCAGCCTCTCAAAAGTGGGGTTGCAAAGAATATAAAGGAGGTGCACCATAGCTGGTCACTTCCTTGATGCTGAAAAAGTTGACTAGTCAACTTTCCCAACATTAAAAAATTACCCCTTACAAAAACAAAAATGACAGAACCTCCCCTGGCAATTAGACCCTCCAAATTATGCCATATTATCTAGTAAAGAATCTAGGTTAGCTCCAATTAGGATCAAGTCAAAACAACATGCTTGTAGGATTTGATTCCCCACCTTTTCTATAAATTTTATTGCCCCCCTTTTCTATAAATTTTCCAGGTGCTATTTGCATCATTTTCACTCTGAACCATACCTCAAGTTTTCTGTTCCCGATTCTCTATTTATTGGTGCTTCTTGCTGTCATACAAATGTGGCTTATTTTGGATACTTTTGCTGTTTAAAATTTCAACTTGTTGGAATTTGCAGGCTCTTTTACATTCTGTTCCATTTGGAAAAATGATAGTTTTAGATCTGTTTGCTGAAGCCAAACCGATATGGAAGAATTCCTCACAATTTTATGGCACTCCTTATGTTTGGTAATTAGCTGTTTCTTGCTATGTTGGCAGTAATTTTACCCTTTCCTACTCCTTTGTTTTTAAATTGCATTTGAATATAGTAGGAAATATTTTCACAGTTGGTTGAACATGCATCAGGTGTCTGTTGCATAATTTTGGGGGAAATATCGAAATGTATGGCATATTGGACGCAATATCTTCAGGTCCAGTTGATGCCCGCATCAGTGAAAATTCAACCATGGTATGCTGGGTGTGTGAGTGTGAACTGGTATTCCATTCATCATGATACTTTAAGCACATAAATTTTGTGAACTACAGCAAAGTAAGCCATTTTAACATGATGATGGAGTTGAAAGAAATTACAATTAGTAGTGTTATTTCATCTTGATGCCTTTGATTTTCTCTATTTTTCTTCACATAAGTATGATAACTTATTTATAGTTATCTTCTGGCATGCTATTTTTAGTACATGTATAGAACATGCTCGTTCATGTAACTTACAATTTAATGTTCAAGCAGGTTGGTGTTGGCATGTGCATGGAAGGAATAGAGCACAATCCGGTTGTTTATGAACTAATGTCTGAAATGGCATTCCGCAGTGGAAAACCTCAAGTTTTGGTAATTTCTGGATTGTGATTGCTGCTCTATGCTTGAATAGTTTTGGTAATTTGAGTTCAAGCTCTGGTAATTTTAGGATTGTAATTTCTCTTCTATGCTTAAATTTTAGTAGTAACACTAGTTTTACATGCATTGATGCATATATTTTGAAAATAAAAAATATGGTTTTACAAAAACAACCATGGGTTTCCAAACCTGCTTGTTATAAATGCAATCATCTATGGATATCTTGGTATAAATGGGAACACGAGACTGATTAAATGAGAGATCCTTATTCTTGTGCGTGATTTTTTCTGTATTATGGACATTGTTTAACTTTAATGATTTTGTAGGAATGGTTGAAGACCTATTCCCGTAGACGATATGGTAAAGCAGTTCGTCAAGTTGTGGCAGCTTGGGATATTCTTTACCACACAATTTACAATTGTACAGATGGAATTGCTGTATGTTTTCTATTATGTTGATTAGATGCAACATCAATATGTCATTTTAGTTTTCTTGATAAGATAAAATTAGAAACTGAATTAAGCAGGAGATAAGTCATAACAGTGACAGAGGAATTCTTTTTAATGTTCCAGTGTTCGATTATTTATCTATTTTTATTTTTTTACTTTGTTATTTGATAAACTGGCTTTCAATTTTTGGCTTATCTTTCTCTTAAATACTAATAATTGTTTTCATTTTCTGCAGGACCATAACACAGACTTCATTGTAAAGTTTCCTGACTGGGATCCATCGCTGCATTCTGGATCCAACATATCTGAACAAGACAATATGCGCATTCTCCTCACATCATCTGGAACCAGAAGATTTTTATTCCAAGAGACAAGTTCTGATTTCCCTGAGGCACATTTATGGTATTCTACACAGGAGGTGATCCAAGCTTTATGGCTATTCCTTGATGCTGGAAATGATCTTGCCGGGAGCCCCACGTATAGGTACATGTACACCTAATATGCAATAGTTATATCATGATCTTTGTCTTCTTCTACTTTAGAATCCTGTGCATCAACCACCATTCACTTCCATGTTCATCTGAAAAGCGAATAAAGCATGCTTACATGATTCATCTGAATTGCCCTCATAATTTACTTTTAGCTCCTTGGTTGATATGTATCTGTTATGGCTTGCTAATCAGCCAAATTCAGTATGTGATTCAGCAGGATTGACTCGGTCCATTACATGAATGAACTATGCTTTTGACTTCATAAAATGCACGTGACTCGAACTTTTTAGTAATTAGTGCCAAGTTATTGGAAAGAATTTTTTTTCTATTTTCATTTTTGACAGGTGAATAAGATTTAACTGAATAAAGAAAGCTATTTTGTAACAACAACTGGATCCTGAAACCCAAATTCTCATAGAAACTTTGCCATATTCTGAACGCACGTTTAATTCGAGGACAAATGGTAAGAGACCGTAACAGAATTAGAATGTCAACCAAAATTTCTCAGCTTGTTTTCAAAAGCATGTGCTTGTATAACATGGATACGCCTTTTGAGGCCTAAGGGTACAACTGAAAATACTTGTTTAATGATAATTCCACACAACATACATATGAGCCAAAGAAAACACCAATTTCCTAAACAAACTCTATTACCCCAACCTTTTGAGCTGTAAAAACATGACTTATCCTTTCATCTGTCTCCAACTCTTCAGTTATCTCCAGGCTCTCTCCAGCAGCTAATATCAATGCTTGGTGTTTCTTCGTGTTGCCTGACTATCTTCCTGGATTTATTATTTGATATCAACTTTAATGAATTGCCCTTTTTATTGAGAAGTTCTACAGTTCTTGGTGTGGTTCTGAGTGTCAGCTTATGTTCGTATACTCACCCGTAAATTGTGTGGTCTGGTGAAAAGGGTGATGATGCATTGTCATGGAGTGTACAAATTCTGTTGGAATTTTTGTTTGTGCAGATTACTCTTATATGACATGCGAAACAAAGAAAAAGATAATACTACCTCAAAACTATTTAAATATTGTCATTTGTGACAGGTATGACCTGGTTGACTTAACACGACAAGTACTGTCAAAGCTAGCAAACCAAGTATATAGGGATGCTATGATTGCTTTTCGAAGGAAAGATGCTAGAGCTTTGAATCTTCATGGACAGAAATTTTTGCAGATCATAAAGGATATCGATGTGCTTCTTGCTTCTGATGATAACTTTCTACTTGGAACATGGCTTGAAAGTGCAAAAAAGCTGGCTGTTGATCCAAACGATATGAAGCTGGTGAGAACTAATAGTTCCTTACCTTCGGAGAATAATAGTATTGTTATTATTTGATTGAATTGTATAAGCCAATGTTTCATTTCTTCAATCATATGCTAAAACAGCTGAATGAAATTTCATGTCAAGATTAGGGTTTGCTGCACAATTTCTTTTCAGTTTTTAATTCTATCTATTTTATAGCTGTCTATTCTCTTAAATCAGATGTCACCTTGTCTTTTCTCACAGGTCATAAATCTTTCTTTTTTTTCCTTGTTCAAGTTATGCCTTCAACTTTCTTTCAAGTTATATTTTCCCCTAGTCGATGTTTTTCCTGTTACATGTTTATTCACAAGCACTTCACCCAGCATGCTGAATTTAGAGACTGTTATTTATGATTGTGGATTTGGATCGATTTAATGACATCATTGTTTCAAAGGAGCAAGTTGTTGGAACAGTGTTTTCTTTGTTCTTTTTCAGAAACTATAACAGGGTTTTTGTAAGGCAAATTTGATGATGCAAGATTACTGAACTTACCGCTTATTTTTTCCAGTATGAATGGAATGCAAGAACACAAGTGACAATGTGGTATGATACGACAAAAACCAACCAGAGCCAGCTTCATGATTATGGTAACGTTACTATGTACTCTTTACCTTATTTATTATATTTTTAGGCCTCGAAATTGGGTACAGATACTCTCCCTCCTTTCCTCTTAGCTAACAAATTTTGGAGCGGGCTACTAGAAGACTATTATCTTCCACGAGCTTCAACCTATTTTGGTCATTTGATGAAAAGCTTGGAAGAAAATAAAAACTTCAAGTTGACAGAGTGGAGAAAAGAATGGATAGCCTTCTCAAACAAATGGCAAGCGGATACGAAGATTTATCCTGTGAAGGCCAAGGGAGATGCTCTAGCTATTGCTAAAGCATTGTACAGAAAATACTTTGGTTGAATCATTTCAATGGCGTTAAAGAAATCTGGTGGGCTCAAAAAGATGAGCAGAGCAGTAAAAACCTGCACGTTTATTTAAAGGGATTATGATATCTCTGGGAGCCCTTCTTGTTTGGGGCTTTACAAAGAAACCATAAGTTGTCGTGTTTCTCTGACTATTCCATATGCAGGCACGGCCGGCCTTGTCCAACTTTGGCATGAAGAATTACTCCATTGTACACTACACAGTTTGTCACAGTTAAAGATCCAATAATCTTCCATTCATTTTAAGCTTGAACTTTCTTAGCCATTGCTCAATTTGATCTGATGGTTCATTGTTATAGATGTTGCAAGTGCGACAAACACCAGTTTGCAGAAAAATTCAAAAGGTAGATGAGTTGGAAGGGTTTTTCTTGTATAAACAAGTAACCGGTACAATTAGAATCATAAGTATGCTTCTTTCTTGTCTCTAGGTTTTACCCCAATTAGCTAACATCACATGTATGCCTAAAACAATTACCTCCAAAATGCCGAATAGGCAGGGCACCTTCTTGGATATATAAGCTGCAGGAGTTGGAAATGTTTATTCACCAAGTCGCGTGCCTCTGCCTGTTTTCTTGCATTTATCCATTTCATTCTATTCTATTTTCTGAAGGGCATGAAGGGTCTGGGTTGATTTCGGATCCAAAGAGATCCAGCCATCTTCTTTCTCATCTAACATATTTTCATCGTTAGCATCATCAAAGTTGGATTCGTTAGTAGGTCCATATAGTCATAATATCGCTTCTTGAAGGCCAACCTTGCCACCAAGGTAGAGTTGTGTAGGAATGTCACATTTGTGTAGACTTGGGACTGCTTCTGTCTGTGTGAGTGTTAGTGATCCTGTCAATGCCAGCAAGGGCTCTAACAAAAATGCTTGACTCTCACTTTTTCTTTCCTTCTGTTTTCTCATTTCTTCCAGTAGTGATTTGCTCGTGTCAATCCCTGTTTAGTCGATCAGAAAACATGAAAGACAAGTAAGCTCAAGAAACCACATCGACGAAAAGAGTTCCATTTCAAGTATTCTCACCCGCAAGATATCCGCCATGGACATAACCACTAAATCGTTCACTAGTGTGTTCACCAGTGAAGAAGATGCGTCCTACCGGGGCCTGAACAAAACAAGCAAGATTTAGAAATGCATTGTGAAGCTCTCTCTTTATTTTTCCTCCTTTTCTATGAAACAACTGCAACATTGAAACTGCCATGTACAGCCAGAGTGAAAACAGAGGAATAAATGCAGCAGAAATAAGATGGGAATTACCTTAATATAATGAACATCTTGGTTATCTGAAATGATGGGGTAGTTGCTGTAGCTGCCACGCTGGAATCTGTTGTTCCACCAGCGGGGCACAAGTATATCAGTGGCATTAGGTATATTGGGTCCAAACATGTCTCTAAGGACCCCCATAGCTTCCTCCAGTGTCTCCTCGTCAGATTGAGCTTCAACGCGTTTCGATTCCCCATTCGTCAGCGTCACGACCAAAATATTCGAACCAGGGTATGCATTTTCCATGTGCTGATGACAAAGCAACAAATCAGCAGCCAACTTGGATGAGTTCAGTGAGTTACTAGCTATGATTTGATTATTAAGAGACATTATACTTATCAATCAATCACGTCTATTTGCCATAGTATAAGCATAGAATCTGCGTTGATATTACATGGATGTATATATGTGAAAATGTTGGAGACAGTGAGATCCCACAATGCTTCCGCAAGAGGACACGAGTGATCGTTAAAATATTTCAATCCTCTCCTAATCAAGTGAGAGGAAATAATTTTAGATGCTGTGGGTCTCAAAATTGATTATCATGCACATATCTTGTCTGCATATAGAGAAATAAAATTATAAAAAAGAGGCTGACATTGCAATCGATTCCCTTAATTCAACTAGAAGCGCCAGCTCTAAGACAATGACAGAAACACCAGGTACATAATAACTGGAAGAACAATACAAAAACAAATAATGCAGCGGATTCTAGTTTGCTTCCTATGCAAGAAAGCTAGTCGACATTTTCTTATCATGTTGCAATCAAGCTATCATACGAGATCTACAACAGGACAAGCTGCTTTATTTAGTCAAGCTATCATACGAGATCTACAACAGGACAAGCTGCTTTATTTAGTCAAGCTAATATCATATGCATCGGGTTATGTTTGGTATATATGATTTTTGCAAATTGATTTGAATTGGTAGGAAGTAAATCTTAACTTGAATCAAAAGTTAAAAATGTTTAATTTTTAACTTACGGATTCTAACGTATACATGCTTCTTTAAAAGAGTTGCTTCAAGTCAATTTTAACTTATTTTTATCATAAATTGTTTATAAAAAACAACTTTTGAATTATGATTTAAAATCAAAAGTGTCATGCCAACCATAATCTAAGCATGGGTGGGCCGGCCAATACTACAGACCTCTTCTCTGCAAAAAAAGGTCCCAGGTTTGAGCTTTCCCTTCCAAGAAATTAGCAAAATATGTCACTATCGATGCTGAAACTGTTTGACATTAAACCTAAGCTGCCAAGCAGCAAGTTGTATATGGATTGGAAAAAAGTCAGCATCCATGTTCCCCTTAGCACCATGCAGTCTATTGACTTCTTGAACTAAAGGTTGGCCTGAGGTTGCAATTATAAATGAAAGATTTAAATGCAAGGCACTTGGGACAGACAGAGAATTGAATCACTGCCCATCATACCAAAGAACAAGCACGTTTAAAATTCTAAATGCAGTGTTGAACGATTGTTTTCAAATTCCATTCAGCAGAAGCAAGCAACACGGCATTCGGAATATGATCTGGGAAGCAAAAACAAGGAGGAGAAATAACCTGCCAGAAGGTGTAGTATCCCCTTCGCTCGTGAGCATAGATGAAGAACTCTTTTCCGGGACCACATGGCCAAAATTTATATGGGAACTTGAGGAAAATCTTTGTATATATCATCACATCACATTTCTCTATGGCCTCTGTTTTCCACCTCTGCATTATTATTTTTTAATTTAATTAAATACAGCACAGAACATTTACTTATAATATGATGGGAGTAAGCTTCAAACCAGCTAAGCTTTCTTAACTTGTTCCGAATCCAGGTGATGTATTTTTCAATTTAAAACTAAGGAAATAAAAGCTCATATTCTTCTGAGTCATTCCTAGATATCTGCCCAGAAAATTACGCAGATCATGTGAACAGATTAGCACCCTAAGTTTCACTAAAGAGGTCACACCCATATGTATCTCACAAGTTACAGCACAAGGCTTGGACAATCATATGATTTTTCCTTCGAAAATAGCCAAGTAACAAATATATATATGTATATATATATATATACACACACACATTCAAAACAAGAATAACCCCACCCAACTCTCTACGTAATATTTGAAGCAATCAAAGGACAAGATTCTTAATCAGTGCCATCTAAGATTTCTAATGCTACCTCTTCCTTTATTACAAAGTAATCCTACATCACACGAGTTGCTCACTTGCCTGTATCCCAAGTCATTTGAACAAATCATAAAGAATCTTAAGGTTCATAGCTATATGTTGAAGCTGACACCAGTGTGTCCAAGAGTAGCCCACCAAGTTTAGGTTAAAATAAAATAAAAAAGCTATTCCAGGCAGCATTATTGTTTTTATTTATTTGTTTTGAACAGATCCGTAGCATTGTTTGAGACACCTGCTCAGGATTGTTCATGGGTAACAACTGTTACAAAAAAAAAAAAAAAAAAAAGACGAGTTGTCCCATTAGGGCCTCACACGTGGTAATCAACCAAATGAGCCACCCAAGAACAGCAACCCATGAGCGAGCCTGTGGGTTACCAATTAATACTGCGGATCACCATTCATGCAACCCACGGTATTTGCTCTTCTACAAAGACAGTAAGACACCTCGAGAAGCTATCTCTTGCATCATCACACCACCTAAACCTTATTTAATAACTACAAGGCCTAGCTGCCATAAATTCCTGACTCCTTCAACTTCAATGATAGTATTTAATATCCTGGGCCACAACCCTAAAATATCAAATGAAAGATTGAAGAATCCCGCTAATCCCACCCCCCATGGCCTAGGGCCTTATCCCTATCTAAGTGTAGATTCCCCTACATTGGGACAAACACGTTCAAAGTTCAAGATGTAAACAATACACGTATAAGGGAAACAAAATAAAGGACATTGAAGACATGCATGGTACATTTAAGACAAATGAAAGAGTATCAGAGTCGTATATTTATGAAAATTTTGGAAGCAGCACACACGACTCATGTCATGGTTGTTAAAAAATAGGAGGAACAGTAAGCAAGTTAAATAAAGGACTAGAAGACGTACGGGCAAGGGAGGCCTGAAGGAAATGAGGTCACTTTGGAGAACACCGATACTAGCTGACAAAATCACATAATTGGCTTCGTAGACACAGCCATCCTCCGTTTTCACAACAACGCCGTTTCTCGAGTGCTGCAACTCCCTGACAACCTGCCACAAAGTCATCACAAAAAATAAACTGAGTGGGAAAAGGATGGTAAAAACCAATAGTATTAGCAGAGTCCGAGGCAATTAATTAACATTAACAGTTACTACTCCAATGAGATAGATTCTATGAAGTCAAACCAAGAAAATATGTGCGCACTTAGAGATGGAAATGGAACGAACAGCTTTGAAGTAATTTTTATTGGAAATATATTTAAATAATATATATATATATATATATATATATTTAATATAAACATATTAAAATAATTTTAAAAATATATATAAAAAATTAGTTTAAAACAAATTCAACCTAAATCAGTCACCCTAAGGTTTCATTAGGTTCTGATCAGTTCTGACTGTCTGGAGCAACTGAGGATATCTTTTTTTTTAGGGAACTGAGTACAGAAAAAAATAAATGAAGAAATGGACAGGACTAAGCTAATTTGATGTTCTTATTTTGAGTTGATATGACATCTCAACCTACTGACCGTATAGTGGTCTAATTCGTGTCAGTGTTGGTGCAAATTGCGGGTTCAGGGACCTACAGCCTCTAGAGCGGTAAAAAACACTTCGCTAATTGAAGGATGACGACTAACTTTTTGCCGATCAATGGCTATATGATTGAAAAATCAAACATGTTCGGGGGTCAACTTTTAATGGCTCTATGTAGGGGTCCTCCACTCAAAAAGTTCACTGAAAATTTTGGTTTGTTTTCATCATGAGGATGTAGCAAGCATCAGGGTCAAAGACCAAAGTTTTAAGGTCTGGAAATAAATAATAACAATGGATGATGTTATTCAACTACTTCCACAAGAGAATAATCAATGTTAAGATGGTTAATATTTCAATTACAAGTCCGGCAAAAATATTCCATTCATACCTCCATTCCCAGTTTTAATCTAATGCTCCGAAAGCATGTTTCAGACAGCTTTTCTGACAATAATGGAACAGCGTAAATGGTTTCTTATCTAAATTGTTTACCATATCGCATTCATCATGCTAAGCTTAAATTTTCTTTCTTTCTCGAGTTGATGATGACAACAAGTAGATTTTATCATCTTTAAAGCGCATCAACCTCGAAAAATCTCCTTGATATGATGTAGATAGATACTTAAAAGCTTTACCACGGTTGAAATGTTGGAAAAAATAACAGTACCCAAAAAAAAAAAAAAACAGAGAGAGATCAGTTTGACTCTTGAAAAAAGAAATGAAAAATGGTTGAGAATAGTTTTTGGCAAAATGGTACTAGCAAGAATAGAATATTAAGAAAAGGCATAAGGCTTTTCTTAAAACGTCATTATCTGCAAACTCCAAAAGTGGGTCAATCAATCTCAACAGCAACAAGATTTATAGCTTTGCATCTGCATGAACACAAAACAGAACACAGTTTCCAATTTTCTTTCATACACTTTTCTCTGTTCCTTCTTTTTTTTTCTTTTTTCGACCGCTCTGTTAACTTTCAGCATTTTCCCTTTGTTTTAGCAAATGCATAAAAGCGATAAAACAAATGTAGAACAGAACAAATCATAAAGCAACAAGAAATAAGTTGTAGGAAAAGAAATCAAAAGGTGGTGTCTTTCCATTTCTTTTTTGTTTGTTTTAACTGTTGAATTACCTTGTTGAGTTTGAGACGGTTGTCCAAGATTTTGCCCTCGGAGGTAAAGAGAAAATTCTCAGCCATTTTGTATAGCAAATGCTCATATCCTCTGTCATCTGCTACCAGAAACTCTCTTTCTCCAAAATCTACATATGTTGATATTGGCTCTACCTCTGTTTACACAAACAACCCATTAACTTCTCTGTTTAGCAGTCTTCGATCGATTATTACAATACAACGAAATAAACCCATTTGAGTTTATTAATTTATTCTCCGCATTTTATGAGATAAACCAACAAATAAAAAAAGGCATAAACAGGGTACCAAAATAGTATTTTCTTTTCCTGGGAAACGAACAGAAAATAGTGTAAAATCAGTTGGAAAACCAACCTGCCATCTCAAAGTCATGAAGGATGAAATCAATGGCAAGCTCGATGGGCGTCTTTGGTGAACTGAACAAGCAAAAGACATTAAGATTAAAACTAATTAAGACCATTAAGAATTATATATTAATCGATTGATTTGAAGACTTGAAATTTACCAAGGTTGTTCACTAACTTCACCGTCAAGGTTTGCTTCTAGACTCCTCAGCTTCTCAATTGCTGAGTCCACCGCCTTCTTGTAAGAGTCTGCCGCCACTCCACTGGGAAATATTTTCCCACTGCACCAACAACACAGCAAAAGAAATCCACTTTCTTTAGCATCCAAAGAGAATTCTCTTTGAAATTTTCCGTTGCTCAGTGTCCAGATGTTGTGTCATTTTTCATTTGAAGGAAGATAGAAAGCTCAAAATTCGAGGCGGGCACGTATAAAGATACCTGCGATCATAGATATTATAGCGAGCATTGCTATAATCAGAGAAACAAGTGCGGAGGCCAGATTGAGAAGCAAGTTCCCAAACAGGGTTGGATTCTTTACCACCAACTCCGGCGATCCAACCGGCTCCAAGCTCAGCCGAAACGCCACCGAAATTCTCCTTTCGGATCCTACCACCGATACGGTCTGAAGCTTCTAAAATTATCATGTCCTCTATTCCATTCTCCGCCAATACCTTTCCCGCAGATATACCTTGACACAAGAAAGAGAACAAAAATTGCTTAATTTTTAGTTTCAGATTATAAGTGTTTATGTATATTTGTATCGGTTGTCAATTACCGGAGACACCAGCGCCGATGATGATGACGGAGGAGCGAGAAGGGGAATCCATTAGAAGGAGAGGGAGAGATAGAGAAGTGTGTGTTTGTGTGTGTGTGTGTGGGTGTGTGTGTTTGTGTTTGTGTTTTGTTGGCGAGACATGAAGAATTAGCGGGAGTCAGTTTATATAGGCGTTTTTTCTGTTAGTTTTATTTTTATTTTTGGATTTTGTTTTTACGGTGGTGGACGTGACTCTCTTTCTGTAACTTCGGGTTTTGACGAGGGTTGACTGACGCGGCAATGGAATGGAGGTGGATGCATCATCATTTCGATAGGGGTAGGTTAGGTAATTTATTTTTATAGATACAAAACCCGGAACAACCCTGCCATCCACTCGGGTCATAAATTGATTCGGGTTAAAAAATCTGATTAACTTGATAAAAACCAAAGTTAATTAGCTGATTTAGTTGATATAAACTTAACCCAACCCTTAACCTATTAATTAAAAATAAATTGGTTAGGACGATTTGAATCAACTATTCAAACTCGTAAACAATCCTTGCTTAGAGTCAAACTCAAATTAATTTTTACAACTATGGGTATTTAAATAAATTTTAATTATTTAGTGGGAATGACTTTACTTGAAATATATAATATCTAATTTATTTTTATATATTTAATTGTATTCAATGTATTTAGTATGTTTTTTATTAAATTTTCATGGTAAGAATTAACAAAAATATAACACATAATTCACGCATGATTAGATTCAGATTTTATATATCCAATATACTTCTTATTAAAAAAATATTTTTAAAAAATAAATGTTATAGCTAATTATTATTTTTTTCAAAACTCATAGTATCTTGAATAATTTATCAATGCAACTTATCAAAACCAAGTACCAAATCCTAGTATATCAAACCTTAATTAGATTTCTAATTAAATGGTCTTCTCTTGCTCTCCATTTTAAAATGAATGGTATTTTGGATATATAGAGTTTAAATTTGATCATATACAAATCACGTGGTATATTTTTATTAATTCTAGCATGAAATATTCTCGAAATAATAGATTGAAGACACAATATTTTTTTTAATGATAGATTAAATGTAGTTAAATATATGAAGATAGATTGGATATAACCTCTAGAATATGAGGACATATAAAGCCATCCGAGATTATATATATATTATTATCAAGAAAAAATGTTTTTTTTTATTATTATTATCAAGAAAAAAGGAAAAGAAAAGGAAGACGACGCATTGACAGTACCGTGGAGTGAAATCTCTCTTCATTGTAATTGTAAAAAGAAAATGTTTTTTTTTTATTATTATTATCAATTATCCTTATTTATAACTTCCTTAATTTCCATAATTACAAAATAATAATGTTTTATGTAGAATATTAAAAAAAAAATCTTAACATTTTGCATGTAGTATTCCTTGTAAATTAAATACAGAGAGTAGTCTCGAATTTATTAAAAACAGCCCTCCATATTAAAATAAAAAGGATTATCGAGAAACTATTTAAATCTCTTAATCTATATCGATTGTTCGTCCACGCAACACATCACTCAACCATTATCCCTCAAATTTTGAAGATTAGTCAATCTAACAATTATTAATATCAATTTAAAATAGATTTTGAGCTTCGACTCGTTATCATGTCTAAGAGCTTTTTGTTTTTTTTCTAGCAAGTAAAAAGTATTATTTTTTATGAGATTAATTTGGCAGTAAAAAATAATTTTCAATGATTTTATATATTAATTTCTAAAAAATAATAAATGATATTGAATACTAATTTTAAGATTTGAGCTTGAAACGTTAATGAATGGACATACTTTATTAACTACTAAACCAACCCTTAAAATTAAATTAAGCCAATATTACACCGATACTTGTAACACTCATTAGTCTAAAAAATAAAACAACATTTAAAACATGTTATTAAACTAGATTAAGAATAATTTAGGAGGGGAGATTATCAAGGCATTAATCCACGCAAGCACCACGAAACTACTTGTAGTTTGGAAAGTAATTTCTTCTTTTTTCATTAAACAAAGACTTGAGGGCAAAGGTTCGACTGTCTGTGTGAGTGGTCAATTTTAGAACGTGAATTGTCATTTAATAGGATGGCGAGCTGCACGTGACATTCTTTATTTGACACCTGTGACATGAAGTTGGTGGCTGTAACTCTTGGCAATGACAGCTCCATCATGGCCTTACATTGCATTTGTCGACTATGATCAGATTTGGCAGTCGACGGTCAAGTTTAATCTCTTGAGGTTAATTAACGCTAGTATAACTGAGTATATTTCCTGACAAGAAAATGATTATATAAAAAGAAGCTTAATTAAAAAACTAGAAAATGAAAAAGAAAATTACTAAGGAAAATGTGAAATCCGGAATTCTCCATTTCAAAGCCTCGATTTCCATGAGGATAGAATGGGCAAGTTTATTAATTTGTTACACCTCTAAAAAATATTTATTACATACATTAATGTCACACTACTTTTATGGTTAAGAGAAAAAGGGTGATTGCTAGGTGGGTGAGAAAGAGACAAAATATAAACATAGTATTCAGAGGTATTTTTGTACTTTCATATGAATTTTATGTAACTATTGAGTCGTGGAGGTATTTTGATATCTGCATCATTCAAATAGTGTTTGTGGCACAACTTGGTGGACATAACTGGATTCTACTGTCTTCATAGATGCGCCGTCATGTCCTCTTTCATTTGAAGTAGCGTGTGGCAGCTTACGGTGGTCGTTTGATTTTTTTTCTCCCTTATTTTCTCTCTCATGACAGGTAATGTATATCATTATCCTCTTTGCTCTTTTACTTTTTAATTTTATTCCTCGTTCTATTAATTTCTTATTCCATTCCATTTTCATTTATAATAGTTTTTATTTTTTAATTTAGTCTTTCAATTGCAATTTCTCATATATTTAATTTTTCATTTTGATTCTTATTTTTTAAAATTTTAATTATGTCATTGGCACTTTCATTGAAGTTTTTTTTTCCATTCAATATCATCCTTAAATTAAATTTTCTATTATTTTATTTTTTTAGTTTGACCCTCTTTCTTTTATTTTTTTTCTTTTTATTAAAGCTAATTTTCAATTCAATTAAACTCTTCAATTGAAAATTTGTATCCTTCTAATTAATGTTTTTTCTCACCCTCATTTTTTTTCGATCCTTTATGTAATTAATTTTTTTTTAATTTTATATTTCGACATTTAATTTGTTGAGAATTCAACTTTATACAATCTTATTACTCTGCGTTTGTTTTTTTTTAATATTGGTTTATCTTTTA
>Ga0307517_10007206_pt1 | contig 16278 bp, 6 predicted proteins | sample 23_EM_MG_FD_194515 | JGI IMG/M metagenome (GOLD analysis project Ga0307517, IMG submission 194515) | Populus trichocarpa ectomycorrhiza microbial communities from riparian zone in the Pacific Northwest, United States - 23_EM | ecosystem: Host-associated > Plants > Roots > Unclassified | place... | reverse complement strand
ATCCGACAATTGAATCGAGTTGAAATTGATTTTCATGCTTATTTATGAGAGTTAAAGTTGGCAGACATTTAAATCGGTTTTGAGTTGTTTTTTTAAATGCACAGTTTTACGCTAACAAGTATAAGTTTTTATCCGATCTTTGGATCAGGTTGAAATTTTACTAGAAAATTATAGAGACCTATTTTTATATATCATTAAAATTTCATAATAATAAAAAATCAGGAAAGTTTTGTGATAAGATCCAAAAGTTATTGTGCGGTATTTGTATTAGATTCCTAATTGATTTATGATCTTTTTCCTCTATTTTATTTAGAACTCTTTTATTATTTTTTCAGCATTGTTTAGGACATTTCTTATCTATTATAAATAGGAGTATTTAGCTTGTGTTTATTTATTTTTATATAGATTTTGATTTCATAATAATGTTTGTGTGTGTAAAGAAAACTCATTCTTTTAGTTCTTGAAAGAACTAAAATTGATTTATCGAAGAACAACTATCCTCGTGACGTTTTCTTTATACTTTTCATTAATGATTCGCTAATTGTTGGGAGCGGTTCGAATCTTAATAGTTTTTGTGTCTCAATTCAAAATAATCATTATATCACGCTTTCCATCTCAAATTTGATTTTTAACTTTTCAGAATTATGTTCATACTTGCTTATGAATTTCTAGATCTTTATATCTACAAAATTTGCGTATAGCTCCTAAGCTTACAATGGGATCTTTTAAGGATTTTCCTTGTTTGAAATTATGTGGAATTTACATCTTAAACAAAAGGTTTTCCCAGTAATTATTATTCCCTTCCACCTTCCAGTTAAGCCACTTCTACTAGCTGCTTATCAATAGAACATTTAGGAGTCCATGCTTTGTTAAAAGGAAGAGAAATGCGTCTCAGCTTTAGTGATTTGTGTCGGCAGAAATCAAAGTTTAGATAAGGAATGACTTGTTCAACAAATTAAGCTTAGTTTATTAAATGCACTTTCATGGGGCGTGGACCCAAGTTGTAGGAAATTAAGCGAAAATAATCGCATGTTCCAGTAGTAGTAGTTGTTCATGGATCATTCTGGTAAAAGCTGTGGTCTGGATTTCTTCTCCACAACACATTAATCAGCACCTTCGTAATTTCATTGCCAACACACTCTTTTCTGTGTCAACCAAATCAGACTGATCTCCTTCTTTGTAGATTAATTCTAGGCACTACTATGCTTCAGCAATGTGGAATATATAATTCACCACCACCGTGCGGGTGTTTAGCATCTGACCTTTTTATGTAAATTTGTTTTAATTAAGTAAATTATAGACGGGTAAGAAATTAATTTAAAAATAAAAGTATAGTTTTTCTACTCAAAGAATGCTTGGTTTTTTTATTTAATTCCTGGTTTATAGTGGTTAATTAAATGTTAATAATTGTGATAATTAATTCTTCAATTTTTTATCTTCCAGAATTAACTATAAAAAAAAAAGTAAAGAAAGAGTTTCTAACTTAAATTTTTTAGATGTTACACACTCTTCCTCACCTCTGTTTTAGTGTTTTTCTTCTTCTTTTTTATATTTTGATTTTCCTTCCAAATCTAAAACTTAAATTCATCTTATTGAGAGATATTTGAGTTATATAATTTTTTTATTGAAAAACCTTGTTTAGAAGTACATTTGAACAAAAATAGTATTGTTGGAATCTTGAAATGTATTTTGTAAATATTTTAGTTGCTTAAGTGAGGAGCAATAAAGTTTTAAAAACAAAAGATTCATCATTAACAACAATAAAAGATTCATTATTTAAAGTGTTTCAACAAGTAAGTACCCTTCTTATTTTAATTTAAACATAATATTTTTATTATTAATATGCATACTAGGTTTTTTTTATTTTATATCAATTGCAAATTTGAATATATGTTTAGTATGAATATTAGTGTTTTATTATTATTATTATTATTATTATTATGAAAACATTTTTGCCATTAGTTATATTTTTGCATATTTATTATTTAAATTTATATGAATTCTATGTTTTTTTAAAAAAACTTTTTTATATCTAATATATATTTTATTATGATAAACTAAATATCATTGTACACTAACTCAATAGTCTATATATATAAGGAGAAGGAAAAGTTATTGTAGCCTGGGAATAAATTACTACTTATTGAAATAGTGATTTGACTAAATTATCTCTAAATTTAAAAACTTTTTAACTATACATCAGGGGTAGGGTGATCTTTTCACCATTACATAATTATCTTTTACAAATTGTATAAGGTTATATTAGTCATTTTATGTTTTTTATTGCATAGTAAAATAGTAATTTAACTCTATAATAAAAAAAAATATAATGCTTATTACTCAGGGATGTTTTGGTCTTTTTAATTTTTTTCAATATAGTGTTATTACTTTGATGCCTTTAACAATAAAATCAAGATAACTCTCTCACTAGGGCTTTTTTTTTAATCATTTTACATTAGTTTTATTGTAAATTTAAAGATTACTCAAGGCATTATTATATATATTAAATATTATTAAAAAAAAACTTGTTGTTGTGCGCTACGTGTGTGGATGACCACCCATGCCGTTTAGGCGGTGTGTCTGAGACTATCCGGCCACCAAACAACGCCTTTGAAGGATTTCATGATTTCATCCTTCAAAATTAAATTGGTTAACAGTTAAGCTTCTTAATTGAACCCCGGTAAAAGATTTCACGAGTTGTGAGTTTTAGAGATTAAATCGGGTTCAGAAGGATCGTCCGGGTTTGCTTGATTGTTTTTCCTTTTTTAATCTTATGTTTTCTAATTTTTTTATTTTTTTTAGAGTTTTTCTTTGTTATTTTTTATTGTTTGCCTTTTATATGGTTAGTCTCGGGTTCATGACCAGAGTCATTAGTTTCAAAGCTTAACGTGGGTTGATTTTTATTTTTATTTTTTATTCTTTTTTAAAATTGATTTAATTATTTTAATTTCATCATTCAATATTTTATTTATTAGGAATTGGTCTTTGTAATATTATTTTTTCTTTTTCTTTCTATTGGTTATCTTGATAAGGTTAGCTGGTTAACCTGGGTTAACTCATATATTTTTCTTGTTACTTTTTTAAGTAATCTTTTTCTTGTCTTCCTTCAACATCAAGTTGTTTGATAATTGAGATTCATGATTTTATTTAGTTTGATTTTGAACATAGATACCTTAGTATCATGATTGGGTCAAGGATTTTGCATCTTGACTTAGGTGAGCTTAGATCAAGTTGTTTTTACCATTTTTTAATTATAATGTTTCTTTATTTTATTCTTGCAACATTTTATTTACTAAAGATTGAGCTTCATCTTTTTTCTTTTCATTTTGTTTTATATGGAGTTATCATGTTCTCATTTAATTTATTAGGAATTGGTCTTCAAACTTATTTTTTCGTGTTTTTCTTTTTATGATGTTATCTCAATCTTATACTCATGGTCATGGAGTTTGCGAGTTAACCTGGTTTAATTTGGATTAGGTTGATTATGAGTTAACCCATATGTGTTGTAGTCTTTTGAAGTCAGTCTTGGCCCAAATATGGTAAAACAAATTTGTTCAATGCCTCATTTAACTTATTGGCTTCTGACCTTGTGATTGACTCAATTGGAACATCTAGTTGATCTTTTATGTTGGTAGGTTGGTCGGTATCAGTTAGGTTTGTTCCTTGAAATCCATAAAAAAGTTAGTCATTCTGTTTTATGTGCAAATAGAGAATAATATGGATTACTTATTTTTAGCAATTACTTCCAATTAGTTTTCTAGCATGATTGTCTTAAATTTTGAATGTACCTAAAACAGTTTCAATGCTTGGTGTGGATAAGAAAAATAGATTCTTTTTTTTTTTTTTTGGATCTTATGGTTATGATGGAAGTAATCCCATGTTCACTTGTGGAAGCTTTTACAAAAAAAAAAAAAAAAATTATGTTACCTCTTATATATATGATTGATGCATGTAGAAAAATTTATTGATTTAAATAGCCATATAAAATCTTGATCTTTATATAAATTTATCATTTTAGGTAGCCAAAAGAAATTTTCAAATCAAAGGCATTAAAAGGCACAACAATCTTTTTTCAAATAATATTTGTGACAAGGTTGCAAATTACTCATCATCTTTGTTCTTGTCTTTGTTGAAGTGTGTTTGTAGTACTTGAAGTAATAAATAACGACTAGTGTAGGTTGATGGCATGTCTGTGTTGAGAGGGGAATGAGATGAACACTTCCAGCAACCACAACCTATGCTCAAGGTGTTGGATAGATGACTCTGTGAATGGTAGTTTTGGCAGGGCATTATTTTTTTATATAGGATTTATCGTGATTCATTTTGCTTCTTTATTTTTGTATCGACCGTTAACAATCATTTATTGTCAAATGCTTCATCCACAATTTTTTTTTTTTTAATTTAGGTGTGATGTTTTAATTTATTTGGAATCTTTTTTTTCTTTGATTAAATATAGTTTTTATGTTTTTTTAATCATATCAAGTGGTATGTTTGTTTTTGATATCTATCTTTGAGTAGACCAAATTGAAAGTGTTGTTTTTAGAATTTGATAGAATATGCACAAAACTTGTACATTAACACAAAGAGATTGGTTGAACTTTAACATTTGTTTCTTTTATTTTTCTTGTAAACCATTTTTGGAACCCAAGTTGGTGCATAATTCAGATCCAACCCCACAATGTAGCGCTGTCAATAGATCTAATGAAATATATTCTCTTTTGTTGAATGTTGAACAAAGGTTACTGGCTCGAGACTAATGCTTGTTTCAGAGTGTGATAAATATTGTTTTTTTAAAGTGTTTTTCGTTTAGAAATGCATCAAAATAATATATATTTTTTCATTTTTAAAATTTATTTTTGACATCAATGTTAGCATTATGGCTAAGATAATGATTTAATTATATGTTTTGATGATAATATAAACATTGATATAATATAGTTTTGATATATGCATGATATATTTATTACTCATGATGTATTCCATAAAACTTTTAAAAGCTATGTTATATGCTTAAATGATTTAATAAGAATATGTCAATATGCTACATATAACATGATTGTGTGTCACATGCATTAATCTTGTTTTAATTGTTAAGTAAACACAATGCATGCCATATAAATATGAATATATATTATATGTTGCACACATCTTTGCGATGATTTGGACAAGTTTATATCATTCAAGAAATCATCAAACAAGGAAGGAAATGATTTGCGAAGGTCAAGAACGAAGAACTTGTAAACATAACAGTTATCAACTTTGCTTATCAAGACTCTGTAACAAGGTTTTGCCAAATAACACTATACTTATTTAGGACACCTTATAATATTCAAACAACATAAACAAACTCAAGAGAGCTAAAGAAAACCAAGAAAAGACCAAAACACAAAAATAGAATAAAATTTGGACATATATATATATATAGTGTTTATAATTACATGTTATTAGATAAAAAGTTTTAAATTTATTGTTTTATCTTGCATTCCTAATTCAATCTCCTCTTAAGTATATATAATATTTTAATTCTAAAACAACAATCGGCATATCAAAACGAACTAAAGATATAAAAAAAAATTAAAACTAAAAGTAATTTTCAAAGTACAAGTAATATGCGATCCCAAATTCCGCCTAAACAAAACATGTCTTTATCCTTAATTTTCAAGTGAGTTAGTTATCTTTCTTTCTTAAACTATTTTTTTAAGACTAGTTGATGTGTCTGCGATACAACCAAATGGTTTCATCTCCCTCTTCAACTGCTGCCAATGGTTTTCTTTTGTTTCTGTCTTTGGAATGATTAATGGGAGGCTGCGATGTCTTTATCATTAAAATCAATCATTCAATAATTACCTTTTATCTTCTTTTTTATCTCAAATATAATTTAATCATTTATATTTGAAGGTGTTTTAAAATGCATGTGGGTTATAAAAAAATACTAAAGAGAAATTACTCTTTATCCTTTTGAAATTTAAACTTTGAGCAAGATAATATTTTATTTTTATATTTTTAAAAATTATATTTTACATATAGAGTCAACACTAGATTAATTTTTTTTAAGACCAAAATATTCCTATTTTTTTCCCTTTTTTTCTTTTTCCCATATCTTCTCCTCCTCTCTCCCTTTCTCCTCTCTCTTCACTTATCTTCCTACAACAATCATCTCCTCTCTCTCTTTAAAATAAGATTTGAAATAATAGGGAAAATATATCAAAAATTTATCTTCGAGAATTCAACATAAATCAAAATGCTACAACCTTGATTCATAATGAAAAATGGTTTTGTTTCTGAGAATAAAGAGCTATGTATAATGACGGGTATGGTTAAAAATAGTTGAATTAATGGCACGATGATAGATTTTTTTGGATGATTAGGCATGGTCAAAGGAAGTTAGATTTAAGGAAGATTGACTCCTTGATAGTCCATTTAACATGATGAGAATCGAAGCAGAATCCTGATTTAAAATATTTTTTTATTTATAAATTTATTAAAATAATATTTTTTATTTTTTAAAAAAATTATTTTTAAAATTAAACTAATCTAAAAAAATAAAAATTTTAAAAAAGACGTTTCAACCACCGCATTTCTAAAAGAAGAAAATATTGAAACCATGCTATCAAAATCATGCTGGCTTGGGGATTGTCAAAATAGGCAAGTGAAGAAGCAACTCATCGGCTTGGTGTCTACTCCTTTTAGCTACATAAAGCTTATCCATAGGGTCCACATCCCTCGTCATGGTGGGTCCTGTCGAGTCATGAAAAAGTCTCTGTCAGGATTGGTCCATCCACGCGCCTCTTTATAGAATTTGCTGGACAGGTTCATGTATTTGGATCCGAGCATGGTAGAACTAATTAAGAGATTGGTGGTATGATTTGACTCTGACTGCTGTAATTTTTATCTACTCTCTTTTGTAGCCTTTGAAACCACTTGCTTCCGTGTTGATCGGGAGTTGTTTTGTTGGGTGATTATAATTATTTTTTAAAATGTTTTTTTAGTAAAATAATATTTATTTTAATATTAATATATTAAAATAATATGAAAATACTAAAAAATATTAATTTAAATAAAAAAAATTAAATTTTTTAAAAAATATTTTTGAAACGCAAAAATAAATAAGACAGAATGGTAAGGTACAGATGGTGTTTGATTATTTAAAGTTTAATTTTTTTTTGTTTTAAATTAATTTTTTAAATTATTTGAATATGTTGATATATTTTAAAATAAAATATATTTTAAAAAAACAAGATTTTATTCTTTATTATTATTATTTTCCGGAAGTTAAAATTGCTGCTGGATGGATGATTAATGAGATTTGATGTTGACTTGTGTAATGCCCATAGTTTCATTAATGAACGTGGTAGGGATTTATAGCCTCTAGCAATCGACGACCGGTTTAGGCAAGTAGCCGGAAAACAATGGGAATGGTGGGAAAGTCATAAATATATAATTATTTATTTTTACTTTTATCTATTCAAGTGACCTTGAACTTATCCACAGGGCTCCCATATCCATGCTCTAAAAATCATTAAATATTATTTTAAATGTACATTAATCATCGAAAAATGTTTAATATATTTTACTGAATATATTTTTGGTGGAACTCATTTTCCTAAAATAGGTCGCTTTCCAGCAAAGTTATTGATAAAAGTTTTTGTATTTTAAAAATTTAAATTTTTTTTATTGTTTTCTTTGCTTCAAATTAATATTATTTTTTTTATATTTTTAAACCATTTTGATATGCTAATTTCAAAAATAATTTTTAAAAAATAATAATAAAATATTATTTTGATATATTTCTAAATGAAAAACACTTTGAAAAACAACAGTAACCACACTCTCAAATAAGCCCAAAAATAAGTGCTATATTTTTTTGTGTATTAATGTTTAATACAATCGAACACTAAAAACTCAATTAATGTTAATCAAGTTGTAAATATATCAGTTAAATCAATAAAATTACATTAAATCAACTTCTATTTAATTTAATTTGAGTTAATTAGTTAACTAACCAAGTAAAATTCAAAAACCATTTAATTTTGTAATAACTTTTCTTTATTCTCAACCACAAAAAAATCTAGTTAGTTCTTTTGTTTTTCACACTGTAACTTATATATAATTGATTTTCAAATTTTAATTTTATAGAAGTTAAAATAAATTGGTTTTTTATTTATGGAGACATGTTTTTTATTTATTTTACATATAAAAATTTATCTCATAATAATTTTAACTAAAACTATTTTTTAAAACACAATTTCTTAAACCACAATTAATTTCTTTATTAAACTTATTTTTTTAACCATAATCATAAAAGCTATATAAATGTCAAATACACACTTCTAGGTTGGCGAGTGATTCTTCTTATTCATAGTTTTGTAGAACCTTTGGGTATAATCTGGTTCTTTAGTGGGGTCCATTTATTTTCCCAATGAACAACAAAATCATAAAAAAGTGGGATTCATATTTAACGGTTGGATAAAGCATGTATATGCCACGCGTCATAAGATGTCAGACTAAACATCAACTAAAACGCAAAACGCCACCTACTTTTAAAGTTATTTTTAACTAATAATTGTAATATTAAATTGATTTTTTGCATAATTTCAAATGATTTTAAATTAATTTTTTAGATATTTTAATGTATTAATGTTAAAATTAAATTTTAAAAAATAAAATAAAATATTATTTTAATTAAATTTTAAACAAAAAAATACTTTAAAAAATAAACTTTATATTAGTTGATTTTTTTTGTTTTTTTATGAAAAATGATATTTAAAAATCATCCTAATAACTTTTCTATTTAAATATATTTTTTATATAATAAAATAATATACTAATAATTACTCAATAATCCACATATTATTTTCATAATATAACTCATATTTTTGTAAAAAGAAAATCCTAATATTCCGAATAATTTCTCAAAACCTACATATAAATTATAATAAGCAGAAATATGAGGAAGCAGGTAGGACATAAATTTCGAGGCAAAAGTAAGGGTAATAACGTGATTGTACAAGTACACTCAACATTCTTCAAGCTTCTTGTGCTTATAACTTTATAAGCCGAGGTTAGGTTACTAATGACCTGAACCAATGAGAGTGACCATTACGTGCGCACCAAGCGACAGTAACACTTGCTCTTCTTTTTGCTCCTCTTTTTCTCCCTTCTCTCAACCTCTCTGTGCCCTTCTCTACCTGCCAACAGTCATAAATTTTTTATTTTTTCTGGGTTTTTGTTATTGTTATTGGGTTTTCTTTTGGAGATAATTTCAAGGTTGTTTCTTTTTCTCGTTTTTTAACGTGAAATAAGGAAATGGGAAATTTGTAATGGGTGGTTTTTGACGGAGTGGTGGATTTTTGGAAGATAAAAAGAAAAGGGAGATGAGGAAATCGTTTAAGGATTCTCTTAAAGCTCTTGAAGCTGATATTCACTTTGCCAATACTCTGTAATTTCTTCTCTCCTTTTCTGTTGTTCGTTTTTTCTTTTTTTTGTCTTCACCGAATTTGGTGAGATATTTGGGATTTCTGATAAATTGAATTGATATTTCTTTTAGGGTTGATGCATTTGTTTTGATTTCTGGATCCTCTTAGCTGATTTTCAAGTTTTAATTTTTTTTCCTCATGACGTGTTTGTTCGTGTCTGTCAGGTTCTTTTTTCTTTTTTTTTTCCTGAATATTTAGTGGGCTGGGCGGGTAGATATCTGTTTCAGTGTGTATAAGGTATTTATTGAGTGGAACATAATGCACTTTTTACCTCTAATTTAAACAATTCTGGCGCATCCCAGAAAATCAAAGTATATAAAGGTTCAAAGGGTAGTACTAGCAGTGGAAGTTGATATTTTACATGCGGCCCTTTTTTATTTGCTTGTAATTAGTTGTTCCTTTTTTAGGCATTTATGTCAATTACGCTGTGGAGTTGAAAAAATAATTCTAAAATAAAAGTTTTGGTTTTTGTTGAATTTCTCTCATTGAAAGTTGAGTTCATGATGCTAATTTGTGGCACAGGCACTTGATAGTTATTGGTTATTGAGAGCAAATTGTTTAAGGCATTAATGGGACAATGAATCAAAACCGTGAATGTTCCTTTTTTATCTATTTTGTAGCCATGTGAGAGCTCACATGATGCCAGTGTAGATGGGCCAGATGAATGATGCCCTGCTAGTTGAGTTGCCTTCTTTTTGAAAACTGAGTATGAGATTTTTGTCCAAACTCTGCTTTTGGTACCATTTTCCATTCCAGATAGGTTGCTCAATCAATGGCTGCCTGTCCTTACCCTTGCCAATGCAGAAAGTTTAATAAGCTCAAGACATGGTTATTAACATGTTTGTGGTTATAGAATTTTCTGCTTTGGATAATCTGTTCCTGTGTGTGTGGTTCGCTATCATTATGCCTTGAAATATGATATATTTATGTGTTTTTGTTGTGATGCAGGGCTTCTGATTATCCTAGGGAATATGATGGTGCCTGCCTTCAAATGAGATTATCCTACAGCCCTGCTGCCAACTTCTTTCTTTTTCTTGTCCAGTGGACTGATTGTCACCTAGCTGGTGCCTTGGGATTGCTTAGAATTCTTATATACAAGGTAATTTGCATTTCCTTCGCAAGTTTGTAAATGTTTTTAGTGGCCAAGAGTCCATTTCTGTTTGCTTAACCCCCTTCTGCCTGCGGATGTTATTATAGTAAAAAACAAATGCTGCCTTATCCTTGATGTATTATTGTCATGTTGTGTCACAGGTTTATGAGGATGGAAAGACAACCGTGTCTATTTATGAAAGAAAGGCTAGCATAAGAGAGTTTTATGGTGAGGTTTAAAGAAGTCAGTAACTTTCAACTTTATGCAACACAATTTTTGAAGCTTGCTGTATTTGGTTTATAATTTATTCTCCTTGAACAAAGATACCAGCAGTCTTATCCTAGTATGATATTTTATTTTTGTGCTTACAGGGGTGATATTTCCTTCTTTATTGCAACTTGAAAGAGGAATCACTGATGTAGAAGACAGAAAGCAAAAAGAAATTTGTGCAAAGTACAAAAAGAAAGACGAAATGGACAAAGGAAAGCTCTCTGAAATTGATTTAGAGAGAGAGGAAGAATGTGGTATTTGCATGGAGATTAATAGCAGAGTTGTATTGCCCAAGTGCAATCATGCAATGTGTATGAAGTGCTATCGAGATTGGTAAGTTAACTTCCACACCGCAAGCATGTTTAGATGTATGCACAAATAATCACATAAGGGGACTCCATTCAAGGTATTTAGCCAATAATTTAATGCAGCTAGGTCCTCTCTTAAATTCTACATGATCATTTCCATCTCTTTTCAGTTTATAGTTAATGAATCTGCGACTCCTGAGTTTTAGCATTTTTCCCCATTGAACACCTTTTCTATTGATGCTTGTACAATATCTGCACTGTATGCACAGGGGATGAAAATTGATAAATACTCGATAAAGCTGTTTAGCACATTTTGATATTCAAAACGTTGGGAATCTCATTTCATTATTCCACAGAAACTACTTTTTTATGGATCAACATTTAAGGCATCAATCTGTTAAGTCGTCTTTTTATGGGTATTTTTTGTTTACTTCTCTCAACATATAGAATTCATGTTTCTTGATCATATATTGCTTAAAAAGATCGTTCCCTGGCAAATGATTAGGTGCTATCTTCTTCTGTAGTCGTTCTTGCCAGCCAAAAGCATCTTGTCCAATATGGTCAGGGATTGGATTATTCTGTCCAAATCATCTGTTTTCTGTTCTTGTAAACATCAATTAATTAGAGCAGTGTGTGCTTTTGGTCCATGCTGCTTCATGTTTTAGTAACACAGTAAGTTTGACTCGATGTTCTAACATCTTGCTGTGGTTGCTTCAGGCGTACGCGCTCTCAATCATGTCCTTTCTGCCGAGACAGTCTCAAGAGAGTCAACTCAGGTGACCTTTGGATCTACACCAACAACAATGAGATCATTGACTTGTCTTCAATCACTAGACAGAACTTGAAAAGACTGTTCATGTACATTGATAAGTTGCCACTCATTGTTCCTGAACCAATGTTTGTTTCTTACGACCCCCGTTACCGGTGAGGGTCTGGAAAAGTTTGCATAAAGTTCCGGTTGCTTGTATATGATTCTTGCTTCCCCTCATTCAGCAGCACACATTTTAACATTGTATATATACCTTGTCATTCTTAGCACGGTTTGGTTGCTATGATTTTAGAAATTTATTTGTCAAGTAAAAGTTAGAACTTGTGCTGAAGAACAACATAAATAGGGCTCTCTTTGCCCGTGATCAACGCGATCCTTGTTGCGTGATGCAGAGCTTTGATCGCCCTTTCTTGTAAAGGAAAGGTGAACTTGTCCTGCATTGCTTTTTCTCCCTGAATCTGTAATAAAAGAAGGGAGCGAGAAACATAACAGCTTTCTTCGTGGAAGCATTTTACATCACGAAGGCATCATGGAATTTGAACGATTCCTTCAAAAGTTGAAATAAAAAAATTATTCTTTTCATGCTTCAACAGGTACGAATTAGTTCAATTTTTTTTTCTCTTCCTACCAATATTATGAAACTTAATATCCAATTAATCTTAACATTTAGCAGCATTGAAATATGAAATTAAAAAAAAAAAAACTTAAAAAATTAACTTGGTCTATCTAATTTGTCAAACTTGAAATTAGGATCTTGAGATAAATTATGAAACTTATTTTTGAATTAATTTAATATTAAAATAAAAAATAAAAAAAATCAATCTAAAAAAGTAAAAAAAAAATAATTGTGAACTTTTGTTTTAAATTAATTGGATCAAGTGTGTAGTATTTTTAATTCTATTGAACGAAATCCTGATTTAAATATTTTTGTCATCATGATTTCTTTAGAGTTTTGAGATGATTACACTAAAAAAAATTTAAATGTAAAGATATTATCTTTTATGCATAAAACATGATACCACCTAATATTATAAGCTAAGTGGGGGGATTGTTGTTAAAATATAGCTTCTATATTAGATTGTTAAAGAGAACTTTATTTCATATCAGAAAGATAAGAGGTTTTGTTATATCTTATAAAGCGCGTGCGTGTGCTTTGATATTATGTAACATAAATTATTTTTATTATTATTTTTTAAATTAATTAATTAAAGTTAATTAATTAAATTTTTAGAATTAATTAATCTAATAATTATACATGACATCTCCTACCAAATTGTTCAAATAATTTGAATGAAAAGTTTACTTTTAAACTCTACATACATTCATATTAGTAGGGGTGTTCATTTTCGGTTCGGTTCGGTTTTTACCTATAAAAAAAACCAAACAGATTTTTTTTGAAAAAAAAAACCGAAACCGAGTCAAACCAACCGGTTCTAGTTCGGTTCTTGATTTAAAAAAACCGAGAAAGCCTATATGCTTATTTTGGGCTTTAATGGGTTGTTTGATGGGCTTTTAATGGGCTTTCTGATAGGCTTTTAATTGGATTTCTAATGGGCTTTTAATTGATGTTAATATTGTCTAACTTTCTTAGAAAATTCTAAAGTATATTTAATTTTTTTACCACTAAATATTCATTTATTTAAATTATTAGTATCAATCTTGTGTTCAATATATTTTTTTGCCTTTCTAATATTTTTCTTCTATTTTGTTTGAGTGCGCAAGACTCCTGCTGTAGAGAAGTTTAAATAATACACACCAATAAATTAAAATACAAATTACAAAGTATTGCCTTCAAAGAGCTTTAAAAAAAAAACAGCAACAAATTACATTGTCATAAAATACTTTGATTTCTTAATAGTTAATACTATTGACATCAAAACCTGAAATTAAAAATCTAGAATTATAACATGATAAATTAAATTAGAAGATATAAAAATAAAATGGAATATTTTTACCATATGTTTTCAATAAATACATCAATTTTTGAACTAATTATCATCCATTGCTAGATATAATTTTCCATCAAATTTTACAAAATAAAAATTTAAACATGTTAGAATGAAAATGCGTTAATTAATATATCATGAAATAAAATGTGTAAATTTATAAGAAAAATTACCCGGTGCAAGATTTTTGTAGGTTTCAAAATCATTCATCAAGGTTCTAATATCGGTTGAACACCAAGAGCCTATAAAAAACTTCAATTGACATTTGCACAAACATGAGATTTCAATTTTGGCTAATTCTAGCTTATAGGAATAAAATCTTAAGTTCGATATTAAAAAAAAAAAAAAAAGCCAAAAGATGGTTCCTAGATGAAACAAACCAATTTGTGTAATTTTCTAGAGAAATTCTAAGCAATATAATGAAAATAGAAAGCTAAACAGGGAAACAAAAACAGAAGCAGAAACAATTTCATATCTTTTCTCAGCTGATTTTGCATCATCAATGGTAAAGATGAGCAACCTTGGGATACTTACAGGCAGCAATTGGCAAATTAAAGGACTTAATTGCAGTAGTCAAAAACTTAATTGCAGTAACAGCTAAACTATCACGACTTGAGGACTGGGACACATTCCCTAACAAAGTCCAAACAGCTTGTGCAAAATCATTCAAATAATCCTTAAACTCCTCCTCATTTTTCTCCATATAAAGACTAATATTCTCACTTACGGCAGCCCTAAGCTCATCAACAAGATCTAATCCTTCCGCACTACTCTCTAGCACAGTTTTGAAACCCGGCCAGGCCCGGCGGGTCGACCCGAGACCCAGCCGACCCGGGGCTAGAACCGGACCAGGTTGAAGAAAAAACAAAAAAAATCATGACCCGGCGGGTTGACCCGGCAAAACCCGGTTGCAACCCGTTGACTTCTGTTTTTTTTTTACTAAAACAACGTCGTTTTTTTTAAAAAGAAATAAGAATTGACCCCGGTGACCCGGTCAAAACCTTGTAACCCGGTCAATACCCAACCTTGGACCGGGTTTAAAAACTATACTCTCTAGCACAGGATAGCCATTTGTTAAATATTTCTTAAATTCAGCCATCTACTCTTTCATATGATCCTCAAAAAAACTCGGGCAACTCTTGAAAATTCATTGAAAAAAATATTCTACAATACAATCTTTGTGACTCAAACTAAGGCTTAGAGTAACAGGTGACCCACCACCTGAACTAACCATGGAATCAATCAAAGCCGTAAGCACTGGATCAAAATATATACATTGCTCAAGAATAAAAACCCAATTAAAACAAGCACAAACATTTACACAAGCATCAGAAGAACAATCTAAACCTATGTAAATCCCAGGAAAAAATTATACTATTCTAAGACAGCTAAAGTGAAAAATACAAATGGTTATCTTATATATGGATTTTTGAGCATTCAAAACAGCATTTGTATCTCTTACCTCTGCATTGAAAAGCAAATACAATAAATTAAATAGATTAACTAGGAAAAATAAGAGCAACCATTAGTTAATTAATTAATTAATTAAAAAGAAAGAAAATAGAATTAAAACTCACTTCTATATAACTGATTCAACAGAACTTTCTTCTCGAATCTATAGTTCGTTTTAGACCCAACATCTTGTCTGTAACCATAAAAAAAAAAAACCAGAAAAAATTCAATAAGGTCATTAATCATTATGGTCTTGTTGTAGAAGGAGCTGAAAAAAATAACAATGAGAGAATATTGACAAGATGCATATGCTAAAACGCTATAGAGGAGTAGTGAAGTACCATGTGATCTTGCATAGATGAAGAGGAAAGGCCAACTGGATAGTGGATAGGTTCTGAAAAACATCGATCTATTTTTGAGAGGTTTGATTGATTTCAAATTTCAATTGATTGGCGTGTTTGGTTGTTTTAGATCTCTGTGTTTCTAAGTCTAAGGTGAGGGAGAGGCGAGAGGGGACGGGTGCTGGTAGCTAGGGTTACTGGGCAAATCATTTTTTCTATTTATAGTACCTTTTCTTTTTAACCGGTTTCTGTATTACAAAACTGAAACCGAACCAAACCGGAATTTTTTCTAAATTTTCTAATCGGTTTTTTTTTCTCGGTTATTTGTTTTTAGTTTTCTCGGTTTAATCGATTTATCGATTTTTTTCATCACCCCTACATATTAGTATAAATAATTTTAAATAAATAGTTGCATTTACAATCTTTTTAAATATGAGAGGAAGAGTGTTATCGCATTTTTTAGGTAATTTTTCAAATAAGTAATAATAAATAATTTTGTAATCAAAATCAGTTATGGATGAAATTCTTCAATCATAAAATAAATTTATGCCATCAGGTATCAACATGGAGTAAGCATCAGCACAGGCAAATACATACAATGCTCTCTTCCAAACTTCATGGAGAAC
>Ga0307517_10007205_pt1 | contig 16280 bp, 11 predicted proteins | sample 23_EM_MG_FD_194515 | JGI IMG/M metagenome (GOLD analysis project Ga0307517, IMG submission 194515) | Populus trichocarpa ectomycorrhiza microbial communities from riparian zone in the Pacific Northwest, United States - 23_EM | ecosystem: Host-associated > Plants > Roots > Unclassified | place... | reverse complement strand
TCTTTAATACGAGCCAAGCTCTGGTTTTTTTTTTTTTTTTTTCCAGTTTCCTCTCCAGTTTTGTGCTTATTTATTTTGTGATAAAGAAAGGACGTAAATACCCCTGTTTTAAATTGTAGAGTTGACTGGACAAAGTAAATAGCTTAGGCCCAGATGAAATGGACCTGCTTCTTATTTGAAAGAGCCCAAAATAAGAGAAACCCTAGCTCCCTTTTATTAGGGTTTTTACGTTTCAGCTAAAACTCTCATGTCTCATCTTATTACTGCGGGCATTTCTATTTTGGTGGCCACACAAGTGTAGACAGAAGCTGCAGCAATGGTGGGTTTGTTTAGCTCTTCGTTTTTTTAAAGTTTGGAAGTAGAAATGAAGAGTTCTTCTTTTAGAAGCAGTTAAAAAGCTTAGATCTTTGCGGGTTTGTTGTGTTATGATTTTTTTGTGGGACAACACAAGGAAGATATTCTCTCTTAGAATTAGTGCAAAAAGTTTAGATCATAGTGGGTGTTTCTTTTCTTCTGGTTTCTTATGGGATCTGTTTTGTTAATCTTTTCAGGTGAAGTATTCAAGAGAACCAGATAACCCCACCAAGTGTAAGAACGTGAAAGTTTCAATCTTTTCTTTTTTATATAAATTATTCTTTTTGTTGAGAAAGTGAAATCTGATTTTAGTGTTACGGTTACTATTTCAGCCTGCAAAGCTAGGGGATCTGATCTCCGCGTTCACTTCAAGGTATGTTGAAAGTTCTACACTGCTTCAATGTTTTGTCTGTGGAATTTAATGTGGTGTTGTTGATTTTGTTGTGTCTAATTGATTGTAGTTTTGCTACCAATGCTTTGTTAATTTGATCGTGCATGCTGCCGCAGTAAACACTTTACCTTGTGTCTCTATTACGGAGTCCTTTATTCTATATAGTATATTGGCATAATGGCTTCCCATTGCTGCTCTTTTCTGAACCTAAAATCATTCTGCTTGTGGGTTGTTGATCGTCAGTTTTTCATAAGCTTGCTACTTCTCTACTATTTTTGTTGCCACCGATTGAATTTGCTGTCTCCAGTTCATATATATGAATAGCCTTAAATGTATTGATTGAAGAGGATTCTAGCTATAATCTGAAATAGTCAGTGTGCAATTGGTTGAAATTTCACGATATGCCAAAACTGTTTTCCTTCCATCATCTAAACAGTTTGTTCTGTTTTCTATGGTAATTAATGAGAGCTTTCAGCTTCTTCAATGGAAATTTGTCTTTTATTTTTTGTTTCATGCAAAATATTTTAGTGTCGCTCAATTCAGTTTCCTGCATAGTGGATTAGGGCTTATTAAAATGTATATATGAGATTAAAATATTTTAACACAGAGAGGGTCTTGCCGTGCAATGTAAGCCAACTTTTTATTGCTTCTTCTAGGTTTCAGTTTCGTTTCTTAGTCAGTATGGAGGAGGATGACTGGAGTAAGGGGTTATGTTATAGAAATCTATTGAGCTCTGTGAATGGACTTCTCATGAGCTTCAGTAGACTTGTATTCCCCATTATCTGATTTTGATTTATTTACTGCTGAGGGTTCAGTAATTGCGTTGTCTTTAGAGCTTAATTGGACTAGTCAAATGTGCATTAGAGTGATATGGTTAATGGGTTGAACTGATGCGAACAAGATGAGCCTCTCAATCTTTGAAACATGTCTACAAAATAAGTTCTTTATTTTTTAATTTTTCTTTTCTATTTTTGTGTGTTGCAAGTATGATCCTCTGTGCACTCGTGCTCAGGGTTTCCTTTTCCTGTGAGACTAGATTAAGAGCTGTTATTGGCCCTGGTACGTATTATTTTGTGACAAATATAGGACAACTTGTTACATGAGTGATATTTAAGCTATTTTGAAATTTGATTGTATGAGTTGGTTCGTGTGGTTGAAGTTGCTCTATGATTGCACATTCAGTTCTCCAACCTGTATGAAGCAGCACCATGACTTTCACTCTGTTGAAATTACCAAAATGGCTGTGCTGACTACAATGTTTCCATTCTCTATCTCAGAATACAAGAGAGACTGCCTTTTCAATCCGGAAATTGCCTTTGGGCAAGGCTAAAGGGTACTTGGAGGATGTTTTGGCACACAAGCAAGCTATTCCATTCCGCCGCTTCTGTCGTGGTGTTGGGCGAACTGCTCAAGCTAAGAACCGCCATTCTAATGGACAAGGGCGGTGGCCTGCTAAATCTGCTAAATTCATCCTTGATTTGCTGAAGAATGCTGAAAGCAACGCTGAGGTAGCTACTTTTCCTGTTATGTGTCTGTGATTTTACTCTTATATTTCCTTCATGTCCTCATGGATTTCCTATACAATGTTGTGTAAATTTTGTCTACTCATTGATTAGGTAAAAGGTTTGGATGTCGATGCACTTTACATATCACATATCCAAGTCAATCAAGCCCAAAAACAGCGTCGTCGTACTTACCGTGCCCATGGAAGGATCAATCGTGAGTCCATACTTTTAGCCATCAAGTTTTTTTTTATCTGTTTGTCTTTTCTATTTGAGCACGTGCGCTTAATAGTGATGTATGATTTCTTTGGCAGCTTACATGTCATCGCCTTGCCACATTGAGTTGACTTTGTCAGAGAAGGAAGAGCCTGTCAAGAAAGAGGTAATACTCTGAAAATTTTAGTAATGGTGCAAAGGGTAGAACTGTTGTGTTTTTGTTTATTTGATGTTGTGGTTTTGCATCTTACATAGAATGATGCCCTTTTCTTTTTTCCAGGCTGATACACAGATTGCTCCAAGGAAGCCCAAGGGTGCTCTTCGCAGTGGAGCTTCCTCCTGAAAAGCGTTGGGGTGATCCAGGATTATGGCTCCATTAGAAAATTGTTGTTTTTCTTTTGTTTCAGCTGCCTATCGAACTATAAAATTTTTCGATAAGATTTTGTTCTGGAGCTTATAAATGATTTTCTTACATTGCTAACTTTTTTTCCCAGTTGGTGTTGGTTTGGGCAATCATGAATCTCATAGACATTCAATGAAATTCCATAGTGATGTCTCTCTCATTAAACTGTTAGTGCTTTCTACTTGGCTTTTTTGAGGAACAACTTGATTTTGTTTCTCTTGTTTGCTTGGAACAAAAATCTAGGTCTAGTGAGAAGGATGATGTTGCTGCTGCTTCGATACGAAGTGCCGGTTCCTGATTTGAGTGATTGTGCCTTTTCTATCATTATTGCACAGCTTCACCCTTTTCTTTATCCTTCATGTGAGAATAACTTCGTGTGGCCATAAATCTTGCTTCTCTGTTCACCAGCTCTCCTAAACAACCATTGCTGATATTGTTCATTTTCTATCCATCTATAACCACGCCAAGCGTTTTGAATCTTTTTGTCATATGCCGATGCAAAATTTCTCACCAGCACAATCTTTTCATATCATGGCTGATCAGGGCGGTATGCGGCCATTCTTGCCCGCCTAAAATTTGGAGACAGCAATACAGATCGCAGACATGATTTCGTTCAAGCAATCTCTTGAGCAGGTAGGTACAGGATCAATTCAATTGAGAGTTGGCCAGGTATTTCAGTCAATGATACAATTACACACCAGATGATGAGCTCTATCTCCAGTATTCGAGTTCAAACTACAAATTTTACATTTGAATTGATCACAGATAAATTAATCCAATACAATTAATCCAATACAAGCCAAAAAAACTGAAATAATTTAGAAAATGCAGTAGCTTCAGGGTTGTACAGCTTCTAGTAGTTTCTCATAAACCTGTCTAGCATATAGATCCTCCACCTGGTAAAAGAATAAAAAGATAATTAAACTGGAGACAAACTTCTAGGAGCAGAATCATGGATACGTAAAAGTTCTCTGTAAATGCTCACTTGGTGACAATTTGGGGAAAAATTAAGGCAGCCGCCCAATATAATGCTTCTCTTGTTTACGTTGGCAACTTTCCTAGAGACAATAGATTAATTTGGACTGGTTTGGATTGAAAGGTCATATGAGGGCAACCAGCTTAGATGATTTACATGGAAATCAGCTAATTTGAAGAGAGGTTTTCCACGTTTTATCGATTATATCCTACTTAATATTACTAGTTCTATTCCATTTAAGCTGGAAATCTGCAAAAACTCGGTATTCAAAGAAGCTAATGAATTGTCTAAGCAGTATCAGAATTCAGAAGCATAATTTTCCATATAACAAGTTGATCTCCAACATATGTGGCATTGCATAAAGTTCACTGGGTCTCAAACAAAACTTCCATCTAACAAAGATTTTACAGATTAACTGAAGATGCAAGCACACATGCACACATTCAGCATGCACACCTAAGCTTATGAAAAAACGGAACTTTTCGATTTTACTTACAACAAGCAGCTTGGATTTGTTATTCCATCCTCTTTGAAGAGTCATCTGGCTCAACCTCAGACCCAAAACCTGTGTGAAGGCAAATCATGTTAACCTTGGCACATTAATTTGAGGATATAAGATTCTGTGCCTAATTTTACTAGCCTACCAATTTAAAAAATACAATTGTGATGGACGAGCATACCCTGCCCATGAATTCCAAAAGTTCATTGTTAGCTTCTCCACGGGCAGCAGGTGCAGCTACAGTAACTCGAACATCATCAGCATTCACTCCTGGAAAGAAATATCAAGCATAATGATCATAAATAAAAAATTAATACATTACCATGTCATGCATAGTACTAGATAAGACAATTACATTGTTCTTTTCAATCAACTTTCTGAAATTTCCTTCATGCAACTATAAGTCAAACATCTTAATGCATTTCTATGAAATATTTGTGTGTTTTTGTATGCTACATTTCGTATGCATTCAAGCATATCACTGTTTGCGGGTATGAAACATAGGTGGTTTGTGTCTCTCCAGAATCTCTGCTGTTTTCATGGATATGAGGTCAAATTAAGGAGCACAAACAAGAGATGAGGGGTGTTGCATCGACACAGGATGACAACAGAGGAAACACTACATTAGTTAACTTGAGAAAAGTCTAACAAAAGGCATCCCACTTTTTCCATATCCACTATAATTCATTTTTTACTCAATTTTTGGTGAGCGAAGAAGTGATTATAATTAAGGGATGTGCTGTGCCAGGGAGATATTATCAATTCTGCTGTCAGCCCTGAACTCCATATAGATAACTCCAATTACTTCATCAGTAAAAGGAGAAGGGAATTAGGGTCACAAGTTACCCTCAATGAGACCATTGAATTTCCAAGACACAAGCGCCAAGGCTACGTAAACAACCACATTACTACAATAACAGGGTCGTTTTTGCTCAATATTCCTAAATTTCCACTTAACTCTCTCCATCCCTGCTCCTCTCTCTTCCACTTCATACGAAGAGATACATCCATTTATATTATTTGTATATACATGTGCATGTCTCCTTGAGCTTGTCAAAATTGAAAAACATAGTGTGCGCCACTTCATGCATGGACAAAACTCAACATCCATGGGATATATGGGTACCGAATTTAATTCAACTGCATCCAGCATGTAAGGCAGGCAGGCAGACACATGAGTCAACAGACTTACAGGCATATCAGTAACAAGTTTAATTGATTGACATCATTCATTCATAATTGTATAACCAGTCACAGAAAGGTCATGTCCGTTTAAATGAGAACAAGACAGAGAAGCAAGCCAAATAATATCAAAGATGTGCAGATCAAGCCAGTAAGTAAATATGACATTACTTGTTATTGCTGATCTTTGTGCACGGTCTTCAACCTCGATGGCCACCTGCACAAGTCCTCCTAATTGTGTTATGCAAGGGGGCACTGGAGCATCCTACAGCATATGCCGGAAAACCATAAGAGGAAATTTATAATATTTTATAATTTTTATGCATATACATCACCAACTTACAAAAAAAAAAGGCAAGAAATTATATGCTCAATGAACATTGGATAAAGTCTCCTAATTTATTATGTAAGAGATTTGGATGGTGGAACACTCCAAATCTTAACAATAATTATTTGTACCTGAGGGTTTGTTTCGGCAGCAATTGTGCTAAGTGCACCATCTATAACATATATAAAAGAAGCAAATTCCAGATCTTCTTCTGCTCGATAGCAAACAAACAACCCACAGCCCATGCAATTCATACGAAATTGCTTCTCCAATTTCCCTTCACCCCTGGACAGGAATGATGCAGAATCATAATGAGTTCTAATACAACTATAATCTATCTATAACTGAAATCTCAAGAACATAATGTTTACACTAAAAAAACACACCCTTGCAAATATATATACTACTTTAGCAGTTCAACATACAGCAAGCAACAAATGCCGTCAGCATGTAGATGGTAATGAATGAATAGACAATTCAACATAATATTTAGCTTTAAAGATTCACTGCCATTTCTAATTTCAAGCCTTTACCCTCCCAGTATCCTACACTTGTAAAATAAAATTTTTTTAAAAAAAAAAACAGAGAGAGAAAACACAGAACAATCTTAACCTTCCATTTAGGTTTCCAAATAGTAAGAATAAAAAATTAAAAAAAAAAAGGGTAGCTACCTTTTCAAGACAACTTTTCCAGCCTCGTCAACGTTAAGCCTTGCAAGATGCTTCTTCTTGTCCAATGCATAAGCTTTGTCAGTCTTCCTTTTCGGCATTTTCTGCAATTGCGTATCTTATAACAAACATATTTCAGTATTTTTAATTATTTTTTTAGTACAATTGTCTAAGATTAAACAATTAATTAGAACACAAATAATCAACGAATTAAGTAATTGACTTCTCATATAATTTTTATGGAATAAAGTGATTGAAAGTTAAGAAGAAAGGGAAGAGAGAGGAACCAGTGATGAGGACGTGAGAGCCACAATGCTTGCAATAGTAGACGAAGAGATCCGAGTCTGGTCCGTCGGGAGCTGCGTCCTCGCTTGAGTACGTGTGCGTTGTCCTCTTCGGCATCTCTTTCTCTCTCACTTGAAATCTACGACTAGGATGAATCCTCCACTAATCAATCAAATTCAGAGCAAACAAGGAAGGTAGAGAGAGAGAAAGTTGTAGAACCTTCAAGCTTTCAACACCCATCAAAAATCATAAACTGCAAAACGACGTCGTAACATACATCACGCAGTTATTTTTACCACAACAAAGGACACTTCTTGCGCCGTCTGTGGTCGTGCCGATGCTGATGTCCTCGATTTTTTTTCTAGGAAAAAAGACATGGTTTGGCATTGCCAAACCATATGTTATTCTTTCGGTAGCCTGGAATGATAACAATCAAAATTTAGGCAAACAATGGATTCCCTCAAGCGCAACGCTGCATGTTGAATTAAGAAAAAATTTAACATAAAAAAAAATTAGTATTGTTATTAAATTTGACAAATTAAAACAATCATTGGATTGAAGGATAGAATTTTTTAAAACAATAAAAACCAACAAAATATTCAATAAAATGATGAATTTGAATGAAAAAAAAATCAAAGAAAAAAAAAAGTAAAAAACAGTTCATGCACATGCAAAACCAATAATCAACCCAATATCATAATATTTTATAAATTACAAACATTGTTTTCTAAACATTGTTTCCTAAACAAAAATTGAATATGGCTCTAAAAAAATATTTAAAATAAAACATTCAAACAAAGTCGTCTTGGAATTTAGTATAAGATTGAAGAAAAAAATATTGATAAATGTGATAAAGTTATATAAAAAAGTATTAAAATTCTTATAAACAAAACCTAACTTTTATGTTAATTAAATATTCATGATTTGTTTGTTTTTTATACAAGGTACTTAGCAATTGAAAAATAAATGTTAAAATTCTAATAAAAACCTATAATATTATTAAACAAATATGAAAACATCAAATAAATTTTTTTTATAGTACATTTAAATTGAATCAAAATGAAAAAAAACAAATTAGCACTAATAGAATGTTGAGATTATGATATTTCTATAAAAAATAAATCAAAATAAAATATGAAAACCAATCAAACATAAACTAAATATTTAATAATAAAATTAAAAAAAATAAAAAATTCAATACAAAAACAACATTAAAAAATAAAATTAGAAAAGATAAACAAATAACAAAACAAAATCTATGTTCCCGGAACGGGCCTTAGTGGCCCAGCACACTTAACCGTTAAAATAAAGTCTTAGATGGGCCCTCGCATCTAGGCATTGTTTTTAGTAATTATACTCTCATTGATGATCAAATTGTATAGTAACATAATATTTATTTCCAAACACACTGAAAAATTAAAACAAAACAAATTTATAGCGAGTGAATGTATCGTTTATTTAATGAATTTGGAATTATAAGCAAACTTTTTGCACATCAATTTTAACTGTCATCCTCAGACCCCCTCTCTCAAAAATCTTCAAGTCTTAACAGGCATGGTACTACTGCAATGGAAGATCAATCCCCTGGTCCAAGAAAACACCGGGTTGGGTGGTGAACTGTATTTGCAAAATCCATCTTGACAGCAAACCAAACTGGAATTGAATTTCATTGCCAACAAGGCTATGGAGAAAATTGTTGCCATTAGAGTTTGACACCCATTTACTAGGACCACAAATAATTAACAAGACTACAATAAATTCAAGTTCTGAGCAACAGAAGGAAAAGAAAATATATTATCATTGCAAAGCAATGGTAGATAAATAACTTTTCCACTGCTAGAAACCTCTCCTGTGATCCTCGGATTCTGCAAAACAAGAAAAAATCAACAGGTGAGCGTGAATCAGCAAACTATCAGATTAACATATACTACCATTCAAGTCTCGTCTATACTTACAGATTTTGTTGAAGGCCACGATGTCACAGCTCTGGACATACTCGTTGATGGGTTCGACTGTCAGACGTTCCTCAATAAGAGTGTCCACGGAGACCAAGTCATCAACAATTGTTAGCATGATTGTCATTTTCTTAATGCCATATCCCACAGGTACAAGCTTGGCTGCCATAGGAAACAGCATGAAAGCATCAGAAATACAAGTCAAGATCAAAAGTTTCTCCTTTTACGTTGAATAGAAAACTGCATAACACACATTTACAGCTTTACTGCCGATTAAACATTAATTTAAAGAAAACAAAGATACCATACCAGTACAAAACGTTCAATAAACAGATATAATGTTCCACACTAAACATACATAATAAAAAGAGAACAGCTTGTGCACATTTAACTTTCAAGAAAATGCCTAGAGAAGCACAAACTATCCAGTGCCATCAATCAAGATTATCGATTCTTCCTTGTAGTTGCAAGGGGAACAGTTTATACACATTAACTTTGAAGGAAATGCCTAGGTAGAACACAGACCAAATGATGCAATCATTTAAAATTTGAGAAATGATAACACTTCAAGGGAAACAAGTACAAAAAATAGTTGTATTTGAATTTAGTAGCTCTTCAAAGAACTTACATGCTCCCCAAAAAAGACCTTCCATCTCAACACTTCTGACTGCTTCCTCGAGCTTCTTCATGTCAGTCTCATCATCCCATGGTTTCACATCCAACAAAACAGATGACTTGCCAGCTGAGAAGAGGAACAACCAAAAAGAAATTGTCATAAATTCAAGTTTGTCACTGTAAGATAACAGAACGATGGATAAACCAATCAAGTGGGGGGCCTAAATAAACATGAAATAAAAAGGCGCGACCTGGATAAAATTTTACTAAAAAAAACTCCAAAACATATCTTTCTTCTTAAACAGAGAAACTTACACTCTTTCTTCTTTGAAGAAGCCTTAATAGTAGCTGCACGTTCTTCAGCAGCCTTCTTTTCCTCCTCGGTCTCTTCACCAAACAGATCCACATCATCATCATCATCCTCATCAGCAGCAGCCTAAGAACCACCATATAAATCCCAAGAATAAGTAACAACCCGTGAAGTTTTTACAAAGCAAACTAAAATAAATTCATATCTAAAACAAAGTATAAATATCCCACATTTACATGAACAATAAATCACAAGAAAAATAAAAACTTGCCTTTGTGTCTGCAGATGGAGGAGTGGCAATTGCCTCCTTTGTGATGGGAGCAGATCCCTCAACTACTACTCCACACCCTTCAGCTTCAACACCACTGCAACAGAACCCAATAGCAAAACAATTTCACTACCATCTCCATACATATAATAACTCAAATATCCGAATCGCATTGATATTAAATTTACACAAACAAAAGAATAAAGTAAGAAATTACGAGATCCTCAAGAGCGCATCAATATGAGTATACCACCGAGACACATTCACGTATTCAGCTGCTGGTGCACTTGAAAATGCTGTAAAAACAGTGAGATCGTCCTTTGAGGCTTGGTATCTGAGAAACAACAAATAAATAAAATTACGAAACCAGTTATTAAAGAGAAATCCTTTGTCCCAGCATGGATAGCCTGCTTTCGACCGGGCCGAAACCACGAAAAGATATATAGAGAGAAAGAGAGAGGTCCCTGTTTAAAATAAAACGTACCCTGAGATGTAACTGCGGGAAAGGAGATAGTCATCGAGCTTCTTGAGGCCAGCGGCTGAGGTGAGATCGTAGAAAGCGACTGCCATTACTTAAAAGCTGAAATGAGAAATAGAAATAGATTACTAGTTAGCTTCGAATCTGGTAAGAAGAATCGCGTAGATATGAATATGAGAATCTGTTGGGTTCGTTCGTACTTTAGAAGAGAGAAGCGGCAACGGCAAGGAGGGAAAGAGGGAGGCGCAGCTTAAGGTCTAGGGTTTTTTTCTGGAGAGTTAGAACGAGAATTTATATAAGGGAGAGGTGATCTGGTGTTTTGTGAGCACGGGTCATTAGACCTTTATTCTGGTTATTCAACCCAAACCGGTCCGGCAGGTCCACGCTCAGTTTTTTTTTTTTAAATAGATTAAGATATAAATTTAGTTTAATTTAATAAAAAAAAATGTAGATTGACTCGTAACCTAAGGTAACACCCGGTTCTTCACTTGTTGCTTTTTTCAGAAAAAGTATTAAAATGATTTTTTTTATTCTTTTTCAAAAAAAAATTGGAAGTCAGTCTAAGTTGACTTTTCCTATCTATGACTCAAGCTTTACTAAGTTAACTCTCAGTAATGTTTGTGACTACTGATTGAGGTGCATTTAATTGAGTTCTTACTCCAACTACTCCTGTGGAATTCAAAAGTGAAAACATAGAGAGAGATTTTTCTTATAAAGTAAATGGGATATTTTCAAGATGAAGTGGAGATAGAAGGAGGTGTTTAGCTAGTGCTACACTACATGTTGGTTCATTTTTATTCCATCCTTGAAAAAAAATATAAAGATATTAGAAAGTTAAAAAATTGATAATATTGGCCAAAAAAAACATTTAAAGTATTTAAATAGTCAGATGTTGAATGACATATTTTAAAAAAAAATTATCAAGACAGCATTGGATTAGCCTGAGCCAACTATAATTTACCTAAGAAACTCGTGATCTGGAATACGAAATCGTAATAAAACCATATAATTCATGTTGAAATAGAATAGGAAACCCAATTATAATAAATCAATATTAAAGGTCGAAAGTGAAAAAAATTAAAAAAATAACTCGAGCAAATCTGCATCAATGGTCGACACAACATCGCAAGTCTAGCCAAATATTTCCAAACATAAGAAAAAAATTAGTTCAAGCAACACTAAGATTTTTAAGAAAGTAAATAAAAAAAACAAATATTCAATAGCACACTCGATTGTATCTCCTCGTGGATCGAAAACTCATCCAAATCTCTAAAAAATCAGGATTAGATGTTGCTCTACTATGCGTTATTAATGATTTTACTGTAGGAAATACACCGGCTCTCCACAATAGGTCAATAACAAAAAAAAATCAAATTTAAAAGGAAAGAAATCACAGGGAAATAAATTTGTTGCCGGTGTATTAGGTGTTGCTCTGCTATGTGCTATTCATAGTGCTATTATAGAAAATACTTTATTTGAAGATGATGACGATGCAAATACATTTTGTGCTTTTAACCTAACTCAAATATTTTTATATTTGACAAAAAAATTATTATTGATCCGCTGTGAAGCGCGGACCCATTTACTAATTATTATATTATTGCGTAATGATTATTTTTTAAAACACTATTTTAAAAAAATAAATTGAGATAATATTTTTTATTTTTTAAAATTTATTTTTTATATCATCACATCTACATAATACAAAAACATCAAAACATATTAATTTGAATTAAAAAAATATATTAATTGATTTTTTTATTGACCCAATAACATTAGGTCTGGGTCTGGTTGCCCAGTAACCCAACAATAATTTTTTACTAGACATGGAAAAGACAATGCCTCCCAAAAGCGTTATAGTGTCGTCCATAGTGCAAACACTTTATGTCTACAGTGTGGTCCACAATACAATGAGTCTATGTCCACAGTAATGTATAGGGTTTTTTTCATGCGTTTTAAAGTATAATATACTTTCTTTTATCTTTTATAACTTATTTACTTTCGAGATGTTCTCTAATTGGTCATTTGGATTTAAATAAATCTCATTTTGGCATATACTGGTATACTAGCCCACGCTCCACAGCGGGTTAATATCTTCTTCTTTTTTAAATGTCAAAAAAAATATTAAGAATATAGAAAATGCTTTAAGACCTCTGGGTATGGTGGTCATGTCATATTAAGAGACTTGAGTCTGACGACCATGCAAAACCCTCACCTAGGTCTGGAAGCGTTGGCAGACCCGCTTCAGGTTGTGGCAACCATGCCACACCCATGTGCCTTAGTCTGACACCAAACATGATTGTCAGACCTAAAGCTCTTGCGCCTAGTATTATTGACAGACTCAAGTACTTTAGGTTTGAAATGGTATCCAGACCCAAGTAGCTTGGGTTCGACAACCCTTACTAAACTCAAACAAACAACAAACAGAGAACAATTATGCACTTTAATTGTCAAGAGAGAGAAAAGAAAAGAAAAATGCAAACAATCAATCACCAGTTGCAATCCAACCATGATATCTTTACACGCGCCGCATCATGTGAAAAATGACACGTTTGCGTATTTATTTAGACGACATATGACTATATTTGACCACCAAGAGGTGTCTCATGCGCCTCTTTAATGGCGAGAGCGCCGCCCACTCATTAGGGAATGTGGAACACACGTCAATAGTTTTTCGAATAAAAGATAGAAAAGACAACATTAAAATATTAAAATATTCTCATGGTCCGCTGAATTATACACCATACCCAATTCAATTTCATTGAAAATACTCTCTATGATCCTCTTAATTATATTCCATATTCAAATAAATTTTGCCGTCGCAAACCACAATAATTTATATATAAAGATATAGTGAAAACCCATGACATTTAGCTTACTTTGTAATTGTGTTTTTTTAAACCCTATGACTTCAACAATTTGCAGGTTTTGTTGCGCACCTTTCCAGCTTGCCTCTGCGCCTCCCAACTATCTTTTGCTGTTGAGCTTTACCTCCGGTGAATCTCCTCAGGTCTCGGCATATAGGTCAATTTGCATTCATGCCTTTCCCTTCCTGCTTGCGGCTCCTTGTGAGTTTGCCTTTCATGATTTGATGTTGCAGCACCTCCAATTAATAATTTGTATGGGCCTGCATACCATTTCCCCCTTTTCTAACATATATTTTCTAGTTATGGACTTTGCTTTCCCTGTTCGCTTGCTAATTACAATCTCAAAGTTCAATGTTGATTTTGTTTATGGTTCTTCCTTTTTTTTATTTGCTAATTAACCTTTGTTTTCTAAAATTGCAAGTTACTTTTATTTTTCACGTGCTTATCTTTTTTTTCCTTCAACAAAAATGAAAAAAAAAGGATTAAAACCTTTCTTTCATTGTTAGAGAATCATGGGGTTTTATTGGTTTTTTTTTTTTTTTTTTAACTTGGAGTGATTGATAGTTTTAGATTGCTTTGAAATGTTAGAAAGGCAATTCTAAAAACTGTAGGAAGAGGATGAAATGACCTTACTAATAAATAGTTGAAAGAGACATTGATTGGTACATTTGTGTTATTTTTTTGGTTTTTAGTTTCCAGGATGAGCATGACAAGGTTTTTCAGCAGTGCCTTTACTGTTTTACTACTTTGCTTTTGACTACTAATTTGATTGCTCGGTTCTTGTTTTTCTATGACTTGATATTTGAAATAAGAGCATGTTTTATGTGAAAGAATCACATTTCTTACCGAAGGAAAACATTATTTCCCACCTATAGAGAGGATAGAACTGTGTTTTTTTTATATTTTTTTGTACTAAAAATTCTTTCCCTTTAACTAGCTGCCTATTCTGGTATTAGAATGCAAAGTTTCATTTTGATCGAGGCTTATTTTTTATATAGTTATGTTCTAATTTGATCAACTGTGTGTGTGTGTGTGTGTGTATATATATTTTTTGATTAACGTGGGTGTTCGGACCAGCTTGCATGCACCTCAACCAATCCCACAAGCCCTGAAGTTAACGACCATGTAAGCCTCAAGTGGCCCTAAGATTTATGGGGGCTTGAATTGATGATCTCTAAGGTTTGCACCTAGTGTTTGACCAGTTGAGCTACGTCCCTCAAGGTTTTCATTTTGATTTTTGGACTAATGCACATGTATTTCTCAATCTTTTTTCTCAGCCATGTTTTCTCGCTCATTGTTTATTGATGTATTGTGCTTAATCAGAAGCAAGCACTTAAGTGTTCAGTGTTGCAGGGTATGCCTCTTGATGAAAATTCAGATAATTATTCCAGTAATAAAGGTGGAAAAACTCCCTTATTGTTGTCTCACTCTACCGGAAAAGCCAGGGTTCAGTTGAGTTGCAGAAGTGGCCAACTACTCAAGAATTTTGTATTTGCCTCAAGTTTGATGCCCTTGTTTGTCTAGCTTTCCTACTTGGCCCGTTGCGCCACGCGTGTAATTTTAGAAGAGTGTACGTGCCACCTTTTCCTTATATAATTTTAGGGTTATGTGAGCAGAAGCTTATAGAAATCAATTTGTTTTTTTAAGGTTTTGAAAAAAAAAAAATAATAATCGATTTACAACTCAAAAAAAGTTAGGGATTTTTTACTCCTCGTTCCAAATTAATAGAATCTTTACTCATTTTTATTTGTATTTTATAAATTAACTTGAAATCCTAAACATTGCATAAAAAAAAATCTAGACAGTTAAAAAAGAGAAATATATCCTCGATGAATGCCATCAAATTAGATAATCGTGTTGTTGCCTCACATAAGAACTCGTTTAAAAGTTTGGTTGTGGTTGCTTTTCAAAATGTTTTTTATTTGAAAATACATCAAAATAATATTTTTTTATTTTTTAAAAATTATTTTTGATATCAGTGCATCAAAATGATATAAAAAAATTAAAAAATATATTAATTTAAAACAAAAAAAACTTTTTAATTTTTTTTTAAAATATTTTTAAAATAAAAAACAATCAGGGTTAAAACCTCTTGTTAATAGTCTTTTCCCATAATCAATAGACACCGAAACAACCATCACGGTTGTAAACGGGTTGGCCACACTTCTTTTATCCAACCCTCTTGCTGTTCGTCCGATCGAAATCTGACGGTAAAGATTCCACCCCACCAAAAGTCTAATCTAAATCCTACCTTTCAAAGTATCAACGCCACCATGAGCCGTCAAAAACCAAGTCGCCGTCTCTGCCTTAACACGCGCACGTTAGCGCACTCATGCAGGAAGTGGAAACTAACACCAAAAAGCTTAACCATAACGTTCATGTTAGTTACATGCAAAAAAGGCCACCCATCATAAATTTCATTCACACCGGTCAACAACTATTTAAACAACAAAATCGTAGTATAATTAAGAGTTGACCGTTACGGTGAATATATACAGCCCGTTTCGTTTCGAATTGCGTTTTGAAACTTTTTATTTTATTTTATTTTTAAATTAATTTTTTCAATATTTCTTAATCATTTTGATATATTAATATCAAAAATATTTTTTTAATATATTTTAAAATAAAAACACTTTGAAAAATCAACATTTTACTAGTTACTACATTCTTAAATAAGACGGCTCATCACCACTTTTTGTTTTTTATTAGAATTGTATAGCGTAATTAAAATTTTAAATATCTGTACAAAAACTAAAAATAATCCCTTCTTATTCTAGTGTAATAATTATGATATACATGCTTATTAAAAAAATATTTATAATTAAATGTAGCTCAACTTATAAATTGAATTGGATTTTATAAGATATAAATTGACCGATTAAACTCACGCAATCTCATCTAAACTAGAATTCAACTTTATTTTAAAAACAATATATTTTCAATTATTTTTAATTAAAATGAGTTGTTTAACCCACTCAAGTCA
>Ga0307517_10007204_pt1 | contig 16280 bp, 12 predicted proteins | sample 23_EM_MG_FD_194515 | JGI IMG/M metagenome (GOLD analysis project Ga0307517, IMG submission 194515) | Populus trichocarpa ectomycorrhiza microbial communities from riparian zone in the Pacific Northwest, United States - 23_EM | ecosystem: Host-associated > Plants > Roots > Unclassified | place... | reverse complement strand
GGACCTGCCGGACCTGCCGGACCTGCCGGACCTGCCGGCGGGGCCGCGTGCCCTGCCGCCGCGGGGCGACGAAACACCGTCCCGTCGTCTCGTCGAGGGGACACCGTTCGTTGTCTCGCCGAGGGTTCGAGAGCGCCCCGAAAACCCGCCCCCGGTCCGCCACCCCCATCACCCACAGGCCGCTGCCGTACTCCCCCGCCACCCCCACCCCATCCGCAACACCCAAGGTCAGAGCATCGGGACGGGTTTCAACAGGGAATTCACCGGAAGTGCTGCGCCGGGTACGGCAGACGCATAGCGTGCGATGACCGGGCCGTTCCCCGCGCATCCACGGTCCGTGCCTCGTGGGGCCCACGACCCTCTAGGAGACCCTGGAATGTCCTCCGACAGCTCCGAGTTACGTCCCCTGCCGCACCGCGCCGCACGGCACGCTTCCGCTGTCACACCCGGATGGGCCACCGGCCGGGCCCGCCCCTGGACCGGACCGCACCGGGACCTGCGCCTGCTGCGCCGGGCATGCCGATGGCAGCGGCGGATCGCCGCCCTCACCGCGCTCGGCTACTTCGCCGTCTTCCTGACACTGACCGTCAAGACACCCTCCCTCATGGCCCGCCCGGCCCCGGGCGGACTGCCCCTGGGACTGTTCCTGGCCCTGGCACAACTCCCGGTGACCTGGCTCGCGGTCATCCTCTACGAACTCACCGCACACCGCCTCGTCGACCCGCTCGCCCGCCGGGTACGGCGCCAGACCCGCGACGCACAGGCCCGGCCGTGACCGACTTCGCGGGCCCCGCACAGTCCTGGTCGCTCGTGGCGTTCTGCAGCGTCGTGACCCTCACCCTCCTGCTGTGTGTGATCACCGGCCCCGACCGCGAGGACCTCGACGAGTTCTACACCGGCTACCGCTCCCTCTCCCCCCTGCGCAACGGCCTGGCCATCGCCGGCGACTACATCTCCGCAGCCACCGTCCTCACCGTCGGCGGGATCATCGCCCTGTGCGGCTACGACGGCGTCGTCCTGGCCCTGAGCACCCTGCTCTCCCTGCTGCTCCTGATGTTCCTGCTGGCCGAACCCCTCCACCACACAGGCCGGTTCACCATGGGCGACGTCCTGGCACACCGCATGCCCGGACGCGCCGTACGGATCACCACCTGCGCCGTCACCCTCGCAGCCCTGGCCCCCATGATGGTCGTACAACTCGCCGGCGTCGGACAACTGCTGGCATTCGTCCTGGGCTTCTCCGGCGGCGCCATGCGCACCGGCTGCATCATCGGCGCCGGCACCCTCATGATCACCTACGCCGCCATCGGCGGCATGCGCGGCACCGCACTCATCCAGATCCTCAAAACCGTCATCCTCCTCGGCTCCGGACTGATCGTGGCCGCACTCGTCCTGCACACCTTCGGCTGGAGCCCACAGACCCTGTTCACCTCCGCCGCACACAACAGCGGCGCCGGACCCGACTACCTGCGCTACGGCCTGCAGTTCACCGGCGGACAACACCCCGCCCTCGACATGATCAGCACCCAGTGCGCGATCGTCCTGGGCGGCGCCAGCCTGCCCCACGTCACCATGCGCATGTACACCGCCGGCAGCACCCGCCAAGTACGCCGCGCCATGTCCTGGGCCGTCTGCGCCGTCGCCCTCTTCATCGCCGTGATGACCGTCATCACCGTCGGCGCCACCGCCCTCATCGGCGCCAAAGCGATCGCCGCCGCCGACCCCCGCGGCAACACCGCCTACCTCCTCGGCGCACGCGCCGCCTTCGGAACCCACCTCTCCCGCACCGAAGGGCTGCTCCTCACCACCGTCACCACAGCCATCTTCCTCACCCTGCTGGCATCCGTCGCCAGCATGACACTCGCCTGCGCCAACTCCCTCGCCCACGACGTCCTCACCCGCCCGGGCACACCACCCCTGCGGGAAATGGCACGGGCACGCCTGGCCGCACTCGCCGTCGGAACACCCGTGATCACACTCGCCGTACTCGCCCAGCACCGCAGTCTGCAGCCGCTGGCCATCACCTCCTTCTGCCTCGGCGCCTCCGCCATCGCACCCGCCCTCCTCCTCAGTCTCTTCTGGCGCCGCTACACCCGCGCCGGCCTGCTCTGCACGCTCATCGGCGGCACCCTCACCGTCCTCATCCTCATGACCGGCACCAACCTCGTCTCCGGCACCCCCCAATCAGCCTTCCCCGGCGCCGACTTCAACTGGTTCCCGTTCACCACCACGGCCCTGGTGTCGGTGCCTGCCGGTTTCCTGTGCGGCGTACTGGGGACGGTCCTGTCGGGCAGGAGGACCGGCACACGCGAACGCCACCACTACGAAACCGTCGAAACCGTCGTCCTCACCGGACCACCACACCCCCACAACGGCTGACCCCGGCCGTGCGCTGTTTCGGCACGGTGCGCGGCGGGGGTCAGCCGCTGCCGACGAGGAGCACGGCGACGTAGGCGGCGCCGCAGGTACGGCTGAGCACGATCCGGGGCGGCGGCGGATGCCCAGGGCGAGGAATCCCAGGGTGGAGGCCTCGCCCCAGCCGTTGTGCGCATAGGGGAAGCCCAGCACCACGGCGAGCATGCCGACCGAGGCGAGCAGCACTCCCCCCTGTCCATCCGGGCGCCCGACCTGGGCCGGTCGTGAAGCAGCGTCATGCCTCCGAAGAACGCGACGGCGGCGAGCAGCAGGCTGACGTACAAGCACCAGCGCCGGCCCTGTCCGCAGGCCAGTGCATCGCCGTTGGGATCAGGCCCACGCCCGAGCCGTCGGCCACGGCACCGCCTCAGACGCCGAAGGAATTGGTCCGTTCCTTCAGGTCGGTGAACGGGGTGAAGGACGTCCCAACCAGCCGGGCCGTCTCCTCTCCGCCGCCTTCAGGAACCCAGCACGGGGGCCGCTCGAAACCACTGGAGAACTCACTGACGCCAGGGCCGGGGAAGTCGTGAACAGATGGTCATCGGTCCGTCCCCTCAACCCGAGAGGACTACGACCACACCGGGAAGGAACGCGACACCGGCGCCGGCGAGCGCCGCCGTGCCGGCGCATCCCGCGTGCAGGCGGCGGCACACGGGCCACGCAGAAACCACACGACCGGAGGACGACCGGGGCTCTGGAGAGCGGCGGCGGCCGGCCCAGTGAGCGGACTCCGGCGGTCCGGCGGGGGTATGGCCAGCGCCAGCGGGTCCGGTGGGCAGGGCTGAGCAGGACAGGGCTGCGAGACGGCAGACACCCAGGGTGTGTCCGGCAGATCGGGTCACGGCAACGGGGCGGTGACTGATCGGTGTCACGGACGCGGGGTGATACAGACACACGATGCGGTACGTGCGGCTGCAAGGCGAAGCCGCACCCCACGTCCGCGGCATGAGCAGCCGGACCGCCCCCCTATGCGGCCGTGCCCGCAGTTCCCGCCGCATGCCCGGTTCCGGGCGCGGTCGCGGTGGCCGTCACTGGGGCGGGGCGGCCGGGCGGGCGGGGCAGGCCGCCGCCCGTGGGGTGGCCGATGATCCAGCTCAGCAGAGGGCCCGCCATCACGGTCGTGACCACGGCCATGACAACCATCAGCGAGTACAGATCCCGGCCCGAGTAGCCCAGTTGCAGGCCCACGTTCACGACGATGAGCTCGGTCAGGCCGCGGGTGTTCATCAGCGTGGCCAGCGCGGCGGACTCCCGCACCGGCATCCGGCAGAGACGGGCGGCGGCGAACGCGCCGGTGAACTTACCGCCGACGGCCACCAGCAGGATCAGTCCCAACGTGCCCAGCCCGCCGGCGTCCAGGTGGGACAGATCGACCTGGAGACCGGCGACCACGAAGAACACCGGCAGCAGCGTGCCGCTCAGGTGGCCCAGGCGCTCGTGCACATCGGCGCGCAGCCGCTCCCCGCCGCGCGGCAGGATCACGCCGAAGAGGAACGCGCCGAAGATGTAGTGCAGCCCCACCCACTCGGTGACAGCCGCCGACAGCAGCAGCCCCACCAGAACCGCCCCGAACACCGCCGGAGTCAGCGTGAGGACGGCACGGCGGGCCACGAAACGGCGCACCAGGGGACGTACGACGAAGAACATGCCCAGCAGATAGGGGGCGGCCAGCAGGACACGCCACTGGTCAGGGCCGGCCGAGCCGCTGACGGCGATCACGGCTGCCAGCAGGGACCAGGCCAGCACGTCGTCGACACACGCACACGCCAACGCCACCACGCCCAGCGGGGAACGGCTCATGCCCCGGTCGGTGAGGACACGGGCCAGCACCGGGAACGCCGTGATGGACATGGCGACGCCCACGAACAGCACGAACGCCGTCCGGTCACCGGTGCCGTAGCCGTCCATCAGGTACAGCGCCAACAGCGTGCCCAGGCCGAACGGCAGCAGGACGGAGTTGACGGACACCGTGGCCACTAGGCTTCCGCCGCCGCGGATCATCGCGCCGTCCCACTCCACGCCGACGAGGAACACGAAGACCGCCACACCGACCACCGCCAGGGCACCCAGCAACGGCCGGACACCGGCCGGGAACAGGGCGCCGGAGAGCGCCCCGTGGAAGAGGGTCGGGCCCAGCGCGATTCCGGCGAGGACCTCGCCGATCACCGCGGGCTGGTTCAGGCGCCGGGCCAGCCCGCCCAGCAGGCGGGCCAGCAGCACGATGGCGGCCAGGCCCAGGAGGAGCGAGGAGGTCTGATGGGTGGTCATGGCGATCGGTCTCCGGACAGTGGGATCCGGCCCGCGAGCAGAACAAGAAGGCTGGCATCACACCGCCCTGTCCCCGTGCTGCCGGCGGCACAGACACAGGAGAGACACGAAACCCGGTACCCACTACGTGCAGTCACCCAGACTCCCCAACCCCACACCAACAACCGTGCCGGACACCGGCAGGCCGGTGGGGCGGGTGGGGCGGGTGGGGCAGGCACCGGTGTCCTCGCCATAAGCGACGAAACCCTCCTCGCAACAAGGAACAAGAACCCTCCCGCGACGCCGAGTCCGAAGCCGGCGGAAAGACTCGCCAACCACGAAGGCCCGACCCTGCATCCACACAGCCGGGCAAGCACGGCATCAGGTGACACAGCGCCAGCCATCCGAGCCAGCGGAACGGACCGCCGGGCCGGCCGGCCCGGGACGGGGCACGGAGGCAGAGCAGGGCGCGGGACCGGGTGAAACAGCAACCGACGTACACCAGCGGGCCATACCGAGACGGTACGGAATCGCCCTGGTGGTACGGAAGTTGGTCCGCCATGCCGGCCTCAGCCGTTCCGCGGCCTGCCAAGTGGCAGGCCCACGGCAGGTGTTACGGCGTCTGCCGGTGGGGGCCGGGCTCGGCCGGGACCTGGGTGAAGGCCGCGAGGTGATCCCGGGCCCAGTCCCGGAAAGAACGGGCCCCGTGACCCGTCACCATGCGAACGGTGTCCTCCACCTGGGCCTTGGCGCCGGCCCGCTGGCGTTCCGCGCTCGCCAGGAGGGCCTCGACGACCGGGGGCGGGTAGCGTCCGCTCAGCGCGGCGCGGGCCTGGTCCGGGGTCAGTTCCTCGAAGCGCAGGGGGATGCCGAGCAGCCGGCCCAGCTCGCGGGTCTGACCGACAGCTGTCACAGCCCGCGGTCCCGTCAAGGTGTAAGCACGACCGGCATGGCCTTCCTCGGTCAGAACCCGCACCGCGACCTCGGCAACATCACGAGGATCAACACACGCGTTGGGCGACGTCCCGTACAGCGCGCGGACGGTGCGTTCGCGGCGCACGGGCATGGCCCAGGACAGGCAGTTGGACATGAACGCGCGCGGACGCAGCAGCGTCCACTCCAGGCCGCAGCCGCGCAGCAGGTCCTCGTTCGCACGCTGCCGACAGGTGACCAGGTCATCGGCCCCCGGGGCCAGCACGGCCGCCGCGGAGAGTTTCACCACCCGCCGCACCCCGGCGGCAACCGCCGCCGAAACGAAGGCCGCGTCGTCAACGCCGTCGACACGGGTGGTGACCAGAAACGCCGTGCGCACACCCCGCACCGCCCCGGCCAGCGACACCGGGTCCGTATAGTCCCCGGCGACCACCTCCACCCCCGGGAACACCCCCGCCGCCTTCACCGGGTCCCTGGTCATCACCCGCACGCACAGGCCCGCAGGCAGGGCACGGACCACTTCCCGCCCCACCGTCCCCGTCCCGCCCGTCACCAGAATCACCGGCGCCCGCCCACGCCCGGCACGCCACAGCACCCGCCACCCGCCACCATCCGTCCCTCACCCACTCCTCTGCTCCTCCTCGCCCATTCCTCCGCGCCTACGTCCCCCTCCGCTCCCTGCATCCCCGTTCCCCATTTGCGACATCCCTTTACGCCAATTATTCGCACTTTCGCCCGCATCTTCCCTTTCCAGCCCGGCTGGCATCCCCCACCGAAAACGAACCGAGCAAACCAAGGCACCGGGGTACCGGGGGTGGTACGGCGGGTCCGGTCTGCCGGAGCGAGGGCCGGACGCCATAAAGATCCGGACTGGACGGTTTTTATTCTGCCCTTCGCGCTCACCGGAAACAGCGCACCGGGGCGGCGACGCAGGACCGGGGCGATCCTCACCCCTCAGGCGATTCCCGCCGCAGCGGCCAGGGCCTTCGAGCAACGCGACTACCCGGCCGCGACGATCAACGAGTCCCCCGCCTGGGCCGGGGCAACCGATCCGGGAGCCGGTCGGCCAACTACTCGCGGCGGGCAGCCAGTTCGCGGTCCAGCAACTGGTGGACACCCTGGTCGTCCTGCCCGCCCAACGGCTGCGCACCAACCCGGCGATCCGCATCGGAGAGCGGCTCGGGCTCGACCGGCAGGCCAAGGAGCTCGACTGCGGGGGTCCCTTCGACGCCAGGCAAGGTCGCCGGTCTGCTGGAGCAAGCGCGGGAGCGGGACGAGTTGCTGCCGCACGTGGTGCTGACGGAGACCGCGGGCTTCCGGGTGGGAGTCTTCGCCGAGGTCCACGCCATCTCCCGGTTCCTGTGCGGCTACCAGGACCTGCCACACCAGGTCACCGGCCTGCTGCGGCACGCGTTACCGTCCGTCACGCTCCCCCGACGCCAGCCACGGTGGCCTTCTCCGAGACCAAGGGCGCCCGGGTCCAGGAACAGCTGATCGACACCCCTCACCTGACCACACCCAGCCCCTCTCCGACCTGACCGCACCCGCCCCGCTCCCCCTCATCCGACCGCCTCAGCCCCCACTCCGGCCCACACCCACGCCCGCGTCCACCCACGTCGCGGTGGCGGTGGCGGTGGTCGCCCCCCTCACTCCCACGCCCCTCACGCCCACGCCCACGCCTCCGCGCCGTGCAGCGGGCCAACGACCGGAGGGCGGTACCCAGGGGCAGGCCGGGGCCGGGGGCGGCGGCCGGTGCCCGAGGCCAGGAGCGCCCGGCCGGGCCAGGCCGGGCACGCGGTGAACTGTCGGGCCGCACCGCCGACGAGGGCCGTCACGAGGATGATGTCGAGGCGAGCCGTAAGGATGGAGCACCACAGGCGGCTCAGCGGCGCCGAGAGCTCCAGACCCGGTTCCCCAACGAGGGTGATACGTAACCGCACCGGCCCTCGCGGTCCAGCGCCACCATGAACCGGCCGTGCAGACTCTCGCGCCTCCGGTACCGATTGACCAGCACCTTCAGCACCTCAGCCCCGGCAGCAACTCGCTATGGCCACCCAAACGCAGGTCGGCCTCAATGCGCTGGGCCGGCGCGCACAACCGGGCCCCCACCGGCCGCCGGGCATCCACACCTATCCGGTTACCGGTCAGCCCCGACCTGCTCCACCAATCACGCGTATACGCCTAAAGCGCCTGACGAAACCTCACCCCAGTCCGGGAAAACCGACCCACCCACACCCGGCACAAGCACATCCACTGCACGACCCCGCGCCCGATCATCCCGATCGCACACAACCCCTCTCACCTCACACCAAACCCATTACTATACGAACTGGACGGTATTTTTAACCAGCGGGCCCCGCCCGCAACGAAAGAAGCCACACCATGCCGCAACCCAAACAAGACCGCGCCATCCGCACCCGCCACACCATCCTCATGGCCGCAGCCGCCGTCTTCGAAGAACGCGGCTACCAAGCCGCCACCATCAGCGAAATCCTCACCACCGCCAACGTCACCAAAGGCGCCCTCTACTTCCACTTCAAATCAAAAGAACAACTCGCCCAAGGCGTCCTCGCCGGACACGACCAAAACCTCACCGTCCCCCCACAGCCCTGCAAAACCCAAGAACTCATCGACATCACGATGCTTCACGCCCATCGCCTCCAAACCGACCCCCTCGTCCGCGCCGGCGTCCGCCTCACCCTCGACCAACGCGCCGACGGCCTCGACCGCACCGGCCCCTTCCACCACTGGATCACCATCGTCACCGACCTCCTCACTCAAGCCCAGAAACAAGGCGAACTCCTCCCCCACGTCAACCCCACCGAAACCGCCCACATCCTCGTCGGCGCCTTCACCGGCATCCAAGCCATGTCCCAAGCCACCACCAACTACCAAAACCTCCCCGCCACCCTCACCACCCTCCTCCAACACACCCTCCCCACCATCACCCACCCCGCCACCCTCACCAACCTCAACCTCACCCCCCAACGCGGCCACACCGTTCACACCGAGACCACGGCAGCCGCAGCGCCGGACGAGACGACGACGGAGGCAGCGGACAACCAACCGCCCACGGAACCCAGTTGATCCGCCCGACCCGCTCGTACTCGAGCAGCCCGAAAGCCGCAGCGGTACTCATCGGCAGCGACCGAACCGACAACGGCCATGGTTCTGACGGCAGTTGCGCGATGGCCGCGACTGGACGAGAACCTGGCCTCCAGGCGACGGGAACCAGGCTCGACCGCGCACTCACTGCTCGGCACTCTTGAACCGGCCATAGCGGCCCTCGACCGCACCGGAACCGTACGGAAGTTCCGCCCGATCACCGGGTGTTGACGTTTTCCGCAATCTTGACCGATTCGGCGGCCGAGTGATCGTATGTTGTCGGCCATGCCACTTCGAGGTCTTCGCGCCAAAGGAGCCCTTGAGCTTCTCGTGGCCAGTTGCTCAGGGCTCGGCTGCGTCGCCGCGCTGATAACCATCCTCGTCGGTCAACTCACGCCGTGGTGGGCACTGGTCCTCGTACCCTTGGGGATTTTCAACGCCATCGAGGTGATCGGCTACTTCGCCTACCTGCCGGTCGTCATCAAGCCCTATGTCCTCGTCTCCGCCGGCAGCGCCGACGGAGACAGCGAGCAAGGGGAAGGACAGCAGAGCGGCACCGTGCGCTGGCAGCTGGACACCGGCGGAGCGGTGAAGGAATCGTCACCGGTCGTGGTCGACGGCACTGTCTATGTGGGCAGTTGGAACCATCTCCTGTGGGCCGTCGACGCCCTGTCCGGCAAAGAACGCTGGCAGTGCAGGGTCGGCGGTGTGGTGGCCGCGTCGCCCGCCTTCGCCAACGGCACTGTCTACATCGGCAGTTGGGACAAATGCCTGTGGGCGGTGGACGCCGTTTCGGGCCGCGAGCGGTGGCGGGTCAGGACGAACGGCCTGGTGCGGTCCACGCCGGTGGTCACCGACGGCATGGTCCTCTTCGGCAGCAACGACGGATTCTTCCGGGCGGTCGACGCCGTCTCGGGGAAGAGCCGGTGGCAGGTCCGTGTCGGCACGGGCGTGCGCTCCTCGCCGACCGTGGTGGGCGACTCGGTCTACGTCGGTAGCGACGACGGCGTTCTGTGGGCCCTGCACACCGCCTCCGGCCAGGTGCGGTGGCAACTGAAGACGCTGAGCGGACTGTGGTCCTCGCCGGTGGTGGCCGACGGCATCCTCTACATCGGCAGCGCCGATCGGCACCTTTGGGCGGTGGACGTGGCATCGGGTCGGGCCCGGTGGAAACTCCCGGCCGGCACCTGGGTGAAGTCCACACCGGCGGTGGCCCACGGCCTCGTCTACTTCGGCACCGGCGACGGATACCTGTGGGCTGTCGACGCGGTGTCCGGCGAGAGACGGTGGAGTCGCAAGGTCGGTGTCTGGGTGCGCTGGGCTCCGGTGGTGGCGGACGGCACGCTGTACGTCGGCACGAACGACGGCCGTATGTGGGCGTTGGACTCGGTCTCGGGCGAGGAACGCTGGCAGGCGGACACCGGCAGCCCGGTCTTCTCCACGCCGGCGGTGGCCGACGGCGTGCTGTACTTCGGCCTCCAGAACGGGCGTCTGCTGGGCGTCCGCGCCTGACCGGGAAGCGCGCTGCTGTCAGCAAGGTCCACAACGGACACCTGCGCACCCACCACGCCACCGACTCCGTCGTTCTCCCGCCCGCACAGGCCTGACCGGGCCCCTTCACCACGCAATGCCCCCTCCCTGCCCGAGGCACGGACCTCCTCAGTACCGGGAGCCCGCACCCCGGCATCCTCACGAGACGGGTGAACCTCGATGGCTGCCGCACTCCCGGTCGCCTGGTGGCCGGGATGCTGCACGGCAGCCGTGTGTCCCTTCCCACGCTGCGCCTCGCACAGCGAGCGTGGTCCCTCGACCTCGCGCCGCGGCTGCCAGACCCGGCTGGAGTCAACGGGCGTCGTCGAGGTGGTCGGCGGTCCAGACGATGCGGACGGCCGTGACTGTGGCGTGTCCGTCCATCGCCGCGCGCCGCGGTGGAGGGAGTGGACCAGGCGCGCCTCCTGCTCGGGGCCGCATGAGAGAGGTTCCGGCACGGCGCCGTGCCGGCCGAGACCTGCGGCCAGGTCCCGATAACAGTCGGACAACCGGCCGACGCTGTCGAGCAGGATCACCCGGGCCTCCGAAACCACGGCAGCCGCAGCACCGGACGCCGCAACGACGGAGTCAGCAGCCGAAACCACGCGGGCCGCACCGACAGCAGTCGGCCAACCGCCCCCGGAGTACACAGCGGTGCTCAGCACCGCCCGAACCGATAACGGTCCTGATTCTGACCGCAGTTGTGTGATGGCCACGTCTCCAGATGCCACGGCAGGGCGGCCAACCCGGCGGCGAGCGGGGCTCCAGACGGGCAAGAGCCCGTCCCGGCGACCGATCGCAGACGATTTCCGGCTCGTACGTTGTCGGCGACAGGGCATGGTGATGCAGTGAACGACGACAACACGACCTCACCGGCCCCGCAACCGACCTCGGAGGAGAACCGGCACGCCAGTTGGTTGGAACCGTTCTTCGACCTCGTCGCCGTGGCGGGTGTGGCACAGATCGCGCACCAGCTGCACGGCGTCCCGGACGTGTCCGACCTGGGCAACTACGCGTTGCTGTTCCTCGCCTCCTGGACGGCTTGGATCTGCTTCACCCCGTACGCGAACGCGGCCTACGAGAACACCCACGTCCGTCTGGGCCCACGATCCGACGCGCCACTGGCTCTGGGCCCTCGATATAGCCCTTGATCTGTACGTCACGTTCGCGGTCTCCGCACGCGACATCGTCGAGCACCAGGAGGCACGGGAGCGCCACGACAACCGAACCGCCCAACGCGATTCCGCGAGGGTCACATCGCTCGCGCGGTCGCAGACGGAGCACCTGAGCGAGCGGCTCGGCCTCTTCGTCATCATCGTGCTGGGCGAGGGCGTCGCCCAAGTGGTCGAAGCCACTTCGGACGCGGAGTGGGACAAGAAGCTGTACATGCTCGCCGTCGCGGCGTTCTTCCTGCTGGCCACGCTGTGGGCGTTGTCCTTCGGACACGGCTGCGCGGGGGTGCCGCACCGGTGATCAGGACGAGCAGCCAGACCACCGTCACGGTGCGGACATGTGCTGTGGCCGATCCTCTACGAGCGGCGGGCGACGAGGCCGTCCAAGAGGGCCGTGCGGACCGGGGTTTGAGCCACGGGACCAGGTTGTACCGGTGGCGCGGCCTCGGGCAGGCTGGCTTCCCCGTCGCCAGGAGGAGCGGGATGACCAGAAGGAGTCTCAGGCATGATCGACTGGGTGCCTCTCCGTACCGGAGCACGGCCTGTCCCCTCGCCCTTGGCCACGCCACTGGTCTGGGCCGCGGCATCCGGCGGCGCGTTGGTGCTGGTGGCACTGCTCAATGCGCTGATAGGTACCGATCGGCCCTCTCCGGCACTGGCCGCGCTGTCCTTGTTCTCGGTACTGCTCGGCCTGTGCGCCCGTTTCACGGCGGCCCCCGGCACCGCGGTGCTGTGCTGGCTCTTCCTCAACGGCTTCGCCGTCCCGCCCGCCGGCACCCTCACCTGGGCCGGACACCGTGACGCGCTCTGGCTCGCCTGCCTGTTCACCGCCGCTCTGGTGGGTACGACCCTGGCCCGACTTCTCCACGCCCGAGCCGCCTACCGCCGTCTCACCACGGACATCGGTGGCTCGACACGGCCCGGATCATGAACGGCGTGGCCGCTCGCCGAGCCGTACCATCGCGCGGCCTCCCAGGGTGCCCTCCCGGAGCAGGCCACTCGGTCGGGTGACGGCCGACGCCATCGTCCCTGCTCACCGAACCGAAAAGAGCCGTTTCCGGGCTTCATGGCCAGATCCCTCCTATCGTGGAACGACACAGTGACCCTCGGCGTCGAAGCGGGCAGGCCATGCAGGATCCGGAGATCGACTATGAGGCGGTCTTCCGCGACCTGCCCGGCATGGTGGCGCTGCTCACCCCCGAACTGGTCTACGTCGACGCCAACCAGGACTTCGAGCGCCTGTCGGGACGCAAGCGCGAGGAGCTGGTCGGCCGCTACATCTTCGACGTCTTCCCCGAGAACCCCAAGGACCCGGCGGCGGCCGGCATGCGCGAGACCCGGGAGTCGATGCTGCGCGCGGCGACCACCGGCGAGCGCGACACGATGGCCCTGCTCCGCTACGACATCGAGGACCCGCTGCGGCCCGGCCGATGGGTGGAGCACTTCTGGAGCCCCGTCAACGCGCCCATCCGGGGCAAGGACGGCGAGGTGACGCTGATCGTCCACCGGGTGGAGGAGGTCACCGAGTTCGTCAGGGCCTTCGGCGGCCGGGCCGACGGCAGACGGGCTCGGGTACTGGAAGCCGAGCTGTACACCCGGGCACGTGAGCTGCAGGAGGTCAACGAGCGGCTGCGCAGGGCACACGCCCATGAGCGCGAGGTGGCCCTGACCCTGCAGGCGGCGATGCTGCCCCCACCGCGACCGGTCGGCCACCACCGGGCGGCCGTCCGCTACCGGCCCGCCGTGGACGCCCTGAACGTCTGCGGTGACTGGTACGACCTCGTCGACCTGCCCGACGGCGGAATGGCGGTCGCCGTCGGTGACGTCGTCGGGCACGGTCTGTCGGCCGCCTGCGCCATGGGCCAATTGCGCAGCGCCCTGAGCGCGGCCTGCCGGGTCGCCGACGGGCCGGGCTCCGCCCTTGAGGCCCTCGGTCTCTACGCCCGTTTCGTCGAGGGCGCCGAGTCCGCCACCGCGGTGACGACGTTCATCGACTGGGACGACCACACGATCACCTACAGCTGCGCGGGCCATCCTCCCCCGGCGCTGCTCGACCCCGACGGCACGGTGACCTTCCTCGACCAGGCCACGGACCCGCCCCTGGGCGCCAGACCCGAGCATGTCGGCCGGCCGCAGACGAGCATCCGCTTCGCCGAGGGCGCCACCCTCGTGCTGTACACCGACGGACTGATCGAGCGTCGTACGGAGGACATCGACCGCGGTCTGGCCCGCCTCGCCGACTCCCTCGCCCAGCATCGACACGCGGAACCCGAGCCCCTGGCCGACGCCCTCCTCGCCGACCTGCTCCCGCCCGAGGGCAACACCGACGACACGGCCCTGATCGTCCTACGGCTGTGACGGCGGCTTCGCGCCCGGCACCGAACCGTCGACCTGCCGCGGGCTCAAGGTGTGGGCGCCGCCCCCCGAGTCTCAGCAGGGAAAGGGGAACGCAGCCGGCGCCCCGGTCTGACCGACAGCTCCGGTCCTCTTTCGTTCTGCTTGCCGTGACGTCCCGTCAGTCTCCGGTTTCCGGTGCCGGCCTCGATTCCCTCTTGTCGGCGGGCAGTTCCTGTTGGACTCCGCGTCGCAGGCCGAACAGGGCGACGACGAAGGCGACGGCCATGATCACGCTCATGCCGAGCAGCACCGAGCGGGTGGCCTCGGCCACGCCCAGCCGGACGAAGTGCGGAAGGGACGCGGTGCCACCACTGCCTTGTCCTGAGCTCAGCTGGGAGATCGACTTGGCCTCCCGGCTCGCCGCATCGTGGCCCATACCCTGTGCGGTCAGAGACTGGGTGATCCGTGACTGGAGCACCGAGGCGAAGATCGTGCCGAGGACGGCCAGGCCCAGGCTGGAGCCGTAGTTGCGCACGGTCTGCGTGACTCCGGTCGCTTCGCCGTAGGACAGCTGGGGTACCCGGTTGACCGCGTCGGTGTTGGCCTGTCCCAGCATCAGTCCCATTCCTGCTCCCGCGAGCACGATGCACCACACGATGCGGCTCTCGCTCAGCCCGGTCACCCGGCCCGCCCACAGGAAGTAGCCGACGCAGGACAGCGCGCAGCCCAGCACCACGGGCCGCTTGGCGCCGATGCGGTCGAGCATCCGTCCGCCGACCTGCGCGGCCACCACGAAGCCGAGGAAGAAGTAGAGCAGGTCGAGGCTCGCCTCGGAGGGCTTCTTCCCGAGGGCGACCTCCGCGTACACGCTCGTGAAGAAGAACACCGGCACGAAGGCTGCCATCGCCACGCCCAGGACGACGTTCTGTACGGAGAAGGCCCGGTCGCGGAAGAGTTCGACGTCCAGCAGCGGATGGGCCGTTCGCCTCTCGACGAGGACGAAGACCACGAGCAGCAGCAGGCCCACGACGATGCACAGCCAGGTCGCCACGGAGTGCCAGCCCCACAGATAGGACTGCTGGAAGCCGAAGATGCTCAGGCCCACGCCGGCCACGATGAGGGCCAGTCCGCGGTAGTCCATCGGCGCCGGCCGGTGCGGGCTGTGCGGACGCGCCATCGCGATGAGCACCAGTGCCACGACGGCGACGGGAATGTTGACCCAGAAGATGGCCCGCCAGGTCCATTGCGTCAGCCAGCCGCCGAGGATCGGACCGACCGCGGTGAGACCGCCCGCGATGCCGAAGAACAGGGCGAGTGCCTTGCCACGCTCCTGCAACGCGTAGGAGTTGACCACGATGGCCAGGGCTGCGGGGTACATCAGCGCTCCGCCCGCCCCCTGGAGCGCCCGGAACGCGATCAGCCACCCCTCGGCGGCGCCGCCCTTGGGCGTCAGCCCGCACAGCGCGGACGCGACGGCGAAGACGACCACCCCGAGGACGACCATGCGCCGGTGCCCGACGGTGTCGGCCAGCCGTCCCCCGAAGGCGAACAGGGCGGCCATCGCCAGCAGGTAGGAGTTGATGGCCCACTGCACGCCGGTGTTCGACAGCCCCAACTCCGCCTGGATGTTCGGTGCGGCGATGGACACGATCGTCTGGTCGATGAACGTCATCGCCACCGCGAAGATCATCGCGGACAGTGTCAGCCGTCGGGACGAGGAGGAGGTTCCAGTTCCGGACATCGGTGTCCTTTCCGAGCCGTGTGCGCTTGCGGGTGAGCAGTCCCCTGCTCCGAACCCGTCGGCCGGGCGGCCCGTGGAAGGAGCTCGTCGCGGGCAGGCCCGATCAGGGGCTGCCGTGGCGGAGTCGAAGACGGGCCGACGGATCGGCCCTGATGTCCGACATGGTCTGGCCGGTCCCGGTCCCGGCGCGGGCGCTCGCGCAGGCCATCGGACCGCCCGCAGTGGCCGGACGGGGTGTAGTGGGGCGGAAGCCCTGCCCAGGACATTGGCAGCGGTCTCCGCGCAGCCTGCCGGCGCCTGCCGGACAGAAGCCTCACGACGGTGCCGGCGAGCAGGGCCGACGGTCCCACTGCGGCGTCGGGCAGGTCCGCGCGCATTGTGGTCGGCGCGAGGCGGCACAGGCCATACCGAAGAAGTTCAGCGGAACACGTCATACGGGAATCTCCACTCGCCTCGATGAGGCTCATGGTCGCCTCCATCTGCGACTTCCGCATCCGTCGGCCTGGTGCAGAGGTCGACCGCGACGCAGCCGCCGGGCAGCGACCGGGCCGCCTCACGACGCCTGCTCGTGCGCCCGTCGGCAGGCAACCGGATCGAGCACTCGGGCGACCACGCCACGATCACCGGCCGTTCGGACGGGCCGGCGACCCGTGTCTTCCGCTCCGCCGGGACCTGCGCGAAGGCGGTGGTCCAGACGTTCACCCGACGCTTCCTCCGATCGAGGGATGGCCGGCGTCCGTCCCGGATGGACGCCGGCCATCCCCGAGCGACCACGACACCGCACCGACAGGCGGGAGTCG
>Ga0307517_10007203_pt1 | contig 16280 bp, 21 predicted proteins | sample 23_EM_MG_FD_194515 | JGI IMG/M metagenome (GOLD analysis project Ga0307517, IMG submission 194515) | Populus trichocarpa ectomycorrhiza microbial communities from riparian zone in the Pacific Northwest, United States - 23_EM | ecosystem: Host-associated > Plants > Roots > Unclassified | place... | reverse complement strand
GACAGGATGGTCTCACTGGAGCAGTTTCAGATAACCCCTAAACGAAGTGAGGAACCCCGAGTAACAGTACACGAATATGCACCAGTTAAAACATCGTTGTTGATGAGAGAATTATTCAAATTTCCCTTCAACATGATCACATGATGTCGGAGTTTTAATGGACTTGAACAAATTCCGAGTCATGGTCTGACTTCTTGGTCTCACCTACTCTGGATTGCTGTTGATCTACTCTCCTGCACACAGAAACCTGCGTGCGCCTTAAACACCTGGTCGTCATCTCACAAAATCCATCCACGGCGGGGGAAAATGGTTCAGGCAACAACCCTACTGCGACCAGGCCACCGTGCATAGCTTCTAATCATTGAGGGAGAATCCAGCAGCGGGTAAGGATCAAGAGGACGAACAACCAATAGCAGGTTTTATTGGGACTCTATGAGTGGCGACGTGTCCGGTAATGTAATCCTTGCTCAACCTTGCAGCATCTCTTTTCATATTCTGCTACGGAATTTTTATATATTGGTTATGCTTGAATTCCACCGTTACCCATGGGGTGCTCCTTTCTTTATTTCGTCATCGCCTATTGTGGGTGCGTTGGGATCACGGCGGCTATGCAAGCTCGATACAAGCATTATTTCCGGTCTTACGACCCTTTCTTTGACAATGTAGTAGCTAAAATATATGGAGATTTCCCAAATTGTACACAAGGATTCGAAAAAATATGAGACCTGTAAATCGAGTCGAAGTCCTAGACCTAGGAAACTGCTCTGGAGTACTGGAGAAAATATTACAAATTTTTGAAACTAGACCTAGTAAGTCCAGCGAGTCCAGCTCTTCCATGGCCAGCCAGTCCAGCGGCATGTTATTTTCCTGATGTGACGACTCATCATTTCATCGTATACGCAGCGGCAGCGAAAACCTCGACCTCAACAGCGGCAGCATTTTTGACAAGATCAGTTGGTATTTCAGTTATCATGACCCTGGAGACGCAAGGTAAGCAGCTGGTAGTAAGACCTAGACGCTGTATAATGTACATTTATGACCAATAAATGCTACTAAGTATCATGCAACGATGGGGTGACCACCCGGATGCAAGCTTAAAAAACTACCTGAAATTTGAAGACCTGCGCATGCGTACGTAATTGCGTCAATTGAGCTGGGCCTAGTTAACCACATATATAGTGGTATATAAGGATCCAGCTCTGGCTGTTATCTGCGGGTGTTTGATTATGTCAGCGACCCGCGACTGGTGTTCGCTTTCGTCATACCATTTAGTCATGCACGCGGAACACCCTGCCCTCAATTTTCACCATCATCAAGCTGCACGCGCCCGCCTGTCTTCCTTTCCCATCCACTACCATCAACTAGTTATAATTAGATCGAGGGTCCCCTGGAACGAATTCGAAGTGTGTATAATTAACGCAGCAGGGAATTTGAGTGGCCATCTAATGCATAAGATTTCTTAGTGTCATCAAGTCAACAACATACAGCACCTCGCGATTGCGACGTGTTGCGTGTCAACTCAGCATTATTGAGGACCTTTCCCTGGCATACCCGCGTGGTGTTGGAGCTCCCCAAGTTTTTAGGGAATGTCGGAAGTGATAGCTTGATGGATGTGAGGCAAAATTCGATCCGTACGCGTTTAACCCGTGGTCAGTCCACTTATTTAAAAAAACAGGTCTTTCTTTCCACTCTCGACAAATGCGAGGAAACCATCCTGTTCACAACGGGTGCTTGTGGAGACGGCCAAGACTACGACGTTCAATCCATGTTGGGAATCCAAGTCACCGCCATCGATAATGCGAAGGAAACGGTGTCTTCTCGACCAAATGCTTCGGTGGAGACACTGGGTGCTCTGCGTGCAAGTTCCTTGTTTTCGATGCTTGCGAGGTATCGTCTCGTTGACGTGCTTGCGCTTATGGAAGGGGTGCATCCTTACCCAACGCCAGTACCAAAGTCTCCAGCACCGGCAGGATTATCCTCCCTCCCAGTATGTCAATTTTTGAGAGCTTCTCCATTGTTCTCAATGCTCAAACTGTTAGTGCTACGCTGGAATGAAGGATTGGGTGAAAGTTATGGAGAACTTTCGAGAGGTGATCCTTCGAGATGCCCCGCAACCGCTCACCCTCAGCGGGCAACATTCGAACATCCAACTGGCGTTGCTACGAAGCCTGGTCCAAACGGCATCAACGCAGAAGAAGGCTAAAATCATGACAAACCTCTTGGCCGCTGCCATGCATTTGGCGTTCTTGAAATCAGCTGTCAAGAATAAACTCGCCCTTGAACTCCCAGATGACCCTCTTGCCCTAGTTGAAAGGCCCGTTTCTTCTAGCATTAAATCGAAGAAAATTGTACTGACCTTAAATGCAGCATGAATACTCTGTCAAGTAACGACGAGAACCAGCTTGGTGATGAGAACCAGCTTAGTGACGAGGACATGAACTTTCTCCGGGAGTATGCAAAATCGAAAAGTGGGCCAGGGTTCGCAGGTCTTCGAAATGCGCTGCATATTGCTCTGGGATTGACGCCCATACTGCTACTCGAGCCTGTGTCGTTGACAAAGAAACACGTAAATAAGAAAACGGTAACCTTGGTAGGTGTATGAATGCCATATTCCGCATTCTGCAGATGGCTTACTATTTTCCTATATATGCAGACCTGTATCTCGCTGGGAAATGAGAAGTCAGACCTCCTGTTGCAAATAGAGAAACAGCTCTGGCGTTTATTATTCCAGATGGCAAAAGGACCTTGTGATCTCGACGCTTTGTTACGGCAATTGGTTTATGGCATACCATGGGTAGCACTTGCTACCGCATCAGAAAGTGACCGACAATGGTTTTCGCTCCCCACAACTTCTTCTCAAACGGCAGCTTCCTCGCTACACAAAATTGCCAGCTCCTCTTCTTTGCCGCTCCCGCAACAGGCAACGCCCCCCAATCCATCCCCGGCGCCATCCACGGTACCGCCATCCCTGGTACCCCAAGCGCCAATGACCCAGGAAGGAGCCCAGCCTGACATGGATTTGAGCCCCGATTTTGAGGACCCTGTGCAACCGTCCACTCAGGTAATCGCTCCAGCTCCTGTATCCCAGGATAGTGGAGAGCAGCCCATGGACACACGCCTCGATTTTCAAGATGCCCTGGCTGTAAATAGCGGCGCGGTCCCAGAGCCAGATTCTGACGATGGTGCATCGACCATTTCTCTTGGTGATGAGGAGGCTCCTCCGTACAATTATACCTCTGGAATGCCCGATATCGATTGGAATATGGGTGACACCGATGAACAAAATGAGGAGAAAGGAGACGAATACAATGAGCAAGGAAGTACCGAAGGGATGCAGGATGTGGATGCAGATATGCAGGATACGGATGCAGATGGAGACGAGGAGGGTGATGGTGGGGTGGGTGAAGAGGAGCAACAGTGCAACCGTGGTGGGGTGGATGAAGAGGAGCAACAGAGCAACCGCGCCGAAACCCTACCCCCAGGAGGATCTTCACCCGAGGCTCTGGTTCAATTTCCAAGAACCTCAGCTCGCCTGGGTGACAAAAAAACTGAAAAACCATCAAGCTTTCCTCCGCCAAAGGCACCAAGCAAGAGGCAACGCCGTCCTGGGGCGAAGCGCAATAAGGACATGCCCGACCTTGAGCAGGTGAATGACAGAGCGCTCAGGCTTCTACTCGCCGCTGGCAACGATTATCGCGCGCCAATTGATGTTGAAGCTCTTGACATGTTGATGCGGAACTTCCCTATAACGGAAGAACATCAGGTACGCTTTGCTAGAGTTAATTCGTCAAAGCTCCACATAACCATTATCTGGGAGAACAGGTATTCAAAAAGGAAATTTCCTTATCAGGTGCAAGCGAACATGTAAGTGGATTACGTTCTTTGGATTATCTGCCAGAATATTATATTTACACCAAGAATTTCTGCGTATACGTAGCACCAGAAAGTGCGCAGCAAGAAACAAGTTCAAATCTTTGGCTGTTCGACGGAGGACAGCGTGCATGTTAGTGCCGTGGCCCACGTATGTGACCGCTTTATGCCTGTCTTTCGACCGTTCCTCCAGCTATCATGATTAGTTTCAGGACGATATGGAGAAGCTGGAGGCGTTACTTGACACTGCCGTAGGGCAGTACCAAGATGGACTCCCACTCCACCTGTCAGATCCCACACGGTCAGCCATTGCAATCATGTCGGCAACGGACTTCGAATGCAAGACTGCTGGCGAAATTCAAGAGATACTTCGAACGAAGCACCTTCTCATATCTGATTGTGAGGAGGATAAGACTTTCAAGTTCGACAAAGCTGGCCTAGATACCCTCTGCTTGTCCATGCATCCCATTCAAGTGCAAGGTACATCTTGCTTGACCCCTTGTTGATATCCTTTTCTTACCAGCGTAGACCAGTCGGTCCGTGTAGGTGAGGCCGGTGCAGGCGAATTGTGGCTGACAACCGCAACCACCGGCCAGCTTCTCGAAGCAGCGCACGCACCAGACGGCAAAATTTTGAATGCTTTGGATTTCCCAATGGGGTTGGCATCTTTGGACCCGCCACCCAAGTACTCAACCGACCTTCTCGCTCTGCGAGTTGCAGGGCGAGGCATTGTCCCACCTACGCCGGACATCTGGTGGGGTACAGCTGCCACCGGTGGTGCAATTACTTGGTTCCATATCGACAGTAATGGGCTTGGCGTTTGTTTCACTCTGAAGTGTGGACTCAAAATTTTAATCTTCATCAAGGATGGCGAAGGGAAGTTTCTTGTCATCAACTCATTCGAAGATTTCGAACTGGATGAGGCAAAGGGTCACCAGCTAGAGGTATTTTTGCTGAGGCCAGGTACTAAAGCGTATGCATCACAATCTATAACTATCTACTGCCACTGCCATTCTAACTTGGAAAAAATCACAGGGTTATGCACCCCAACACTGTTCACGCGGCTATTACACTATTACCCTCCATCTGTCACGGAGAGTCTTTTTATAGCTCCTCCACCATGCTAGATACATACCGAGGCATCGTTCACAGCTTTGTGGATCACATCAAAATAACGAACACAAACCACCCACCGGTTGCCTCGCTCTTGAGGTACATTGCTAGGTTTTACCACAGCGGGCTTGTTGAGCTGGGGTTGGATGTTTTCACAGGTGAGCATCGTCCTTTTTTGGCAGACTGTAATCACCTGAATATCTATCCAGCCCCGGAGACTTGCCACATTCCGCGTGCTGAGACAGTGGACGGAGCTCTGGATTTATTTTCGCTGTGCTTCTTGGTCATATTTGGTAACGTGCTGGACTTCCGAACCTATTCCACACCCGACGGCTACCCTCTGAAGAAGGAGAATCCATACGATGCAAATGGCATTACGGTCGACGAGCGGTACAATATGTGTACAGCGCGGGGTGTCTGCATCGAGCTTCTTCGTTGGTGGAGCTCGAAATATAAGTTGAGGCATACTAATGTGAGGAGTATGGACCCAACCTCTACCACGCCGAGACATGCAAAGACTTATGATGATTTCCCCATCAAATTTCTGCTGGAGGAATCAGTGCTATTGCTCGAGTACAAAATCCGGGCCCAGCGAGGGGGAAGAGAAGGAGCGCCAGGCTGCAGCATCAGCAAACTTCGTGATCAGATTTTAAACGTGGTGCATCTCTTTGGAGAGGAGGCAAGTGACCAATGGGATGGTTTAATGGTTGCTTCTTCCGAATTTTGCGATGAGCAGTTGTCAATAGGTGGTCCTAGGAAGGAATACCTTGAAGTGGTAAAACTGCATCCTCCCCAGGTGTTTGGTAAGGACTTTTTTTTTTTTTTTTTTTTTTTCGATTACTGCTCGATTCTAATCAAAATGGCAGAACCACGTAAAGATTATGTCCAGCTCGGCAGCACCCGCCTTGACATCGCCTTCATCAAGTTTTCGACTAAATACCCCTCCACTTCAGATCATGTACGAGTGCAGGCAGACCAATACGACTTCTGAATTATATATTTTTTCACCTTGATCACGATATTTACATTTTACCATTGTCAATTGCCAGTATAATATCAATTACAATGACTACAACTTTAATATGAGAGGAGCGATGTACTGTCCACGAGTATTTGACAAGCTTGGAGGAGAAAAAAAAAGAAAACAGCTACCATGGCCACCTATACTCTCTCTATATCTGGATCTTCTCGAGTAAGGTGCACCGTGGAAATCACCGTCTGCGTCGGATTACCCAATACCTCCCGAAATTCCTGAACTTGATGCCTAAGATCCCCCAGGCTAATAAAAAAGACGATAAGCGTTATGTATGCGAGGATCAGGAGTATTTGGTGGATTTGGGTGCTGTTAACAGGCTGGAACAATGGGTATTTTGAATGAATTTATGCATTCAGGAATATTGAACAGAAATCCCTACTTTTTTTTTTTTGAGCTCTTCGGGTTGGGTAAATTTTACATCGACAATAAAAATCTTGCTATTCTGCTCTTCCCCATTGATGGCTAAAATGACTGGCTTTCCAGCAACCAACCCGGTCGTCTGGGAAATATTGAGGATTCACGCAGAACGATTGCAGTGAATAGACTTACGACGGTGTGTGTGACTGACGCTTGGGTCAACGATTACAAGGAAAGACTCAGAGGCGGAAAAAAACTCACCCCTTCCACTGTGATTTAGTTTGAAGTATAACATTCGGTACTGGTCTGGGTCGTCCCTTCCGGTGTCGTGAACGATGCCTATGTAGCCGTGGTTGTGGCCAGATATCACGGTGGTGTCATTTAAATATGACACGCCAAAGCGTCGATGTACGGTATTACCCCTCGGGGTGCCGTGAATTTCATGAGAGTCAGTGTAACGCATTTGAGCAAGCGAGTAGCGATTTATATTATTGGAGGTTATGGTTGACGTGGTCAGTTGCTGCCTATTGGGTGACAATGCCGAAACGCCACTGTCCGACTTGATAAGGCGAAGTATAAATGAAAATGAATGGAACTCACAACCAACCATCACCCTCCGGAGACAGTTCAGATATCCCCTCGTATGAGCTCCGTGTATGGAAGGTTCTGTTGCGGCGGTCAGCAAGGTACGCCTCGGACATGGGAAGCCGACGAACAGTCCATAATGAATGTATAACACCAATATGGTATAGCTATCAATGTACTGAACTGCTAGGGGGAAATCGTGAATCCTCCTTGGGCTGTGCAATCGCATGTATTCCGTGGTCGGAAGCAATACTGGTTCAGTTCGACGGGCTGTTGGAAATGTAGATCAATAACATTTCACGGAGTCAGGAAAGCGGCGGCATACAAGACAGAGGGCGGTCGATAAGGGCTACCGAAGTTCCGAATGCAATAGCAAGTTGGGAACCACTGGGGCTCAGCGCAATCGAGGAAATATATTCCTCAAACCAGAGGAGGTCATGCGTGTCATCAGTCTGAAATCAAGCCTGAGTGAGAAGCTGAAAACAGGGACAGCATGCTCAAAAAATGACGCCTCCTCACCGGGGTATCACCTAGTTTTATTGTGTGTAAATTACCGTTTCCTGAGGAGACGAACAAAATCTTGGAAAACCCGGGGTGCCAGCGAACTGAAGTGACTCTGGCTCCTGTAGTGAACCATCGTATCGGGTTCCACTCTCCGGAAGTTTCCCGTATCTTTATAAAATGATGACAAGGTCGATTAAATGGTCGAGAATGCGATCACTACCAAACACACCTCGAGAAACCCGGACTCATATCCGATTGCAAGTAATGTCCCGTTGATGGAGAATTCCGCGACCCGTGGAGTTGTTGCCTCTTCTGCGTGATTATGCAGAATACGCCTCGTCTTGAAACTCGAAGAGTTTAGAGTCGCTGGAGCCTCTATGGACCCCTGATGGCCGTGGGTTGGGGTATCAAGGTTCGACATATTACGAGTAAAGGGCTGAGGTACCGCTGGTATCGTTGGTTAGGAAAAAACGGATGCGGGGTCGGGGGATTGTTCAGCACACCATGGCCATGTACATGTCCAATACTGGATTGGACTAGAACTCACAATCAGGACCAAAGTCACGGTATTCCACAAAGAATAATCCAGATCGAGATCGTGACCAGCGTCGATGAGCCTGCTACAGGTGCACGATGCATTGCCGCATGTTCGGGCATACAGCCATATTCGAGGAAAGCGAAGATGTGATGAGGGCATGCGCACCTGGACCGTTGCGCTGTGATCCAATTATCATCAGCGCAAAAGTCAGCACCGCAGGATTGACCAATTGCAAAGCTTTACCAGGATATGAAAGGATCGAACGACCCTGGTCTCGCCTGCACCCCAAAATGTGGTCCCCAAATATCAGGGAGGAATTCGAAATTTGAAATGTGGCAAAAGGAAGTTTGGATCCAGAAATTCACCAAACGCCATTACAATGCAGTTGTCCCTGAATCCAAATTGGGACAATGCCCAGGGGTCTTCGCCTACTTTTTCCTTGGGACTTTAAAGAGAAGAAGATTTACAGAAGGTTAAGCACTACAAAAGGTTAAGCGCCTACCTTTCTTTGTATGGTATATTCTGCATTATATATGGCAAGCTGGCGCTTTTGTAGGGTAAATAACGTTAGAAGATACCTCCCAGATCTAGATAAGCCATCAAGGGACGTGTACACGTGTACATGTCATTATGGGTTATTGACGAATTGATGAAATGTCTACCGGGATTATATCAATTTCGGACTACAATGATAAACGCTGATCATGATCATGAGTTGAAATCAGATGTATATAGTAGCCAGCAAAACGAATGTTCTATCTCAATATAGATCGTTATATATGTCTACTTTAGTGGCGGTGGCCATGGTCTACCTCGTGTGGGCCTCATTTTTCCCACTAGCGGGTCTAATTAGGGGCACAGTTTTGAACAGAGTTTGGCAGATTTAGACGATCACAAAAATAGGCGCAGCGCTGTGCCTATTTTTGTGATCCTGTGCCAATCCATTTGCTTGTATTTGCGCCGTCTTATAATTACATCACCGAGATTGAGACAATTCTAGATAATATTTCTAGATCTATAGCTCACGTATAATAAATAATCCCCACTAATATTATCGGGTGGACTAGTACTTGGCTAGGGCTTAATCTTCGCTTACTGCTTGCATTTGCTATTTCAAGGTCTCTGGAAGTGTTGTTCTCTCTGGGAACCCCTACACTTTCCAGATCTCCATGATCTCCGAGTCATTGCGTATAGATCTAGAAATTGAATCCTAACAAATTGTTCGAGACTCCAAATAGGTAGCGTGGGCTTTGCCGTACTCTGGTGGCGGTGGCCATGGCTTGCCTCATGTGGGCCTCATTTTTTTTGACTAGAGGTTCCCGTCTAATTCAAATTTAATTTCCAGCATCCCCATTTAAAATCTGCGGCTTGACGGTGTTCCATGGTCATGAACGTCTTCGTTTTTTGTTTTAGATCCGGCCATGCGCTTCCTTTGGCCGTATGCTTTTCTTGGACAGCATCTTATGCAGGAACACGTATTCAAAATTTCGCGATGGCATTCGCGATGGATGCACATGCACAACGTTTTTTTTGTCGTGATAAATGGGGGAGCACATGTACAAGATCCAGAATTTCTATATCTATATCTATGGCTTTTTACGATCCACACAACCTTATTCCATCCACAACCCAAAACCTCCGCTTGGGCCTTCTCCCTCCCTATACGCATACCTCTGTCTATATGGCCCACATCAACCGGGCTGACCCCCGCTCTTCGCGAGCGGCTTTATCAGTAAGCTAACTTACCACCGAATTTTATATCACTTTAAATTTACTTTCAATCCGATCTGAACAGAATCGGCGAACAGCGAAGGGTGATTTTTACCCGTTGGGGGCGAAGGCTAGGATTCCGACCACCTTCAACGTCACCAACCTCCGCAAGGGATTGACCCCTCACATTCAAGTCAGCCCAATTTTTTCGAAAGACCCAAACAACGTGGAGACCCACGACATCCACCGTGCGGTCGTGAAGGTGGCCGACATTCGGTTTCTCATATACGGCTTCTTGGACCCTCAGGCCATCCCCAACCAGCTACTTCTTACCATTAAACCCTCGTCCATTTGGCAGGGCGAACTCGTTGTTTTTGTCCTTGGTACCCGCGTTCCCATCCGTGCCCAGCCTAAAGCAGTAAGTCGCGCGTTGCACGAGGCGGCTATTTGTATGTGAGTAACATCTTTCCCCGGCCATATATAGGGAGTTTAAATGATGATTTACCATATCCACAGGTTTATATCTCGCATAACCGAAGCACTGGACATGGGAAATCCTCCCCCCAAGCTCATCTTTGTATAGTTTTTTCTTATTTTATGAAATTATGGCGGTGTCTCATTGTTTTTACAGGCACAAATTTGAGCGGAATCTCACCCTGCTCCTGATCATGATATATACACGCTAGTTTAAATTTTTTCACTTTGTACTTCTATAACTCTCACTCTCGATTGAATTGGCATGGCAGATCTAGAGTGATCTTAAGTTCGGACGATCGGTCCGTGTCGGCATCTTTGTGCGCCACAGCTATGCCAAACGTAGACGATCGTGATCGTTTTAAATTCCGGCCTGATCCGATATTACCACGTGTACGGACAAGTAGGAGAGAATTTACGAACACGTTCCCTGTCGATATCGCTTCATGGCTCCGGTGAGTTTGAAATCCAGATCCAAGGCTTAAATTTACCTTCCTTTTAGATCTGTACGGTCATGACAGCCTGCCAGAAAGGAAGGTCGTGCGCCAGGATCGATGGTGTTGATATCACCATTGAGTGGACGGCGTCCGAATCTGCGTACGATTATAGCGGAGAATGGCTCCACATCGAGGATGCCAAGGTGGGGCATGTCCATTTGCATGTCAACACCCATTTAGAAAGAATTCAGGCCTGGATTTTGGAAAAGTGGACTTGGGAGGAACATTTCCTCAAACAAGAAGAAAGTGATCATGATTTTGAAGCGAACCTAACAATTTCAAAGGTTCTTCAAAACCCAAAATTCATTTCGACTGTTTCCCATGTGCAGCGTACTTGTCGGGCTTAACACTAGGATCCAAAGAGTCAAATAAATCATCTTGCCCTCCGAATTAGGATCCCTTGGCCTTGAATTCGAAAGAGATGGATATGTCAAGGTTTGAACTATCTAGATTCTTTCCCCGACTTTATAATTACTGAAAATGTGTAGCAGCGAAATGCAAGTCGACAGTGGTCCTTCTCCAAATCCGGCTGCCTTGGAAATGGCGCAGGAATCGAGGCAGACGAAGACTGCATGGTTTGAAAAAATGAGATTAAAGATGGTCGATCAACAGAGAGCACGGCGCGGAAAAGCATCGACCGGGCAGCCCACAGGGCATGCGTGGCACCAACAGTTGCAGAGTGAACACTACGGCCAACCACCGCAGCATGCATCCAGTGGAGAAGCTTATCAGCCCCCGCAAGACGTCAACATGCAGGAGCCTGGACCCTCACGAGAAAGAAGACGTTCAAGTCCCAGGAACAGATATTCACTCAACCCGGGCGGTGATGGCGAGGATGAGGGACTTGAAGCTGATGTCGAGGATAATGTTAACGATCGTGGCGAAAGGGCGAACGGAAAACGACGTGAGGTCGGACGGGGACAGCAACAGGTTCTTTGACTCTCTGTCTGGATGATTTGGGTTCGTTAAATTGACAAATTGATTGACAGGTCGAAACTTCAGGATTATCAGACGATGCGCTGGAGTCTAGGCTTGACCAACTCCAGGAAAGGTTACTATCGACAGTGGACGAAGGTTTGAAACAAATAATGTCAACCGTGGGGCGTCACCTTGCTGCTGCAGGCCCAGTAGCGCGGAGCACCACCATCGCTAGAACTCAACAGCCTCCCAAGTTAACTGACCTCCCAAAGCGCCGCCCCCACGAGCTCCGCGAGCGTCAGGTATGTCTCTGGTCCACTGAAACCTCCACTAACTAAATCTCATCTAAATATATGATCACGTAGAAGCTTATTCGAGAACACATGGTTCGATTGGCTGGAGAGAGCTTACTGCTGCCTGTTGTCTCTAATCAGGAGGCCGAGGAGTTTAAAGAGAGTTGGGAGAACGGTCCTCCACATTGCTGCACTGCTGAATCTTTTCGCATTGACATACGTGGTGCTCCGAAGAGTGCATGGAATCGATCCGCAGCCCAGGTATTTGCGCGCAGTTATGTTGGGCACTACAGGATCCAGGCAGACGCAGAAACTCTGAACGACATCGCTAACCGAGCTATGACGCGTATCAAATCACTTCGATTCATGTTTCAGAAGAAGAATATTTCTCAGCAGCGACGAACCGAGTTAGAAAGGGCAGGGAGACGTTACGGGAGAAAGTTTACAGTAAGCGGCGACCTTTCAGCTACAAAACAGAACAGAATAGACAATAACCCAATTTTAGACCTTTCAACGGCGCTTAGAAGCGTGCTTACTGCATCCCCGACTTTTCCGACATATGGAAATGATTCAGCAGCTTGGGGTCAATGGAATGTCTTCAGATGAATCTGACTACGAAGAGCTCCCTGGAAACCCCCCCGTTCGGCTGCGTTCTCCACGGTACTACGTCCTCAAACCGCGATGGAGACATTCACAACTTTCAGAGTGGTTGGAGACGTTTGATATGATATATTCCATCATTCGTCGAGTACGAATGAGTCGAAGGGGTGCTTACGCCCGACAACGCCAAAGGAACGGAATCACAACTCGCTACAGCCGCAAAAAGTCGTATGTTTCGGGTCTTTCTATTTCCACGTATGATCCTGTTTGGTTGGAGAGTTGTGGCGATGTGGACTTCACCGTTTATCCTTCCCAAGAGACGTATTCTTTTACTCATGATCCCGAAGTCATAAGGTGGGTCATTAAAGTTCTGGATTGCTTGGATATTTCCCTGACAATATTGCTATTCCCAAGCTGCATTCAAACTACGTTTCTTGAAACGTTGCAGGATATATAACTTGAATTGCATTGCCTCGGCTAGGAACATGTCTATACCTATGGGGACATGGAGCCGTACTAAGTGTAGTGTGGAAACCAAAGATCTAGCATGCGCAACGCTTGGTATATATCAATTATAGCTATAGCTAATAGCTGGTCGTTATGAATTTAAAGCCAGCAGATAATCGCTATGCATATACGTTTAAAGCTCATGATCATGACCATGGCCATCACACTAACATAATCTTAAATCCGCACCTACATTAATATTTACCCCCGTTAGCAGCGTTCCTGGATTTCTTCGGATGTATTATAGATTTAGATTTCAGGATCTAGATTTGAATCTGTACGCGTACGGCCCGACACGTTGCGCAAGCCTGGGTCAGAATTAATATTATTGATCATCATGAACTCGCAATATTAATTATAATTGGGGGGAAAATACTTAATTATGAGCATGATCATGAGGGATTCGAAAATCGATATCGTGTATATATAAGGGGTCCTTCGAATTCGATGCGAAAATATCCCAACCTCATTTGCGAACTAGTTCAACATGGCTACCGGAAACGTTATTTTCTTACATTCTCTGGGGGCCGCACCACCGAGGCCTCCCCGCATCGTTCCTGCCAATTTGAATGTACGATTGGAAGTCAGATCTTTGGGCATCCACTCCACAATCATCTACGGGCAGACGCACCAAGGTCCTTCCCCCAACTTGAACGCTCACAACTGCAGCGACAGGGACCCTGGTATTGTTTTATCTCAGGTCATCTCAACTCCCTTCAATGCAACCATCACCGCCGTAGCAACTTCTCTCGATGGGAAGTATCTTGCAATAGGGGATGACCATGGTCGGGTCGGCGTGCGTTCTTAGCTGTCCTCCAACATCTCCGTATAGACCCTGACTATGGATGCTGTAGATATATGATGCTTCCGGTTTTGCCTCGATAGGTAGTTTGGCAATGGCCAATGCCGCAGCCGTGCAACACCTCGTATTCCATCCGTTCAAACGCACTTCGGGGCAATATCTTTATTTTATTGCTACCTCAGCCACCCATCGCGTTTTAGTCGCGAGGCTGGAGAAGGGCACCGGGGTAAGCCTTGGGACTCCCGAAGATATAGATTCCTTCGTCCCTCTTACATCCCTCCTTTATCTAGATCGTCACCATCATCAACCAGATATCAGCCCGAGGGTACATAACCAACCTCTCCCTCGACACGGAGGGAACACAGATTTCGTTAGCAGTTGACGGGGCTCTCATTTCATACTATTCCAAACCATTTGTCAGTAAGTTGCATTTTTTACTCAAACGCCGCTAAATTCATGCTCAAATTCCTTACTACAGAGCATCTCGAAAGCATAGTCCACCTTCCCTGCCCTCTCCAGACATCCGAGTATTCATCCTTCCAGGGTGACCCCTTCCCAATTATTTTACACCATTACGGGATGGAGTCCCTCCTTGTGGCGTATGGACACGGCGTTATGTAAGTCTTTAGTCACCTAGCCCCTTGATATTCATGATTTAATACTGCGCAGCGAGCTCGCATCGAAATCCAATATGGTGACTCAGGTCTCCCGCTTTCGAGGCATTTATACCATGTAAGCTCTCCTTCATATTCCATGCCAACCAACGACTTTTGAATGTGATGATAGTATTGCGGCGAGTTTCACCTCGACGGGTGAATTTCTCGCGACTATCACAGCCTTTCGTGCCATTGCCCTCTACCGCAAGTCCGCGGATGGGTTCAAGCTTGAAGTCGTTGATGACCTCTCCGATCTTCGAGCGAAAGGTTACCTCGCGGAAGGGATCTCTTGGGTTGACGACACGTCCCTCGTTATCACAGACATTCGTGGGCGATTCATCAAGCTTGTGCGATCCCCCGCTGATCACGACGAGATTTTCCGTCTAAGGAGGGGAAGGGTTGTCATTGACACCCCAATCCACTATCGAGCAGAAGGTATGTGGTTTATTTTGTGGAAGCATCTTGACAAGCTAAGTTACGGTGTTTGATTCACGTTCATTTCTCGCCATCAGTTAAAAATGTGGTGCGTAGTACTAAATTGTTTGCTTCGTGGGACCGCATATCTGACTTACCTGGCTGTGGTTCAAGTTTCAAGGTTTTCTAGGCGGAAAGCCAGTTGTATTTGCTGTACTTGGCGAAGGTAGAGAGTGTGTCGTCGCCGTTGTGGGCCTCCACAATAATATTAACCATGACTGCACTGTAAGTTCAATGGAATTACCGCTTGACTGCTACTGATCTTCATGAAACAGTGCCAGGATCTTACGGCAGAAAGTTGTGCCGCATGCGAAGGCAGTGGTGGCCCGTCGCAAGGGGGTAGTTGCCACGGTCAGCGACTGGGTCAGCGACTCGAAATTCCTCTCCAAACGATCGGGATAGCATACTACCCCGCTGCTTTCTTCTTGATTGTCTTCACGACAGTACTGGCGATTCTGGCACGTATATTTTTCCCTCCCACCTTTTTACCTCTAGATTTGCGGCTAGTCCCCATCAAGATAAACTGGAGAGGCCCTCAGCCGGTAGCCATCCTCAGCAGATTTAGGAGCGCTACAAACGGTGTCGCTGCCAGCAGTGTCGCTACCGTCAGTGTCGCTACCGTCAGTGTCGCTACCAGCAGTGCGTGCTCAGCTCAAGGTGGCTTGGATCCATTCGTCACCGCGACTACTGCCACTGCCACTGCCACTTTAACGGATGGTCACGATAATGCGACGTATCCATCCCCCGCTACATACTCTCTCTTCTCTCACGTCATTAGGCCCATCCAAGCCACTAAGTCACTTACCCTCTACCCACCCGCTGACGCCCCCACCTCCACCATCAATCCAAACGCCGCCAGTCCAAGCTCTTCTACTCCCTCGACTTGCACACTTGCTGCATTGTTTGACTAGGCGCATAGAGGCCGCACCAGTGCTTCCAGTCTTTCCCATGGGCGGGAACATTTCTTTTTTTTTTTTTGACATTCTTTGAATTTCTTTCAGCTTGCTCTTTACATCACGTTTGGATCCTCGAAATCAACTATGCCCCGTTATGCCATTCGAATTCTTTCCTTAAATTTCTTTCCCTAAATTTGGCTCTCTGCTGTAAACTTTTCACCCCCCGACCAGCTACCCTCATGTCCCTACTATACCCCGATATATCACCACCACTTCATGAGCCGCCCGCTATCCTTACCCATCTCTCAGCTATATGAACCTTTTTTCCTTCGCCGTGTCGCTGATTGTAATCAACACGTACGTATCTGTGGGGTTAACACCGTTGGAATTCGAATTTGATGCTTCTAGTCGCTATTATTAATATTCCACCACATCTCGATGGACCTTGGA
>Ga0307517_10007202_pt1 | contig 16281 bp, 4 predicted proteins | sample 23_EM_MG_FD_194515 | JGI IMG/M metagenome (GOLD analysis project Ga0307517, IMG submission 194515) | Populus trichocarpa ectomycorrhiza microbial communities from riparian zone in the Pacific Northwest, United States - 23_EM | ecosystem: Host-associated > Plants > Roots > Unclassified | place... | reverse complement strand
ACTTTCTTGATGCTTGCGGGCATAGCAGTGCTCGCAGTTGTGTTTGTGATTATGTATGTCCCAGAGACCATGGGGCTGGCATTTGTTGAAGTTGAGCAGATATGGAAGGAGAGGGCATGGGGCAGTACGTAGTTACAACACAGAAAGCCTTCTTGAGCAAGGAAACGACAAATGAGTCTTAGTAGGTGCCGTGCGCACTTGCTGAGCTTGATAATATCAGCGCCAAATTGTAGGTTTATAAAACAATCTGTATGTATTGGAGCTATAACTAAATCTGCTCTGCCTGTAAAATCTTGTGCATGAAGATGCTTTGAATCCAACCCCACTGCATGAGCAGAAGCCCCTCACTTTCATGTAAAATTACTTCACGTAAAAAAATATTTTGAAAAGTAATTGTTAGGAAACTTCCAACTACTCTGAAAAGCATGGAGTAACAGGCTTTAGTTTTACCATGGAAATGATGAAATTGACAGCACACTTGTTTTACTAGCATTAAACCTAACACATTACATGTTATTTGATTTCAGATATTGGATCGATATTGTCATCAATCAAACCATAAAGACTGGTAGTTGAAGTTTAGGGTAGAAGCCATCTACCTTCCCTTGCAATTGCATTCGTAAGCCAATACGTATGAAAATTGTTGTATTTAAAAAATATCGAATTCAATTTATTTTATTTTTTATATTATTTTTATTTTATTTCTTTTATTTCTTTAAATATTTCTAAAAAATAATAAATAGGTGTTTTGAGAAGGTTACTTTTAAATTTAATTTTTTTTATTTTAGAATTGTAAATCAAAACAGTATCTATTTATTTTTTTATCATTTCTAAAAATTAAATTCTATTTAAAATTTAATTATTAATACTTAAAAGTTAAAATGGTTCAAAACATGTGTTTTTATTTAAAAAAAAAATTTAATTTAATTTAGAGGATTTCAAAAGATGCTTTATAGGAAAATTGTACTCCCTTCTCTCACGTAAAAGACTGGTTCTTTCGGACCACACAATTTGGACGCAAAAGGCATACATAAATGCAGGCAGGAGTACTCCTACACGAGAAAGAAAAGCACAAAGACTGGTGTTGTTAATTAGAGAAATGGAGAAGCAAGAAAGAATCTGTCATGTAGTGGTCATACCTTATCCTGCTCAAGGTCACATTAACCCCATGATCCAGTTCTCCAAGCGCCTAGCCTCCAAAGGACTCCAAGTAACACTGGTCATCTTCTCAAGCCAGACGCTCTCGACGCCTGCCTCGCTTGGCTCAGTCAAAGTGGTGACCATTTCTGATAGTTCTGATACAGGCAGCAGTTCCATAGGTGACCTTCTAAAACAATTCCAAGCTACAGTGGCACCAAAACTGCCACAGCTCGTTGTAGAACTAGGTATCTCTTCTGGGCATCCAGTAAGTTGCCTAGTGTATGACTCATTCATGCCTTGGGTTCTAGAGATAGCTAGACAGCTTGGCCTCATTGGGGCTTCCTTCTTCACACAGTCATGTGCTGTTAACTCTGTCTACTACCAAATCCATGAGGGGCAGCTAAAGATTCCACTAGAGAAGTTTCCTGTATCAGTTCCAGGGCTGCCACCTCTAGACGTTGATGAACTGCCATCATTCGTGCACGACATGGAATCAGAATACTCATCTATACTTACCCTAGTAGTCAATCAGTTTTTGAATTTCAGGGGACCTGATTGGGTCTTTGTGAACAGTTTCAACTCCCTGGAGGAGGAGGTACCCTTGAAGAAGTTACATAAAGAAAAGTAGCAGTACTTCGAATTCTTAATTGAATTCTTTTTTCTCTGCTCGTACTAATAGATATTACCATATTTGCAAAGTATGCTGCCTTCAATTCTATGGCACTCAAGATTTTGCTTTTTTGTATCAGGTGGTAAACTGCCTGGCAAGCCAGAGGTCAATCAAGCCAATAGGACCCATGATTCCATCAGTTTACTTGGACAGGCAGCTAGAGGATGACACTGAGTATGGCCTCAGCCTCTTCAAACCTGCTCTCGACGGTTGCATGGAATGGCTAGATTCGAAAGAAACTGGCTCCGTGGTTTACGTGTCATTTGGAAGCTTGGCTGCTCTGGGAGAAGAGCAAATGGCAGAAATAGCTTGGGGCCTAAGGAGGAGCGACTGCTACTTCTTGTGGGTAGTCAGAGAATCGGAAGAGAAAAAACTTCCATGCAACTTTGTGGAGGGGTCCTCAGAGAAGGGTCTGATTGTGACCTGGAGCCCTCAGCTAGAGGTTCTGTCTCACAAGTCTGTTGGTTGCTTCATGACTCATTGCGGGTGGAACTCGACGCTTGAAGCGTTGAGCTTAGGAGTGCCAATGGTGGCAGTGCCACAGTGGACTGATCAACCAACAAATGCGAAGTACATAGCAGATGTTTGGCGTGTAGGAGTTAGAGTGAAGGCAAATGAAAAGGGGATTGTCACAAAGGAAGAGTTAGAAAAGTGTACGAGGGAAGTCATGGAAGGTGAAAGAGGGAGTGAGATGAGAAGGAATTCTGAGAAATGGAAGAAACTAGCCAAAACAGCCATGGGTGAAGGTGGAAGCTCTGATAAGAATATTACGGAATTTGCAGCAAAGATTGCTAGCAAGTTCAATGAAACCACAGATTCAAAAGCGTGAAAGCTATGCATGGCCTTAAAACTTGGAAAAATGCTTCTTCTCCATCAATGTATTTTTCCTCGGTTATTTTATAAGATTCACACTTTGACATATTACACGTAAGATTTTTATTAACATGTGTGAGATTGTTCTATCAATTATTGATTATGATTTAGAAAGACAAGTCACAAGCCAACGTACATTCCCAAAGGAGCATTAAAGATTGGACAATGATGAAAAAAATAAGTCAAAAAAATTGAAAACCAAGTCACCATGGGCAAAATTCGACCACAATTTTGTGGTGAGGAGGAATTGGATGGAAATTCAACAACGTTCAAATTTCAAGGGTGCGGAACCCATACATTTTTTGCTTCACCTACTTGTTGATTCAAAACAAATATTAGTTTGACGAGTTGTTAAATTTAAGTGACATCAGTCGGACGAGTTGTTAAACATATCGTTACTGAATTGTAATAATTATAAATAAAATATAGCTTAATTAATCAAACTTTAAATTTGCTTCTTAAAAGTTATTAAGGTTATCAGTTTGAATCTCACAAATCTTAAAGCTACTGGAAACTTCTATGATCGTTAATTTAAAAATCTATAAGATTAATCGAGATACACACAAACTGATCTGGATATCCATGTTAATAATAAAATAAAAATAACTACTAGACTTAGTGCCCTTATCTCCCTTATGCGTCAAGCCTTATTAATAATAGATCCAACGCAACTATCAGATTTATTATTCATAGACTTGATTGCAAGTCAAACCGATTTAAACATGGATATGGCAACCCTCTCAAACTGGGCTTGCCTTCAAATTTCATTCGAACGGCTGAGAAGCTGAAACATGAAAAACAACATTTTGTTGTTGAGTAGCATCCTGTCGATCAATTTTCCCGCAACATTATTAGGCGTGGATACGTGCACCCATAATATAACCTTGATGAATTTTGTGTTCAATCATGTACTTACAATCTTGGGAAATTTTCTTATTTTTTGAAGATTTTGGTATCTTAGCAAATATATTTGTTAGGAACAACAAATTGCTAACGTAAGCAAAAAAAAAAATAATATGTAAAATATAAATTTTACATCGAATCAATGTGAAAATAAAATTATTTGTGAGCATGGATTTATTAATCATCAATGTGAAAATATAAATCTCGCTAACGTGAAAAAAAAAAAAACAAAAAAAACAAGAAGAAGAATTAATATGTGAAATATAAGTTTTCTTTGTTAGTCAACAAAAACAATCCAATAAATGATTGATACATGTCAATTCAAAATTAAAAAATAAATAATAATCTTAAATAAAAAAGGATCAAAATCAATTTTTTTAATGAAAATAAAAAAAATATTGTTATCCATAAATGTAATTACCCTTGCGTGAGCGCAGGCCCTGTATGGGGCTTCTGATTCAAGAATACAGGGCTTGAAAGCCTTGTATGAACAGTTTTTGTTTGCCAATATCCAAAGATGGGCCTTTTTTCTGTTATTTCTTCGAAAATAGAGTTTAATTTTTTTAACTTGTTTTATTTATTTAAATATACATGGAAAATCACCCTCACCCATTTTTAAAACAACCCAGAATCCAAGAATTAATCAAAATCACCAAAACATCATTCATAGATCATAGAAATAAATTGAGTTGACTCAGGATCTGGGATTTAGAACTGTTTGAGCCAAAAAAAAAATAATAATAATAATTTGATCTCATCTGATTAAAAACTTAAATTGATTTACAACCTAATTAATTTCAATAAAACCTAACCAAAAATATGTTGAGTTATATATATATATATATATATATATATAAGCCTTGTCATATAGATCCTTTTAAAAAAACTTTGGTAAACCCTCCTAATTTAATGAACCAAACATTGTCCAAATGATTTTTTGATGAGATTTTTAAAACAATGGCATGGATGATAAACCTCGTAATTAAAATTTGTTTATTTTTGTATTTTAAAAATGTTTATAAAAAATTAAAAAAGTTTTATTTTTGTATTTTGAATTAATATTTTTTTTAATTATTTTAATATGTTGATGTCAAAAATAATTTTAAAAAAATAAAAAATATATATTATTTTAAAAAAAAATACAACAATTCATTTTTTTTAACATGATCATATAGTACATGAACTGTCATGTTCAAGAAATAATTCCCCGACGTAAGAGAAATCAATGATCCTCCAGACGATCTGTCGGCAAGCTACACGTTTAAAACACAACATTAGATAGTTAAGAAGAACAAGTACCTTTGATGTTAGAAATGCAGTAGCTAGTTAAGAAGAATACCTTTGATGTTAATATTAGGCGTAGTTTAATTGATGATGTTTTGAATTTATTTTTTAATTATTATAAATTTAAAATCTGTCATGTAACATAAAATTTATATAATCATTAATTTTATAATTTATAATTCAAACATTTAGATTAATAAAAAAAAAATACAGTAGCTAAAAGTCAATCATGACAATGCTGCTGAAAACATAGTCTTCTGTAGGGGGTGATCATTTTCGGTTCGGTTCGGTTTTTATCAAAAAAAGTAACCAAACTGAAAAAAAACCGAAACCAGGTCAAACCGACCGGTTTTGGTTCGGTTCGGTTTGTTTTTTAGGGCAAAAACCGGTTCAAACCGGTTTGGCTCGGTTTTCTCGGTTTTGGATCGGTTTTTCCGGTTTGGCTCTGTTTTTTTTCCGGTTTTTTGTCGGTTTCGGTTCGGTTTTTTGTTTATAAAACCGAAACCGAACCGGCCGGTTTTTTCAAAAATTTAATCGGTTTAATCAGTTTTTTTTCGGTTCGGTTTTTTCGGTTATTTTTTTCCGGTTTTCTGGTTTTTTTGCTCACCTCTAGTCTTCTGTTGATGATTGATTTCACATTTATTTTCTTTGAAATTTTTATCTTATTTATTTTTTTGTTTTAAATTTTTTTTTGAAAAATTAATTTTTTTTCCATATTTCAAATTAATTTTTTTTGTATTTTCATATCGTTTTAATATGTTTATGTTAAAAATAAAAATAAAATTAAATAAAAAAATATTATTTTAATATATTTCTAAATAAAAAATACTTTAAAAATTAACCACTTTTATATTTCCAAAAACATGATTGATTATTTGTGGAGTCTTTCATCAGTATGAAAATAATTCAAGGAGATCCTGAGCAAATTATGAACTGAAGGCCAAACCATAGTCAATGGATGCTTGCTGCTGTATCTAGAAGAATAAACACAGAAATGACACAACTTGTTTGATCAGTTACCATCTTTAAGAATAAAATAAAGCAATGTTGAAGAATCCAATCAATGTTTCATCATCAAATGTTTGCTGACCAATGCCTACTTATCTTTTATTTATTTATTTATTTTTGAATTGGTATAAGTTGGAGGGAGTTCTTATAATCATTGGCTGGCTTGTTTGCAATTGTAATTAGTTTTGGTGAATTTTATTTAAAAATATATTTAAAAATTATTTTTGATATTACCGTATCAAAACAATCTAAAAATACTAAAAATATTAATCTGAAACAAAAAAAAATTAAGATTTTCAAAAACGAAGTTCGACCGTATTCCCAATCATATCCTTCATTTTAAAAGCTTTATAAAAGTATGTTTATCTTAAAAATTATAAAATTAATATTTTTTAGTATTTTTTTTAATGGTCTTGATATATTAATATTAAAAATTTTAAAAAAAAAACTGAAAAAAATTATTTTTAATATATTTTAAAATAAATAACATTTAAAAAAACACTCTATACTTTCTTCAATAATTTAATTGTTGAGTAGCAGTTAGAGATCGGTAGCTACCATGAAGAAATCTTTCCACATGTTTTAGTTGACCTGGAGATCTATAATAGAATTCAATTGCCACTAAGTTTCTCATATTATTTGATTTGCTAAATCAAAGCAACAGGCACGATTCTAAGAGATATGGCATTTTCTTTTTCTTTTTTTCTACGATGATTTATTATGGAATTCCTGAATTATAGCATAATTAAGCAGGCATTTTACAACTTTATGAGGTTTTAATCCTTTTTTTCCCCTTTTTTATCAGACTTAATTAGACTGATATGCTAGGTTTATAAATATACGAACCAAAATTTAGTCATGCGAATTTTAGGTACTTGGATATAAATCAAACTACGTATTTTATTACAAATAAAATCAATCCATTGATTGAAAAATGATATTTTTTATTTTTATAAAAATCATGGACACATTTATTAAACTCAATCTAGCATGTAGGTGACTCAAAACGGGACTCGGGAAAGGTTTTGAATTGAACTAGAAAAATTATTAACTTGGTTAGATTTTAATAACTTAATTGATTTAAGTAAATTTGATTGATTAGGTTAATTTCAGGATTTTTTTAAAAAAATTATGCAGGCACTGCAGGTATGAATTTATTAGAATGTGAATCACACTATAAACATGTAATGTTGGCATTATGAACGATACTGTAGCATCAATAAGTATTGTTTTTTCTATTTTTTTAGTTAAAAAGTATTGTTGAGTCTGACTTGACTCGCTCGCAGCCAGATTCAAGGAAAAACATTGTGCTTGTACAATATATATAGAATATTTGCATCGTAGATCACACTATAGACATACAGTGTTTGCACTATGAACGACACTGTAGTATTAGGGGGTGTTGTCTTCACTGTTTTTTAATCAAAAAGTGTTGTTTGGTTTAGTTTGGCCACTAGACCTAATTTCCTTGCCCGCTAGGCTTGAGAAAATTGAGTCCAACTTCGGCTCCACAACCAGATCCAAGGATATTGGGTCTAACTTTATTGCTAGATCAAATGTTTTTTGGTCTGGCTGGGTAGCCAGACCCGCTTTTGTTAGACTCAATGATATTGAGTCTGGCTTCTCAGTCACACCCAATTTCCTTGGTTGCCAGACCCAAGGAGATTGGGTCTCACTCCGCAGCCAAACCCAAGGATATTAGGTCTAGTTCGACAGCCAAACCCACGGATATTGGGTCTCGCTCGTAGCTAGACCCAATAACATTTAAGTCCTATACTCTTTATATTTATTTTACATTTTAAAAAAATATTATTGATATGTTGTATAACACGAGTCAATAATTTAGGTCCTATAAAATTCAATCATGTCCACACACCAAATAAGAAAATAAAATGTTCCTTTGAGGTTTTTCTATGACAACAACAATAATAATAAATATACAGTTATTACAACTAAATGATTGTTTAGACAGATATAATAAATAGAACTTAAAAAAAAATAGCATGATAAATATAAAATTTAAATGTAATAGTACTATTTAAAAAAATTAATGAAATAACATATTTTAATATTATCGCATTTTAAAAACACAATTTAAATTTATATAAACACACAACATTCATAATTGATATCAAATATTACAACATATAACATTTAGATAAATATCACAATTCTCAAAAACAACATCATGAAATTTTGTTATCTCATAAAAAAAAATTCATCATATGTTACTGTAAGATTAATGTATGAGTGCGGTAATATTTTTATTAGTGTATGAGGTCTAGTAGGGCGATAATTTTTTTTATTAATGTATGATGGTTTAAACTTGTATATACTATAAGATTTGAAAGTTTAAGATAAAATAATCATTTAGTAATGTGAAAATAGTTGAATACTTATATCATTTTTGGTATTAGTGAAATACTATTTTTCATTTAAAAAGGAAAAACATGAGAATCAAACGAATGAAGCATCCGAGGGTAAAGAATTGTTTGATCACGTGGGCAGATGATGGATGATCGTGTGGTTCAAAATGCTGCTCTAGATGCACCTAGATACTGATACGATGTTGCGGCTATACACCACACTGTTGTTGTGGGGTCCAGTTAATCTTTAGCATTATTAATGTAGATCACCAGAAATGCTGACTCGTGTTTCTGGCGGAATTATTAACCGATAGTGACAAGCCACGTGGGTTGTTGAATTGTTACTGTCATTACTGAAAGCTGCCCTATGGGAGGGTCCCACGTGGCTAACCGTGAACCAGCTCTTGCCTGCATGTATGACGGTCATGCCATGCCTATACATGAATGGCATAATAACATCATGTATATAAATACACCATTTATGTATTTATAAGAAAATTTATTATGTTTTTCTGTTGCAATTTTTTATTGATTTTTAATCTTTGAATTATTTTTTTGAACTGTAGTCTCTCTCCACCAGCTGATTCATCGCCATCGAATACCAACAACCACAGCCCCACCACTCCTCTTCAACTTCTCTCTCTTTCCGATCTTCTTTTTCCCTTACATGACTGAGTTGCCTGCTACAAACTTCTTCCTCTTAAACCTCTTTCTCCTTCCGATCTGACCCCAAACAATAAGCAAATACAGGGCTCTTCCTAGCTTTCAATCTGGGATCTTACTACCAGAGCTTTGCGAGAAGAAATAAATGCACAGAAGAGAAAACTATGAGGTTCGATTTAGGGTTTTGAGAAGGGGAGAGATTTTGGGATAAGAGAGAAATTGATTCTCCTGTGAGAAGATTTTTAGTTTGTTTGGGTCGATTTCTAATATAATATTGAGTTATTTTTTGAATTGTAGTCTCTCTTCATCACCTGATCCAACACCGTCGAAGACCAACAGCCACAACCCCACCATTACTTTTAAACCTCTTTCTCCTTTCAATCTTCTTTTTCCCCTCACATGATCGAGAAGCCCGCTACAAACTTCTTCCAATTGAACCTTTCCCTCATTCCAATCTGACCCGAAACAATAAACAAATATAGGGTTCTTTCTAAGTTTTAATTTGGGATTTTGCCACCGGAGCTTTGGGAGAAGAAAAAAATGCATAAAAAATTATTATTCTTAAATGTTTTTAAATGATTTTATACGAAAATGTCAAAATCATAAAAAAAAATTAAAAATTCAATTAATTTGATTTTTCTTAGAATTGTTTTATTAAAAAATGATTTTAACCGCATTATAAAATACATGCAATATAATAAAAATTAACTGGTTGTTTGTAATTTATTTTGAAGTATATATAATTCTTAGGTTTATACTGCGTGTCATCAATTACCACTCGCAGCTCAAGAAATATACATTTGTTTCTATGATAATAATCAATACATCAAAGAAAGTCTATGGTAAAGATTGCTTAATTATGGTTGCGATTGCTACTATTTTTTCCGTAAGTATTATAATTCTTAGCTAAGTAATAATTTGACATTAGCGTATAAGGAAACCTTCTCTCTCTCTCAATTTTATAATTTTTCTAACCGTATAGTAAATAGTCTAGTAATAAAAACTTGGAATTAAATAGTTTGTTTCTTTTTAGTTTCAGGTTGACTGGTTGCTAATATGATAGTCACTGGAGATTTACATAATCGTTAACTTCATGGCCCATGAGATTAGTCGTGATACGTGCAAGCTGATCCGGACACTCATGTTGATAAAAGAAATTATAATTTTTCTTTATTGTGACAATCGCATGCGAGTATTATAATTCTTAGCTAAGTAATAATTTGACATTAGCGTATAAGGAAACTTTTTCCTCTCTCTATCTCTCCAACATAGTTTTTAGATCTGGTTCGGGTTTTGGGTTTTGATCGGATCAATTTTTTTTTAAAACAAATCAAAACGACGTCATTTTAATATAAAAAAAATAAAAATTAACTGGTTGCAACAGGGTTTTTGACAGGATATTGCCGGGTCAACCAAGTTGTCAGATCAACCCGTCTGGTCAGCCGGGTCTCACCGGGTTTTTTCTTCTCCTGTTTTTTTTTTCAACCCGACCCGATTCCAACTTTGGATTGACCCGCCAGGCCGGACCTAATTTTAAAACTATGGTCTCAATTTTATAATTTTTCTTTATTGTGACAGTAGCATAATATTGTCCCACCAAAAGTTTAAAGTGTCCAATTAATGTAATACGAGATGAAAAAAAAAAAAAGGTAGACCAACTCATATGGTACAAGGTACATCAAATATGCTTTGTGCGATGGTAGCTGTCGGGCCTAGCGGAACAAGTTGGGACCTCTTGATTTGGCTTTAGATCTAGATCGGCTGTAAAAAAAACCTAACTTAGATTTTACTTGATTTTATTCCATCAATTAGATAGATTTGATTTTTTAAAATAATATTATTTTAATTTTTTTAAAATAATTTTATTCATCTCAATTAAACCACCTTAACTTGTTACTCTAGTCTTACACTTGTTATATTAAACTTAGACTGGATTTAATAACAATGATATTTTTTATTATAATTTGATTTGATTTTTTTAAATAATATTTTTTTAAAATAATTTTATTCATTTAGATTAAACTATCTAACTTATTACTCGAGTCTTGCGCTCGGGATATAAAATCTGGATCGGGTTTAATAACTATGATTCAACAAATTAAAATATTCTCAAAAATTGTATTTTAGCACGTAAGTAATTGCTAGGTTGTAATTAAGATTTACATGATTCAACATCATTTCCTTACAAGGCTGAATTACAAGTAGAGATTCATGATAAGAAATTCATCTTGTTTGTTGTATCAAATTTATGTTTCTATGCAATGAAATGAAATAATCAATAATTTATGGGTAAACCCATTTTTTCTCGTATATTAATGGGACTATTCACTAGATCGTTTTCTATTTACATGTAAGAAAAAATTAAATTTATTAATTTATTGACATGATAATTATCAAATTAATTGATAGAAAAAATTAATTTGAGATGGAAAATAATTGACTCACTCTTCCTCACGTAACTCGATGGCTCAATTCTTATCTTCTTTGAGACGTCAATATCATTGATTCACTCTTCAAATCCAAGCACTTCATGGATAATGCATCAACACAATAATTCGATTTTTCTATTTTTCCAAGTGTTAACTATAACAAAATACAATAAAAAAAATATACAATGCTAGGAGTTACTATGCAAAAAAGATATTTTAAATTACAAAATTCAGATACATGATAAATAATTATAATCATGAAATTAAATGATTAATGAAGAGCATGTCTATCATGTCATTTGACCAAAAACTTATCTCCAAATTATCTGATAACCCAGATAAAAATCATAATCTTATTAGATCAGATTTAAAAACTATATAGCACTTTCAAATAGAACATAAGTTCAGCTTTTTCACGAGTTTGAATTGTATCAATATAAATATTTTTTGTAAGTGACTCTTAAAAAACCATATCAATTCAATAATTTAAGTTGTTAGGTGAGGTCTCAGAATATAATTTATATTAGTTTTTAATATATCCCATCAAGTAAAAGTTCTTTGGACTTAAAACTTGCACAGACTCACATTATCTTGTGCTTAATTTTTATTAAATAAATGGAGATAGTGAGATTCAAACTCATGACTACTTGGTCATTAAAACTCTGATACTATGTCAAAAAACCATCTCAATCCCATAACTTATTCTATTAAATAAGATCTCAAAATATAATTTATATTAGTCTCTTATAATAACTCATTGAATGACTTCGTTATTTTCATCATTGGCACAAGAAAATTATAAAAATAGAAGAGTTTTATCATGCTGCCTGATGTGAATATACGTATTAATTCGAAGGGCACATTAAATAAATAAAAAAGCAGCCAAATCATTAGAAGTTGTAGGTGATATTGTCATGTCGATTATAATAAATTCAGCTAGCAATTACAGTATTTGGTCTATATATTGATATTGTAGCCATATTATTAACATTACAAACTATATATTAAAAAAATTAATTTATACTAGAAGAAGTTGCTAATAAGCTTCATTTTCAACAATCCAACAAGAAGATGTTCTTCTCTTACCATGCCATTAACGTTGGCTCCTAAGTAATTATAATGATCAATTATTTTTGTTGTGGTAAAATATTTTTATAAAAATTTAATTTTTTATTTTAAATTAATTTTTTTAGTATTTTTAAATCGTTTTGATAACTAATATAAAAAATAAATTGTAAAAATAATAAAAAAATTATTTCAAAATAATTTCAAATTAAAAACATTTTAAAAAAGATGATTTTATAATATTAAAGAGGTTTGTACGCTAATTTATATTTCTTAACAAGATTTCAAGGCAAGTGTGAGGAATTAAAATAATTAAAAGATTGATTTTGTTGACCATAAATACTAATAAATTCTTTTTATATATATATATATATATATATATATATATATATATATATTAATTAATTAGTATGGTTAAAAAAATGTTTATTATCGAAGCAAGGACAAGGTGATCATGTTCTCTTCGGACATTTTGTGATCCAAGGCATTGTTCCCATAGATACCGGATCTAGAAGCCTACAAAAGGGTATGCGTAGCAAGGGGATGTCAAAGATTCCCAAATCTATGGTCTCCCAATTAAATAAAACATTTTTTTTTTTTTACCTTTCCTTAAAAAATTGAATAAAGATGATTGGACGGTATCTCTAAATATTGTAATTAAATGTTTTAACCCTGTTTATAAGAAATTTAATGGATTATTTTAAATTATGATAGAAGTTGTTTTTTTTAATATTTTTTATTTAAAAATATATTAAAATAATATTTTTTTAACGATATAATTCACCCAAAAATTAAGGTGTTACATAGCTGGATACAGGAGTACTGATCCACCTTAAAAATTGGACAGCATGCTCAGCAGCAGCTGGGGCACATGTATATCTATTCGTTCATTGATTTTGCCCATCTTTAAGCGTGTATCCTTGTCACAGAGACATAATTCCAGGTTTGATTCCTTAAAAAAAACAATTTACAGTATAGTTTTGGATAACTACAAGAAAATACTGCTCTGAATTTGGACCAAAGTTGATGTTAAAAGAGAGGCTACGATGGCAGCTGCAGATGTGAGGTTTTATCGCTTTGCTCTTGCTGAGTGGGGCATTTTTTTGAATCTCTGGATAATCATGGCGGTGGTCTTCGTGTTCAAGATCATGACTTTACACAGCAATGCAGGATCGATTGGTGGCCTAGCATGGATGAAAATGATGGTGAGAAGTATGGCATCAATATCCAAAGATATATATATGTGATGAATAATAATCGAAGATCTAAACAATTGTTTGAGGCTCTCATAAAATAGAAATCAAATTGCATTTTGAACTTATCTTGTGTTTCAAAATAAATTTTTCTGTATTTTTATATTGTTTTTATGTACTAATATAAAAAATATCAATATATTTTAAAATTAAAAATAGTTAATACTATAACAAGGAGACAAGATGAAATATAATTACTTTATGTTCTTGACAAGCACCTCTTTAAAATAGGTTAATATTAAAAATAAATTTTAAAAAATAATAAAAATATTTTTAAATAAAAAACATCTAAAAACAATCAACACCATAATAACAACAACACGGATAGATGATGAAATATAATTTTCTCAGGGCATTTTACTTTATGTTCTTGACAAGCACATGACATCGACTTTGTGTGAGGATAGCTTCGTGCATGGTTACAGCCACAAAAACAATGTGAATTTTACTCAACTTGGGTTGTCTGTGATCCATGTATTTCTCAGGATGGGACATCTTTAGGGTTTTTCTAGGCCTCCAACATATATGTCCCTTGTCGATCAGGTTGCATGGTGCGTGTATATTTATCATTTACTAGTACTTATCCTCTACCCATGATCGTGATTCTCAAATTTGTGGTCATCCTAAAGTTCATTATCTTCCCTTCTCCAGTATATATATACTGGAAGATAATGAACTTTTGGATGACCACAAATTATATATATATATATATATATATATATATAGCAATCCATCTTTCTCTACTTCAATACTGACATTTTTTTATATTTTTTTTATATTAGTGATTTATTTTTTAGATAATCATATCATGTTACATTACATAACAATTTAAGTTATTAAATTGAGAAGGTTCTTTAATATGATATCAAAACTTTGATGACCAAGCGATAACGAGTTCGAATCTTATTATCTTTGTTTATTTGATAAAAATTAAGTATAAGATAATGTAAGTCTGTATAATTTTAAGTTCAAAGAGTTTTTATTTCAAGAAATAATTAGAAAATAATATAAATCATGTCCTGAACCTCACTTAAGAGGTTAAATTATTAAATTAAAAAGGTTTATATATATATCCGTTAAATTATATAAAACACTATTATCTCAAGATTCTTAATTAATTATATATTAGGAGAATAATAGAAACATGAATATTTTCTGAGAAATTAACTCTCTTAGCAGTTAAGTATTACTCTTAGGTTTAGCTAACGGCTCTATGACCTTTAGCTGTTTCTTGCGCAGCAGCTGGCTAGTAGGTGTTGTAGCTGTTTTTTCCTAGGTCGGTTCTTCCATGTTCAATCAGAGAGGCGTCGGACAAGTGAAATGAAAAGAAGTCATAGAAAGCTGGAAAACATAGAGTCAAAAATCCACACGGGGAGGACTGCCCTTAATGATTAGATTTCTGTTCAATGACAGTTTTCAAGCTCTCATTACAGGAATTCTTTTAAAAAAAATTAGTAAAGCAAGTTAAGAGTGGTAGTATGGTAACGGTTATTTTTTAAATAATTTTTTGTGCTAAAATACATGTTAATGATTTTTTTTATTTTTTAAAAATTATTTTTGATATTAACACATCAAAACGATCCAAAACATACAAACCATATTAAATTTTAATATAAAAAATATTAAATTTTTTGAAAATACTGTTTACACCGCATTCCCAAATATATTCTAAGAGTTTTGATTGGATAATACAGATAATAATAATAATAATAATAATAATCCTATGCTTTCAAGTTTTCATGCTTTAAGCACAACATTTAATGAAATAGATGATATTTTTCCCTTGTCATATCACATTTACTAAATATATAAATTATAAGGATGAACTATTGGATATAGTTGAACTAATAAGATAGGTTTAAATATATAAAAAAATTTGGTCACGCTATACAATAATAATATCATAAATGGATCATAATTTATTATCCGATTGTTGTTTCGTATTTAAATTTTTACATGAGTTTCTGGAGGGTTTTTTTTATGATAACTATGAAATTGTTATTTTGACCATTAAATCTTTAGATTTTAAAACTTTTGTATCGGGACCTTGATTTCAATAATTTTGTGATTTTTTTATGAATTGCTTGACCAGTTTAATTGACTGTTATGAATTATTTGACCGGTTAATCCAGGATTTAATTGATGTATTGATTGTAAATGCAATATTAATTAAAATTTTATCATAATTATCAACCGTGATATTTAATTCACCATTCAAAAATTTAAAATTGTTACATATATGAGCTTATCTAGCTTGAATTTAAGAAATAAAAATGGATCAGAACGAAATTATACTTGATTAATATAAAGAGATAAATATATATTTAGTTAAAAAAACAAGGATAAAAATGTAAAATAAAAATATTTTAACATAATTTTTAAATAAATTTAAATTAAAAAGTAAAAAAAAACAATATTCTCTCTATCTCTACTATATCTGTTTTTTCAATTAAAGGGACACTATTTTAAACAAAAACAAGAAATTGAGAGGTTTCAAGTAGTGTTTCAACAACAATGTTCTGAAATCCAACTTCTATCAATAATGAGTAAGTAGGTAAAGGTGTGTTTAAAAATATAATAACGATTTTTTTAATAAAAAAATTAATATTTTTCAAAAATAATTTTGA
>Ga0307517_10007201_pt1 | contig 16285 bp, 11 predicted proteins | sample 23_EM_MG_FD_194515 | JGI IMG/M metagenome (GOLD analysis project Ga0307517, IMG submission 194515) | Populus trichocarpa ectomycorrhiza microbial communities from riparian zone in the Pacific Northwest, United States - 23_EM | ecosystem: Host-associated > Plants > Roots > Unclassified | place... | reverse complement strand
ATATGAAATAAAAAAAACTTTTGAAATACTCTTTTAGCTTATATCAATGTAGATTGTTTTTTAATTTTTCATATAAAATATTAAAAACTCAAATATTGTTTTTTAAAAAAAATTCTCGGGTTTACCCATGCCAGGCCTAAATAAATACCAGACTTGTGCCTAGGTCTGACAACCACGCCAGGTCGAAGCGCCTTGGATCTGAGAACCACGTCAGGCTCAAATGCCTTGAGTCTAGGGACCACGCCAAACCTAAGGATCTTGAATCTAGCGATCATGTTTAGTGCTAGACCCAGACACGAGTTGACATGATTACTAGACCCAAGACGATCTAAGTTGATTGGGTCTGACATGGTTGTCAGACCCAAAACGTTTAAAATATCATTTATATTTTTAATTTTTTTTTTAAAAAAATTAATATTAACCCACGCACGTACCAATATACTTAATATAACATTTACCCTTTAACCAGCCATTAACCGGCACTTCAGCCTCTTTACCTCTCCCATTCCCAAACCAGAACCCCGAATAACTGGAACAAAAACAACTACCACCAAAATGGAGGAAGAGAAAGCTGCGGCGTACTACGAAGAGCTCACTCGAAAAGGCCAAGGCGCCGCGCGCTTCAAGCAAGGCCTCGGCTTCTCCGCCAATAAGGACGTTGCCGCTCCTCCTCCGAGAGGCTCAGCTCTCCCTTCCTCCACCGCTTCTTTTTTAAGCAATTTTGTTAAAGCCTCTAGTCCTACACAAGCTTCAAATCTTGAAAGGCAAGCTCAGCTCGAATCAATTCAAAACAAACTCAAGAAGAAACCCAAAGATGAGGCGTCAGAGAGAAGCAGAAGAGAATCGGGCCATCACAGGCATCGATCGAGGTCGAGAAGTAGAGAGAGGAATCACAGGAAGCGAAGCAGAAGCAAAAGCCGAGAGAGGAATTATAGGCGTAGAAGCCGAAGCCGAAGCCGAGAGAGGTATAGAGATGGAGAGAGGAGAAGGAACCGGAGATTGGAGACAAGAAGCCGAAGTCGTGGTTTATCGCCACGAGAGGGCAGAAGGTCGGAGAAGAGAAGGGGTGATGATGTGGAAAGGGAGAGAGCAGGGAAGGAGAAGAATGGCAGCATTGATTATTCGCGGTTGATTGAAGGTTATGAGAAAATGGTATGGCTGGGTTTTTTTTTTTTGAAATAATTAAAAGGGCTTTTGAATTTATAATCTGATAGTTTAATTGGAGGCTATGCTAGTCTACAGGATTTACTCGTAGTGGAAAAAAATGGAAATGAAGGGTACTAGTAGGTTTCTGCTTCAAGTTTAGAATTGAGAAGATGATGATATTGTGTAGTATTAGTCCAACTATTGATTATACACCAGCACTGTTGTGTTGCCAAACCTTGAATACTAAACATTACGTAGGTGAGACACTCATTTCTTTTGATTTGTTGCAAGACATGGAAGACAGTGTTTAGGCTGTTGAATGCTTGAGGGATACTAGCCTGTCCTTGCCTAAAACAAAATCAGAACATAAATGTAAGATATATCAGTGGAAGATGGAACATATCGTGTTTCCCTGAACTCTCAACAATATGTTCGTGTTGGATTTGGCATCTGGGGTGGGAAAATTGGAAGAAATTTCTTGATGACTGGTCAAAATAGTCCAACATGCTAATTGTTGTAAGTTGTAACCTCTGTCATATCACTGGTGAAAGAAAAAAAAAACAGAGATTTAAGAAAATATCAAGAAAGCAAGACTAGTTCTGCTTCTCTTTGTATAATTAAGTCGAAACTAGATAATACCCCCAAATTGCTCCATGTAAGGAAAGAAGAAAGTGTATCTTGCTTCCATCTCCAAGTTACTTCAAAGAACTACTAACTAAAAATCTTTTATTTTTCTTTCCTACGTGGTTTAATAATTGAGTCTATTAGCTATCTTCTATCTTTAAGAAGCTCAAATCTATTTCTTTCTGCTGTTGACTGGGTTTCCTTGATAAACAGACACCAGCTGAAAGAGTCAAAGCTAGGATGAAACTTCAGCTTAATGAAACTGGTAAGCAATCACATCCTTTGCTGAAAATTTGAGATCATCATGTCGTTTTCCTGTCTGAATTGATCTGAGGACTTCCTGCCTTATTTAGCAATCATGAATAGTGTAATTTTCATGGATCCATGAAAAAAATAAATTGTTTGAAACTACAACAAATCAATGGCAATGATAGCTCATATTTATGAAGCAATTTTATATTTCGATGGAAAATTAGGCCAAGCTGTTGATTTGCAGAATTTGTCTACCCCTGTTAGGTACGTATTACTACTGTTTACATGAATATTTCATTGGTAGAATGTTTGTCACAAGCACATAGAGATAAACACATTTTCGTGATTTTAAACAATAAAACTAAGTGCACCTTCATAAATTATTCTAAGTTATACCCAAACCATTTCATGTCAAAGCATCAACTGCATATCTACTTATATAATAACGGCAGGTAGCCAGTGGCTTTGCACTAAATAGGAAGCTGACATGTCACACTATCATCTGCATATCTAATAGTATACTAGTGGTGTGGAACTATTGGCTTTGCTCTAAATTGCAAGACATGATGTTAGAAAATTAACAAATTATCTTAACTTTTATGACAAGGTTAAGGTTTCAGGTTGGAAGGGGCTTGTGTAATTATGAAACTATTATAAATGAGAGTTAAAAGTTAGTTTTGCTATTGGGAAGACACTTAATTTTTTTTAAATATACAGGCTTTTAATTTGGGAACAAAAGGAGATCATATTCTTTCACTCATGCTTGATTTTATAAGAAACTGTTATTGGTCAGTTTTGGTTATTAAGAGTGTTAGTTAGACATGTTTCTCATTGCACTCCAGTGTTTTGATTTTACCATGCACTCTATTTAGGTCTACTTCTAGCCTTTGCATTTGTCTACTTTTGCAATATAAGGTCTTGTTTGACATTGCAGTCCCTACCACGCTTTTGAAAAATTTTGAACTTTTTTTTAGCTTCAATTTTTTTTTTGTGTTTTTGGATTGTTTTGATGTGTTGATGTCAAAAGTGAATTTTAAAAATAAAAAATATCATTTTGATTCATTTCTAAATGAAAAGCACTTTGAAAAGCAACCTCTATCACACTCTTATATAGGCCCTAAATATTTTCCTCCCATGTTACTTTTAGTAATTCTTAACAATGCATTTTATATAGAAATGTAAACTTTTATGTAGAATTATTATAATATAATTTGTTTATAGTTGGGCTGGTTGTTAGTGTATATTATTCATAATTGATCCATCTTTTGTGAGTGTTGTTATTAGACTTCTGTAAATTTCAACCTGACTGCAATTTCATATCCAGATTAGTCTTAAAACATTGGTTTATTAAGCATGTGAACATACTAGTTGGAAGATATACTGCTGTGTTTCTCACCAGATAAACTCCCACTCTTCCTCAGTGGTATTGCTATTTTAAATTATGTATATTGCCCTTTTTATAGATGCTCATAAATATTTTCCATATAATATTCGGTTGCATTTTTATGCAGCTAAAAAGGATGAGGGAATGGGCTCTGGTTGGGAGCGGTTTGTGTTCAACAAGGATGCCCCACTTGATGATGAGGAAGTTGAAGGTTAAATATATTTATCTACATTTTATTCCCAAGTTACAGGTTGATGTTGTTTGTATGTGGTCAACTATTGTTGCTTGCACTATTCGGCCATTGGCTGATGGGTTGAGGTTTTTTGGATACTAAAATGCTTGCTGTTTCATTTCATTGCTGCTACTATCATCTTGTGTTACTGACTTCCTGTGGCTTTTCTTTACTTGGCTGTGAAAGAAAATGTGCACTTCATTTTCAGAAAACTGTTAGGTTAAGAAACGAAAGGAGGAACTTTATGAAATAATGAAACAAGATACTCCCAGTATTTTGCATATACTCATTAAGCATGCCTTTCAATTGGCATACATAAAAATAATAAATTCCAAACTGTCATACTTGCGAACATACCTCTGTATTAGTTTGAAACCATACCTGAAATAAAATTAATTCCTATGATTGTCTATTTACTTGTAATGCTTATGTTCTTGTAATATTGTTTACAAGTACACACTCTGCAATTATGGGCGATAGTGTTGGAGAAATGAGATGATCACAAATCAGCTAAATATAAATTGATATTTTAAAGTTAAATCATTTTTATTGGTTATAAATTTTCTGGACTGATGAATACTCTTAGATTATAACACAGGATATCCATGGACCTGGTCAGAATAATTAAAACTGATATAAAAATGTTTCTTTGTGTCTGTTTAGCTGTGGAAGATGATGCAGCACTAGTCAAGCACTTGGGCCAGAGTTTCCGTTTCTCTGCAGTGGAGGTAGGCATCTGGTGCTGTTTCTCTCTCAATTTGTCTTGTATTTAATGATCATAGGTGTTGGTTCCTATTATCTGTGTTTTTCTTCCTTGTCATTCTCTCTTAAGCATGAATATGTTCTGTTATGTAACTTTTATAATGACAATATATAAAGGCAAGAAGGGAAGAGCAAATCAAAGTTGCTCACGATGAGGCCATGTTTGGTGCACCATCACTTTTGGCATCTGTTACTTCAGACAATGAGATAGAGATGGACAACAATAGAAACGAGAGCAAAGACACCGACCATGCTTCTAGCCTTCTAAGTGAGAAGGTGGGTTCATTCTTGAGAAAAAGAGAGAGATCTGGAGAGCAAAATCTAAGCAATTCTTCTCATGGTTTCAGGTACTTGCAAAGCAGCAAGGTTCCTGGCGCGACCGTGCTCGTAAAGTGTAGATTGATCTATAAGCTAACTGTCTCCTAGTAATAATGCTAGAGAAGGAATAGGCAGTATCAGTTGCTGCAATTGACCATCTGGTTCAAGAAGAATTCTTGGAGAGTAGTGTGTATATGATCAAGTTGATAGGTGAAAACCAGCACATGATCTATAATTTATGTTTTCTGGATTTCAGCATGATAGGAATTGGTGAGAGGACTGGAAAGTACAGGTGAAGCTTCATTGCTGGACAGTTTTGATTCATCCTGGTAGAGATCAGTAATGGGAGTTTTATGATCTGGGACAATAATATTTTTGTACAAGTGTGCTGAAAGGCCAAGGAGGAGCTATGTAACTTGTAAATTGATGTCAGTTTGTTTATTTATCTATTAATATTTGAATTTGATTCTTCATAACCCATTCTGCTCTATTTATGAGACCAAATTGATCTTTAAAGATAATAAACACCTAAATAATCAGCCATTATTGTTAAAATTAACATTAACATTATTAACAATTAAAAAATAAACCCAAAAATTTAAACGATCTTGGGAAAATACTTCAGCATTTTTTACTGTGCATGCTCTCTTATAAATTCTTGTAGGTCGGAGCAGTTTAATTTTATTTTTTATTTTTTTTCATTTTAGTTATTGAATTTTTTTTCATATTTGATTGCATTTTTTTATGGCTGAATTGATGATCAATTTCTTAGAATTTGTTATAAAAAAAAACAATTAAAACATTTAGGACCAAACATAAAACAAGGAAAAAATATGTCACCGGTCTAAAATTTTTATGAAAAAGTTATATTTAGTCCTCATATTTTATTTTTATTCCTTTATGGTCCTTTTAGTTTGTGAGCTTTTAGTTTTGGTCTAAAACTTTATTTTATTTATTTTTCAGTTTCTGAACTTAAAAAAAAAAAGAAATAAAGTCGTATAAAAACAACAAAAGAGAGATAAGATATTTAGTTAACTATATTTCAGCCATAAAAAAAAAATCATACTTTATATCAATGGTTCTATTCAACAAAAAAAGGTTTCTTTGAAGTATTCTTTGTCCTTCATCTGGCTGAAAAACATAGATTGAGGTTAAGATATGACTCTTTTTTTTAATTTGGTTTTGTATTTTAGACAATGTTTTGGGTGTTTTGAAATGATTTATTGGTTTATTAACATTATAAGGATGTTTAATAGATTTTTTTAGATAAAAATATATTACAAAATAATTTTTTAAATCCAAAAAATCCCAACCAAATTTTCGAATCACCTTTCCGATGGTTGGAAATTGGGCACGTCATCAAGCATTTTTTTTTAATAAAAAAATAGATAATAGGTTATTTTTTTTATTAATAATAAAAAAGTCAAGGCCATGCACATATGGCCTAAGGCCCATGAGCTTGGCTTTTTTTCTTTGGTCCATGCGTGTTAGGTCATTATTTACTTAGTTTTTTTTTTTAATTTTTAATTAAATTAAATAACTTAAACATATATATAAAAAAATATCAATTTATTAAATATTATTCGATTTATATTTAGATTTTCATAACATTATGACATATTTTTTTAAATTTATCAAACACTTTTTTATGCATCTTCATGATTTGGATTTGTTTTTTTAATAAAATTATAAATTTATTTTCTATAGAATCATTATGGTATCATGAATTTTTCTCTCCAATTTTAGTAAGTTTGTTGAAAATTGAGTTTCATAATATTTGTCGATTTACTTTTATAGAGTTATTTTGGTCTCATGATTTAAGTTGTTGATTTAATAGGTTAATTTGAATTAAATCAAGTTATTTTTTTATATTTTTTAATTGATTTATTTTCAATTTCATCCTATAATATTTAGTTAACCGAGAATTGGTTTTTGTAATTTTTTTGATTTGCTTTCTATTAAATTATCTTAATCTTAGATTCTGAATTATATATTTGACAAGTTAACCTGAGTTAACTGGAAATTAGACTTTATAATTTATTTTTTTTATTCCTTTTTAATTGATTTATTTTCAATTTCATCCTATAACATTTAGTTGATCGAGAATTGATTTTTGTAATTTTTTCGATTTGCTTTCTATGAAATTATCTTAATCTTAGAATTCGAATTGTAAGTTTGACAAGTTAACCTGAATTGACTGGAAATTAGACTTCATAATTTATTTCAGTTTACTTTTTATAGACTTATTCTGATCTCATTAATTGAATCATAGATTTGACAAATTAACCCGCATCAATTTAATATGTTGTTGTCTCAATATTTTATTTTAAAAAACTCTAATATAGCATCATCTTAATATTTTTTTAAAAAAACATACAATATACATCAATTTTTGAGTTAATGGTTTATTTTTATTTTTTATATTTACTAAAAAACACATTAGCATATATCACCATATTTGTATCTTAATATTTTAAGAAAAGGAAAAGCTTGATTATTTTTACGTTTCAAAAACATTTTAATTTTTTTTTTTAATTTTAAATAATTTTTTTTGATATTTTTAAATTATTACTATATACAGATATTAAAAATAATCTTCTAAAAATTAAAAAAATATTATTTTAATATATTTTCTAACAAATATATATATGTTTGAGTAGAATAGACTGTAAAAAATTTCCCCTCATCGGCCTGCCCAAGTCTTGGCTACTGAAGGCTACAAACACGTTATACAGCCACATTCAACTGAAATCTCCTGCCTTTTAACAGCCAGCCACATTCAAGCTGTGTCACTGCCACCAAAGTCTGCTCATCAAGAACACATAAATAGGTCACTGCACTGAAGTAAAACACGAGCATGCAGACTCAAAAAATGCTCACTCAAAGAACTAACCGCTCCCTTTTACTCTATCTTCGTCCACCAAAATCGTACCCCTTCACCACCGCCACCCCCACTCCACCACCACCTCAACAACCACTTGAAGCCGCCGCTCTAGCCACCCTAATCCTCACGTCATCAAACCCACAAGCATTAGCCCAAACCCTTCACTCCCCCACCATCCAATGGACCCCACAATTAGTCAACACAATCCTTAAACGCCTTTGGAACGATGGCCCAAAAGCCCTCCAATTCTTCAACCTCCTTTCCCACCATCCTTCCTACTCCCACCACCCCTCCTCCTACGACCACGCCATTGACATTTCCGCCCGCCTCCGCGACTCCCCTTCTCTCCGGTCCCTAGTTTATCGTATGCGCTCCGCCCGCCTTGGCCCTACCCCTAAAACCTTTGCAATCATTGCTGAAAGGTATGCCTCTGCGGGTAAACCCCATAGAGCTGTTAAAGTTTTCTTGTCTATGCATCAATTTGGTTGTTTTCAAGACTTGCAATCTTTTAATACAATCCTTGATGTGTTATGCAAGTCCAAACGCGTGGAAATGGCTTATAATCTGTTTAAGGTTTTTAAGGGAAAGTTTAGGGCTGATTGTGTTAGTTATAATGTGATGGTGAATGGTTGGTGTTTGATTAAGAGGACTAATAAAGCTTTGGAGATGTTGAAAGAGATGGTTAAGAGAGGATTGACTCCGAATTTGACTAGTTATAATACAATGCTTAAAGGGTATTTTAGAGCTGGTCAGATTAATGAAGCTTGGGATTTCTTTTTGGAAATGAAGAAGAGAGACTGTGAAATTGATGTCATTACTTATACTACTGTGATTCATGGGTTTGGTGTTGCTGGTGAGATTAAGCGAGCTCGAAAGGTTTTTGATACGATGGTGAAGAAAGGAGTGCTTCCTTCCGTTGCTACTTATAATGCCTTCATTCAGGTTTTGTGTAAGAAAGACAACGTGGATAATGCTATAGTCATTTTTGAGGAGATGGTGGTGAAGGGTTATGTGCCAAATTCAATAACTTATAATTTGGTTATTAGAGGGCTGTGTCATAGAGGTGAAATGGAGCGGGCAATGGAATTTATGGGAAGAATGAAGGATGATGGTTGTGAGCCAAATGTTCAAACATACAATCTTGTGATTCGGTACTTTTGTGATGAAGGAGAGATTGACAAAGCGCTGGACTTGTTCCAGAAGATGACTAGTGGGGATTGCTTGCCGAATTTGGACACTTACAATATATTGATAAGTGCAATGTTTGTTAGGAAAAAATCAGATGATTTATTGGTGGCTGGAAACTTGTTGATTGAGATGGTTGATAGAGGATTTGTTCCTCGGAAATTCACTTTCAATCGGGTTTTGAATGGGCTATTGTTAACAGGCAATCAAGGTTTTGCAAAGGAGATTCTGAGATTGCAGAGTAGATGTGGCCGTCTTACCCGTAAAATAAAGTTGTGAAGCTCATCAGACTTTTAATTGGCCAATAAATTACTGGACTTCAACATGTCACCTTCGAAAATTGTAAATAATTATTGTTTGTTTGGTATATGAGATGAAGGAAACTGATTCATTATTTGTGAAAATGGTGAAGGATTGGACTTTTCATTTATTTTCAACCCAGTGTTTTGAACAGATTTGTGTGTATGTCTCTCTCCCATCAAAAGGTGGACAGGGATAATATGCTCAGTTTGGTCATGTATCATTTGATCCCATCTCCAAATTAAATGCTGGTGAGTGGATTATGTCATGCAGTGAATTAGAGAGGATGATGGAAGCTGTAGTACCTAATTTTGAATGTGATATTTCTTCTATGGGAGATAAGTAGGTATTCTATTTTTTGTTTTATTGTAAGGATCTGTTCTCTTTTATTGTTGGCCAGATTGATTCATTCTTTTTCTTGACTGCCGTTTGATGTTGTTCCGGTATATTTGTTTGTGTATGGTTAGATTACTTATACATGTACGGATGTAGGTAATGCTCTGTTGACTTCCACTGAAGTTCTGCAAATCCTGGAATGATGGTTCAACCCTGTCCTTGGCCTCAGGGAGTGGCAAGCAGCACGGAACTTAATTAATCAAATGGCATATGGGGGGCTTTCCTTTGTTAGAAACCCACAGACAACATACTGAAACTTCCAAACCAAAGAAATGCAACATTAGAAGGTGCTTTTTACACTTCAAACCCAGTTCTTGGAATGAAAATACACTCCATGGTCAATCAAAGGTCCTATGCCAGTTAAACTCGTCTTTGATAGTATTTGACAGATTAATTTGTTGTTATCTTGGCATGAGAGTGTTTTAGAAACCGTATTCAGTTAAGGTGCTGGACAAGCTAGGTAGTATATTCATTGTGGGTGACAAATAACAAATGGTGGTTTCCATACAAATTTTGTTCATGGTTATACTGATGAGAATTTCCTTGGATTCATGTAACTGTATGATGCTGTCTTTTTTCCAATGTTTGTATATTTTGACTTAAAGAGAAACTTCATGTTGACTTTAATTATGTTAGCTTCCATGGTATGTTAGAATACGTTGAAACGTGGATTCAAATCTATCAATCAGCAGGTAAAAAAGAGAGGGAGAGGACCTCTTGTTAATTTCCACCTTGCGTGCTTGAAAGGCCTTAACTCCTATGGAGAGACAGATCTTGTCTTATTTTTCTATTACACCAATGTGATTGATGCCGTGAAAGTGTTGATTTTACGTCTTCAATTCATATCTTTTATTGATAGGAAACAATAAGAAAGAGTTGGTCCCCAATGGTTTTTGTTTCAGCTTCGTATTTGATTTTAAAAGGACTTGGATTTGGAAAAGAATTCTCCTGTCTTCTTTGGTTTAAGCTTTGAAGAAAGTGTTCGATGAATTGGAGGAAAGCAGCAGTTTTGGAGGTGATTTTTCTGGTCGATACCATGTTTATTTTTTTTTATCTCTTAAACAAATTGACCCAGCAGAGGAGTGCTTCTGCAGTTTTGGATAACATTGAAGAGGGAGAAGTATTCTGAAAATGTCCCAAGGAAATTTGTTTGCAACAGCAGTCCTGAAGTTATGCCACCCATCTTCTTTTCCAGAGAACCAGAATGAGAAATTCAGCATTTCTGCCCACCTCTGCGACTTCCCTGTTCTCTGATCCTATTTCTTGCACTCACTGTGCCGCCCTTGGCCTCTCCCCCAAAAACCTATGCAATCATTGCTGAAAGGTATGCTGCATCAGGTGAACCCTTTAAGCTGTCTAATTCTTCTTTTTTCTATGCATCGATTTAGTTGTTTTCTTGACCCGCATCCTTTTAATACAATTCTTGATGTGTGTAAATCAAAGTGAGACGAAATAGATTATAATTCATTTAAGGTTTTTAGATATAGGTTTGAGGTTGATTGTGTTAGTTATAACGTAATTGTGAATGGATGGTTATGCGATGAAAAAAATAATCCTTCATCGTGCACTGCATCAGATGGTGTTTGATTATGATAATAGAGCACTGGAGATGCTAAAAGAGATGGTTGGGAGAGGATTGAATTTGACTCTAAATTTGACAAGTTGTAATATAATGCTTAAAGGGTACAACTTAGAGTTGGTCAGATTATGAAGCTTGGGATTTCCTTTCGGAAATGAAGAAGAGAGATTTTGATATAGATGTTGTTACTTATACTCTGTGATCATTGGCTTTGATGTTGTTGGATCAGATGGTGAAGGAAGGAGTGCTTTGGCATTTAAAATGCTTTGATTCATGTTTTGTGTGAAAATATTGCTGAGGGAGCTATATTGGTTCAAAGTAGATGATATAAAAGGTTACCTGCCAAATTCAATAACTTATGATGATTATGGGATTGTGTCATGTGGGTGAAATGAAGTGGGCAATGAAGTTTATGGTAAGAATGAAGGATGATGGTTGTAATGTTCAAAGTTGAAAAGCATAGTCTTGTGATTCAACATTTTCCTGATGTGAGACAGATTGAAAATGAGCTGGCCTTTCTTCAGAATATGACCAGTGGGGATTATCTGCCAAATTCAGAAACTTGATGTTTATGAGAAAATTTACTTTCAACTGTGGCAGGGAAGTTGTTGATTGAGAAAGTTCATGACGGATTTGTGCCTCCAAATTTTACTTTCAATTGGGTTTCGATGGGCTATTGCTAACTGGCAAACAGTTCTGCAAAAGAGATTCTGAGATTGCAGAGTTCATCTGGCCATCATTCCTGTTAATAAAGTTATGAATCCCATCGGATTTTGTATTTGTTCAATGCTAAAAAATTAGCAGACCTTGTTGTTCTTCCAAAATTGTAAAAATTTCTTTGGTGTCAGTTGAGAAGAAGAGAAATTGAAGGGTATTTTTGTCTAGAAGGATTGTGCGGGAGTGCTATGGTTTTCTCCACAAAATGATGGGAGCAGATAATGTCCTATTTGATTGTGTATTACTTGATCCCATCTCCAAATCCAATGCCATGGAGTGTATTATGGTCATGCAATGAAATAGAAAGGGTGATGGAAGCTGTAAATAGTCTTGGATGTGAAATTTCTTGTATGGGAACTATGAGGGTATTCGACTTTCTTCCGGTATCATAGAAGTGCACTCTCAACTAGTGTATGCCGGATTGATGCATTTCTGTTCTGTGATTGATTCTTCAATCTTTTTCTTCATATTTGTTTGTGTATAGGTAGATCTTGCTGATGCATTCTGCTCACAGGTGTATCATCCATTCACAACTGTTGAAGACTTGATGTTGTTTCAGTGACATGTGATTTACAGTTAGTTGGCAATGTCTATGTCAACCACTAGGTCATGTCTCTCCCTCCCCTTCATCTCTTTGTGCTAGCATACTTGTTTTATCACTACATGTATATGCTACCATGCATTGCTATAGATAAATTTTGACCACATTTGCCTTTTCTTTCAAATTTTTCAATTTTTTACCTTTGATGTTAAATGATGAATCAGTTTGTCATTGTAGCAAGGGGCAATGCTTTAGAAACCAGTTAAAAATGCTAGACAAGCTAGGGTATTATTCATTTTGGTTCATGGAGATTGGAAAGGTGATGGGGTTGAGGATATAATATTATTGTGAATATTATGGGATTTATTTGGCTAGATCATGTCATTAGTTTTCCATTGCTTGTCTATTGTGACATGAAAGGAAACTTTATGTTGATTCAACCATGTTAGCTTCTGTGGGATGATATGATATGGGGTTGTAACTTGGTTTCAAATCGATCAATGCTAGATAGACATTACCTGCTGCGAAGAGATTGAGTTTGTCCTTTTCTTCTATGGCACCAATGTGATTTATGCAGTACAAGAAATACTAAAATAGAGTTGGGTTCTAGACTCCCAGCAGGGTTTTTTTCCCCCCATATAAAAACTGAATTCAGGAAAGAATTTTCTAATCTTGAATTATGCTTTGAAGTGTTCAATGACTTCAGTCATAGCAGTTATGGGAGGCAATTTTTCTGGTTGAAGCAAAATATTCATTTAGTTTTTATTTCTTGAAACAGGGTTCCAGCAGGGCTGATGGAAGTACAGGGAACTTGGCTGAGAGACAATGTTATTATGAGCATGTTTGAATGAAGCGCCACCTACAGTTATATCATTCATCAACAGTTTCTTCACGGACCCAAAATGAAGTGCATAATGTGCTAAATTCTGGTGGAAATATTTTGTTTTAGCAGACCTGGTAGGAAATTGGATATAAATTAATGTCATCTTTTCTTTTTGAAAATCCCAGCATTTCATTGTAGCTGCTTGTGATGAAAGCTAATGTTTCTGGACCTAGTCAATGTCTTTGAACTGAAAATTGTCTCTGTATGAACTTGTTATAATTACCTGTTGTTTTTGGACTTTTTTCTTATTTTTTTCATTTAACAGTAAAACTTTTGCCAGTGTTATTCGGTGTCAAAGATGCCATGCCACGAAAATGGCTTATTTAGGATGAGTGTCTTGTGTGATTGGTTGTTTTTTTTTAAGTGTTTTTAATTTAAAAATATATTAATATATTAAAATTATCTAAAAATATAAAAAAATTAATTTTAAGCAAATAAAAAATTAAAAAAAAATTATTTTTTTTTAAAATATTTTTGAAACGCAAAAACAAATGAGTTTTTAAAGTGGGATGAAGTGGTGGTTTAATTATTTATTTTATTTGAAATAATTTATTAAAAATCCAGATTTCTCATATGATTGAAAATTGTCTCACCAACGTGAAAACAACTCAAAGATTTGTTGAAAGATTTGTTAAGAGATGTTGATTTGGTAGATTACTATATCAAAATAAGTAGATTTTGACGTTGAACATTCCTTAGTGAAATACTATCAGATATACTTGGTTAAATAATAAACGAGATGTCTTAAACTATTCAAACTTTTGTGTAAACCAAAACAATAATACTCACATAATTTTCTACCTAGATATTTCATTTGGCTCTCACTGTTGTATTTATTTTGGCCCTGAATAACTATTAGATTTATAACTGCTTTAGAGAATTCAATTTTTATCAAAATTCTCAAAGAAATGGAATTTTTTTCCACTTATATAGATGATTTTTCATTAAAAATATTATGTTATACTCCACTTAGAGTATCAAGATATAAAAATCATTAAGAGTTCAACTCACATCTTATCATGCCATAACGAATATTTATTTCAATATAGGAATAAGTAGAAAATAATAATTTTCTAGTACTACCAAAAATATTATATGACTTCGTTTTCTATTTGAACTTATATCTTGGGATCTATAATCAACTAGGTATGGTTACCATCATTTAAAGGCTTTAAGCCTATTTACTTTGATGAATTATTCACAAGCTCTCTCGACAAATTTTTGGTTAGTGGATCCATAATATTTTTCTTGTGTTGACCTTTGGGTCACATGTTAATATTTTATGTATTTTAATGATAAAAATTATACAGAAATGGACTAATGATATGCTTGGATGAGATTGAGTTTAAATAAATTTATATGAAAATCACATCAACATGCATGGGGTACTGAATGAAAAAATCAATCAACAAATTCAAGATACAAAGAAAGGAAAAACTTAGTTTTTAAGTGTTCATTTTAGTGTTTAAAAATAAATATTTATATCATACTTGATAGACAACTTAAAATGAATGCATAAACTTCACTTTGCATGCATTTAAAAAAAATTGATAAAACAATTGTAAAATATTACCGAGATTAAAACTGATACATCTAGTATTCTACATGAACCGGTTGACTTTTTGGTGATACCAAATTAACCGGTCGACAGCTTGTTCATATGTAATGAACATATGAGAATTTGTAGGAATTGGTCAACCGATCGGCTTGACCAATTTAAACCGGCTGACCTTTTTACTTGTTAAAAGAACAATAACGGCTATAAACGATTAATTTTTGCAAGAAACATATATATAACTTGTCTAATTGCAAAATAAAATATAAAATTTGAATATATATCATATACAAGCTATTTCAAGAGCAAAAAAACCCTCAAATCATCAATAAATCATACTCATATTTGTGTATTAAAACATTCATATTCTTGTAAAAGAGTAAAAATTCTTACACTCACTATACTTAAACACATATATTTTAAGTGCTATCGAGTGATCTATAGAGATATAAGTTTTGATTGTATTATCTACTATTTGAGAAAGTGTTGTTACATTTCAAACAATTTTAATTATTCAAGATTTTAAGTGAAAAACTCTTTGTTATTGGTGAGGTACATCACTAAGGTAAAAAAATCTTGAAGATAATATTTTTTTAAAGTGGTGAAAAAGGTCTTGGTCAGATTCATCAAAGATATTTTAATCTTTGACTTAGATTAGTGAAGAATATAATACTCAAGACCGATTTGATGTTTAAGATATGGATATAGATTTGTCGAATCACGTTAAAAACCGAGTTTGAAATTTCTATTCCTATACTCTTTACTTCAAGAACTTTAATTATATTGGTGGTTAATTGTGTTTGTTTTGTTTAATTGAGTTAATTGCAATATTTGTTATTATTAGTTGAACACCTAATTCACCCTTCCTTAAGTATTATTGTTGCCTTAATCATAGAACAACAACATAATGGGTCACATGCATAAGAACCAGTGGTTGGAAATTAAACTGAGATGATTAATCAAGTGTGACTTAATTGTAAATAAGTTTTAGAAATTGAAGACTATAATGTAATTTATACGAGGAATTACAATTCTAGATCTAGAAAAATCAAGTAGGAACTTGATTGAATAAATTTCTAAAAATTATATTGAAATAATATATATGATATTATTCAAGGGGAAAATTGATAATTTTTTTTTTCATTTATAGGGTTTTCAGGTTTTCCTAAAAATAGAATGTTATGCCTCTTATTTTTTGAATAGTAAACAATATAGTACATAACACCTTAAAAATATAACAATCTCTCTTTCCTAAAAGTGTTTGAAAGATTTCTTATAGGTGGTTCGTGTGTATTATCGTTAGAGGCTAAATACTTGAATGATTTATGATTTGCAACAATCTAATATTGAAGTAATTATTTAAAGCCGAAAAGAATATCTTATTTTCAAGTAATTTTTATATAAACTCTAAATAACCCTAAATTTATTTAACATGATCTTGAAACTCCTGTAAAATTATTAAATTTACCATTTCTGTTGTGTATATATGTTTCATGAAACCTAACATGACCAATATATGTGATTCAA
>Ga0307517_10007200_pt1 | contig 16286 bp, 23 predicted proteins | sample 23_EM_MG_FD_194515 | JGI IMG/M metagenome (GOLD analysis project Ga0307517, IMG submission 194515) | Populus trichocarpa ectomycorrhiza microbial communities from riparian zone in the Pacific Northwest, United States - 23_EM | ecosystem: Host-associated > Plants > Roots > Unclassified | place... | reverse complement strand
GCGCGACAAGGCCCAGCGTTAATGGAAGGAATGAAGAAAAGAAACTTTGTTTCTTGTTTGTGGGGAAAGCCCAAATTAACAGGCTCTGAATGTGGCTTAAAGCTTGGTCCGAAGAACAAAACCGCAGCACCAAATTGAGTGAGAGCTCACAACTAGCGGTTAGGGCAAGGGCAAAGAACTTAGGCCAACAGAATAATCCCACAATGAGCTTGAATGAATAAGAATAGAAGAGATGTCATAATAAGTACAGGCAGTAAGAATTTATAGTTAAACAAGTTATAGATTAGAGATGTCATGGAAAGAATCTAAAAAAGATTTAGGAATATTTGCACGAACACGAAAATCATCAAAGATTTTCCCAAGTCGATCCATTTCATTCTGTTTATAGGCACGTACGGTGCTCATTGGCAGAATCTCCCTGAGGCGACACCAATACAGGAGGAATGCAAGGGATGTCCAACCCCCAGTAGCAGCAACAATTTCCGGAGGAACACCCGCAAGGAGAAGCTCAACAGCTCCACCAATACGGAGGCTATGGCCGTAGATGTGCAGGAGGCCAGCATCCGACCAGATCTTGTTTACGAAGGACAAGAAGTCCTGCTTGGTCAATGGGCGGTAGCGACCATGTGGTAGTTCATACGAGAACAGTGGTTGTCCAGCCGGGATTTTATTGTTGACCAAAAAATGATTGAGAACGGCAACACATGGGCAAAGGTCATCGTAGCGTGCTGTGAGGATAACATCGGCACCTCGTTCTTTGGTCGTCTTTGTCCAAGGAATGTGGAAGTCCAAGGACCGCGTCCCATCTAGTAGGGTGTGGAGCATGGGGCCTGGAGAGCGAGTAACATTGAAGACTGGGTCGAGGGAGGAAAGGTTGAGTACTGTGAGTTCTCCAAGGCGGCGGCATCCAAAGAAAGTCGCAAGTGCTGCTCCCCAGACTGCAGCGTGGAAAGGCAGGGTAAGATCTAGAGCCTGTCGGAGGACACGGAGGTGATTGAGTGATGCAGGAGGACGTGGAGGTTTCTCATGAGAAGTTCCTTCACGGTTAGCAACTGTACGGCAAAGATGCACCCATTTATCATCACCGTACCAAGGAGCATGATTAATAGTGTGCCATGCATGAATGCCGGACAACCATGTCTTGATGGTATTTCCAGCCTCTTTCCCGATGTTGCAAGCTACGAATGCAGAGAGGAGGGCATATGAAGCCGGCATGCGATCAGATTCAGGAATATCCCATTGATCACAAAACTGGGTGAACCTTTTCATACCTGCTGCGTAAGTGGTAGCCGTCGCCGGAATGAGGGCAGACCGGATGGCCAGGCAGGCTGCAGAAGCGAGAGGCAAAGGAAGTTTGCTTGCGAGGTCAAAGAAGTGTTCATCTCCATAAGGAGTGCACCAGAAATAGAGACAATCTTTGGCAGGAACCAGAGGGCGTAGATGACTAGGCTTGATCTCCCGTCCACTGGCAGGCTTCCGGCCCTTGTGGGAAGTGAAAAAGAGATTATTGTAACATAAAGAAAGATCCGAAGAAGGGGATGTATCTTTTGTATCATGGGAAACTTGAAATATAAGAGGAATTGAAGGAGAAGATATGCTATTTGAAGTGGAAGGAAAATTAGAAGAAAGATTGGAAGAGGAGGAAAGAGAAGAATCTTTATGAGCAGCAATGAGGCACGGCGGAGACTTTTGTAAGTCTCCCTGCATTGAGCTCGCGACGGCACGTGTCGCCGCAGAGAAGGAAGGGTTCAAACTACTCATGGATAAAAAATTGTTGAAGCTCATCAGGGAGCGTAAATTGAGGGCGCAGAATATGTTCAGAGGGTCCCAGATCTCCATGCGAGATGGGATCCGCCTGATTCTCTGCAGAAGGGACAAAGACAATATCAGGAGAAATAAAGAGAGGATAAAGGATGGCTAATGTGCGGCGAATGGCAAGGTTAACAGGGCGGCTACGGCTCCTGCCTTTGGATAAGGCACCAATAGTACCCTTGTTGTCGGAGTGGATGCGCAAGCGGGTGTTATGGAGACCCAATTGTTCAAGAAAATACACAAGAATTTCGATGGCCACAGTCTCAAGCCAACAGATGTCATGTCCTGGGATTTTCCAGTCTGGTTTCAGCTGGAAAGCGGCCCAGGACTTGCCAATAACGATCCCCATCAGGAAAACACATTTTGGCCTCAAGGCTTCCCAGGGATCTTTAGATGCCCTGGGAAGCCCTAGGGCATTGAGGGATCCAGAGCACTGAGGGCATCCTGGGATGCTCTCAGTCCAAGGTCCTCTGGCTAGATTTGCCTCAGGTTGCTTTGGGGCATCTTAGGAATCCCTTGGTTGGCCACACTGCCTTTAAAGATATTCTCATTTATTGACTTTTGAGCTTTCATAGGATCTGAATTATCGTAAAGCATCTCAAAGCATCTCAAAGCATCTTAAAGCATCTCAAAGCATCTCAAAGCATCTCAAAGTCACCAAGAATACTCACAGAGCAGTTTGGTAAGCTTTAGATCATCTCAGAACTATCACATTTAACGCCAAAAAAATGTATTTTAAATGCTAATATTAGATGGTTGTAAGAAGGTACGATGGCCTGCACATGTGATAAAATAGAAAAGAATAGAAAATTGATAAATTGATAAAAGAGCGTTGGAAGGATGTCAAAATAAAGAAATCAAAAAATGCTGCCACCTTCATCAGCAATGCGGTCAAGATCATCCTTATTGACATCTTCAATATCAGCGCTATTGTCTTGTTCGACATCTATAAGGCTTGATAGATTGCAGCTTTCACTTGATTAAAGTCTTGTTAGAGGGTAATGATAATTGAAGCGAAAGGAAAAACTCACGATATTACCTTGAAGAGCGATATAGAGTAGGCATCTGTCCATTTCTTTGACTTTTTGATGAGGCCTTTCCATGTCGAATCATGATAGCTGCAACTAAAGAATAATCAGAAAAGTCAAAACAATATATTTATAAGTGAGAAATACCGAGCGTGAACATGAGGCTCCTTGAAAAGAGCCTGACTTTCAACTCCTGTTCGGTACTCTCCAATGGCATGCTCTACCTGACAAAAAAAAAAGCATCAACATGTTGCATGGGGTGTAGCGCATAAAAAGAAAAGGAATGTAAAAAATATTAGAAACTTACTGCAGTGGTCACAAGAAACAATATCATTAGCGGCACCATACCATCCTTGACCATTTGAACAGTAGTACCCATATCAGCTTTCGCCCTCCCAGAGCCGAACCACAGGCATTGAATCAGGTCTTTGATGATGGGATTACCAAAAGGCTTTTGAGAATTGAAGGTTTTGTTCTAAAATTCACAATGCGCTCAGTAAATATCCCAAGCCAAACAAGTGTCTTACTTTAATGTCAAGATCGCCGTATAAAAAATGAGATTTCTCTAGCAACCAGTTGACTTTGACTTTGATCTTGTCAACGGTTCCTGTCAAGCCATAATGACCCAGAACACGCTGGTGTGCTTTGAGGATGATAGAGTTCAGTAGCGCTCCTTTTCCATAAGACACCTATTTAATTCAAGAGGATTAATAACAGAAATAGAAAACATAAGGGGCATACATAGATAATGAGCTTGTTTCGGAGATCAATACTGCTTGACACTTCCTTGAGGCCCTCTCGAGCAGCTTGGTTCAAGGAGATTCCTATAGTAGTTGGAACATCTCCCAAATCCAGTTTGGTTTTTCTGGATTGGAGTCGAGGACCCAGTCTCCAAAAGCCACTTTGGTGCGAATCAAATTCTTAGTGGCATTGGCGAGAACAGTAACATTAGGAGAGAAACTTCCCCGAACAACTTTCGAAGAGCCAGTAGCCCGCTTGTTGTTGCTTTTCGACAGACTTGCGATGTTGTATTTGAGATCCTTGTCCGGTGTAACAGTCATCTAAGTAATAAATAAGTAAAGGGCAACAATCAAAGGAAGAATTTTGAAAATACTCCATTATCTTCGAAAACAACTGGCTCTTCTTCCTCTCCCTCCTCTCCCTCATCGTTAATAATTTGACCTAAAGTGCTGCTTTCATCCAGGATTTCCTCTTGCTCTGGGTCGGACATGGTGCCACTGTGAATGTGTTGCTGGTCATTTTCAGAGTGCTCTTCTTCGTCAGAAAAAGGTTTATCACTAAGCTCGCCAGCCATGTTAGCCTCATCGTCACTAAGGATGCAATGGCTTGTCTTAGGCCTCTTTGAGACAGGAAGATCAACTCTATCTATCTCAAATGATTCTTCCTCCTCTTGTAAAGCGCGATTGCGCTCTTGAATAGCTATGCATAGGGTCAGCAATAAACATCTCTGGATAGATGTGTTAAAAATGACTGACCAAGGTCTTGTTGAGCCTTCAATGCCTTTTGAGTCGCTCGATGCTGAGTAGAGGTTTTTTTCTTCTGGTTTTTCTGGAACTCCATGAAGGCCATATATTGGGCCTTTGTCATTTGAGGCGCCATTTCCTTGTCAGATTCATGGCCAGATTCCCCATCAGAAATATTCTTGCGCTTTTCCCCCACAGCCTTGGCCAAGGAACGGCTGGACTTCTGACCTACGGTGGAAGATGTGGAAGATGTGGCAGCGCTGGACTTGAGGGACTTGCCTTTGTTCTGGGTCTTTCCGGAGGCCTTCTCCGGGGCCTTCTCGGGTACGGGCTTTGGTCGGGTAGTGACAGGCATGTGGATAGAAGGAGCAGACAGAAGAAACGGAACAATTGTTGGACACGGTTGTCGGTTCAAGATGGATGTTGAAACACAAAAAAGGCAAGACTTCAAGTTGTGAGAATAAATCTGATGATTATATAATTCAAATTCATTCTTTTTGTGACGCTTTAGACAATTCTAGGCAAGTACATAAAATCTCTATAGCTCGGAATCATCATCATTACTACGGGTGCTGCGCATGTAAATGTTGTGATTCCAACCATTTCTATCTTTTGCCCATGACCTGGCTGCCTTGTCGGTATGGAATACTAGAGATGCTCTTCTACCCGTATAGTGGAGGTTGAAATGGCTGATATCAGCTGACTTGAATATAACAATATCTCCTGTGTTCAACTTCAGTACAACGCCAGGTTCCAGAAGGCAAAGCTCCCCCCCAAAACAATCAGAGAGAACCAAAACAAGACATATATCTTCATCACCCCAATCCCTGTGGATGCGTGTAGAGACATTGACGTTGAGGACAAATCCAGAAAATGGATGGACTGGAGAAGTGTCACAGTTGGGAAGAGCCTCGATGAGATAGGAAAGCGCCTCATAGCTATCAGGAAGAAGTTCTTTCAACTAAAAATAAATTAGTACTTAAAATGTAAATATTAACGGGGTTGCTTACAAGCTGGTTGATCCATTCGAACACAGGACCTAGGGCCTCAATCAACATTCGGTATTCAGGGGAATTTTCCTTAAGCTCTACGCTTGCTCTGGGAACATTCTGAGCGGTGTTGACCCAATGCTTTCCATTCTTTTGCAAGGTGGAAGGATCAGCATGGGAGGGAGTACCGTCACCCTGAAAAATTCGACAACATTAGTTAACCCAAAAAAATAGCAAAAAAACATACTCTTCTTCCGTACTTGAACCAGAATGAGTAATGGACTGAGGGAAATGAATTTAGCCGGCCTTCCTGTACCGTAGCCACAGTCTTGAGGGCCTTGGGATAAACCATTTCCAGCTTGGGAAGCAATGTGGATTTGAGAGCTTCGGGCATATTTGTGGCAACCATAAAAGACAAATCATGGTGGACATCATTCATGCGATAGATACCACTGATTGATAAACATTAATATCATTCACGCTATATTCTGACGACGGACATACCCATCAAGCCATGCACTGTCAAAATATAAATAATTCCGTCGGGCAGATTTATATCCTCTCGACAATTGTCGTTTTAGCTGGTCATCAAATCTTATCAGCAAAACTTCTTTCTTCCGAGGAAAAGAAAACACACCAGGCTGTTGAAATCATGTAAGTCCTTGGGATATTTGCAATTTTTTGCGTATCCACGCTCTCGTTCTGTGACTTTCCAGCGGTTCTCCTGGTCCTTCCGTTTGAAAATTATTTGAGCGTTCTTTTCCAGCTTTGGATTGTAGTTGGTCTCCACAGTAGTCAGGTTGGGTAAATCCATGGGAGCATTCCAGTCCGGGTAGGGGATGAGAAGGCTATCATCACGGGGTGGCGTTGGTAATGGAGATAACCTTGTGGCTTGGTCGACAATGTTTGCCGACCAAGATGTTTCTGGGTGAAGTGAGTCCAGGGAATGGCTGGGCGCAGTTACAAATGGTGCGCAAGATGACCAGCTACTCCAATCTCATATTTTTATGAAATCACTAAGGATATTTAAGTAAGCTAGGTGAAAAGCAGTTGAAAAACCCTTACTTGTAAAGATAGATTGCATCAAAAAAGGTATCAGTGGTTATTAGGTTGGTGCCGTCAAGGTCTGGATTAACGCAGAAGGTCTCCAGAAAAGCAGCGGGAAAGAAGAGGCTGACTCGCAGCGGGTATGTTGTTCGTAAGTACGCAATAGCGGGAATCAGCTCTGATTTAATCAGAGTGCCGTATGCTGAATCTAGCGAGAAAATGAGATATTTGGAACAGAACAGCCTTGCGAAACTCATACCTGTGGGCCAACGAATTAACCGGGCAAGGCCACCACAAGGGGGGCCTTGGAGCTGTCGGAGAAGAGGACGGATGCGTGCGCAGGCCATCAACACTAGGAAATAGAAAGAACCTAAACGCTTATAACTCAGGAAAGGTCCCATCTGAAGACAAAACATGAAGAGAAACACACCGGCACCAGCCAGCCGACAGGCATATATTCCATCTCTTTTATATCGATTTAATGTTGACTGACAAGCCCTAACATGAGGAAGGACAAAGTCCCAAATCTCACTAGAGGTGGATTCAGGATAGTCCCTGATATATCTAATATATGTTAGAGGGTTAGGTGCGAATGAGAGAGAGGCTAACCTACTTGTTGACAAGACATGCCAACTTCATGGTGCTCAACAAATAACTCAGCTGAAGAATAGCGTCCACAACTTCAGCTTCCTCGCAGACCATGACAGTGCACAAGATATTGTGGAGGGCCAATTCCTTTGGCGATCCAAATGCCACAGAAGGGGCCTTTGTGAGTTTGGTTGCTGCTTTTCCTTTGATGATGTATTTCAGCACTTCATCAGCAGTGGTAACGCTGTGTTTGTGGGCAACAGAGAGACCAGGCAGACAGCTTCTGGCCTGGGACAACACGGTGCAAAGAAATTGCCGCATGGTGTCATCCATAGGTGGGTCTTCGGCCACGGGAACACAACTAGCCCCAGGATAAAGGTTGTTTAAGGATAGGGATGAGGCGTTCAATGGTGGCTCCCGAGATTGGGAATCGTCCTCTTGCTCATCCTCTTCTTGCTGCAGGTACCCATCCTCAAGATATCCTTGGCGACGTTGCTGGGCTTCCTCTCGCGTGCGATTGGCTGCGGCCAGGAGAAGCCGTGCAGCATTCCCTCCTCGAGGGCACCAGGGATTTCCTCCTCCTCCTCCTCCACCACCACCACCACCACCTCCTCCTCCTCCTCCACCACCACCTCCTCCTCCACCTCCAGCGCCACCTCCACCACCTCCGCCTCCTCCGCCACCTCCTCCGCCACCTCCTCCGGCGCCACCTCCACCCCCCCCACCACCACCCCCAGCATGTCCTGGACCTTGGCCATTATAGCCATTTCCGGGTGCTTGCCCAGGCTGGCGGTCATAAAACCAATCCTCTAATTCCTGAGAGCTCCCTCGATGACGACCTGCCTGTTCCTCATCCTCAGCATCTTCATCATTAGGAGGGCCGAAGGAATTACTGAAGGAGTTGCCGATGAATGCCCTATGTTGGTCATTGAATTCTCGTGTTGGCGTCAGGGTAGTTAAAGGCCGACCTTTGAAAGGAGAAGGTGTAGGGGATGGAGTGGGCAGTTCCCAGTTGCCCTGGGAAGAAAAGGGGGCTAAATTGTCACCACCAATTAACCAGGCAGGATTAATGCCTGTTGCCGATGTTGGATGATTGGCAGGGCGGAAGGAGTTGGTTGTGAGACCGGTGGTCCAGCACTCGGAAAGCCCCAAGTGAGTGTCCTAGAGAGAGGTATTTAACATACCAGCAAAATAAGAAAAAGATTGGGAGTACGTGAGCATGAGAAGCAGACACTTCGCCGGAAAAGGGGACGGAAGCATTTACTGCCAGCAGGCCCGATGTCGGGTTGTCCAAGAGGCAGAGGTAGGGGTGCAGTTTCAAGGCGAGAAGTAGCCGTGCTTGTCCAATTTCGGGGTTCTCATGGGGTTCCAGCAGTGCCCCGATGACCATGGCGAGCTCAGAGTGGGATAGCGCCAGGGATTCTGAATCCATCTGTGGTAGCTCGAAAGAGGAATACAAGTTCCACATTGGGAAGGGTTCCCGGGTTTAGGGCCGACAACCTACAAGCAGCTTCACCCACTCCTGAAGAGCTCCTTTTCTCTAGACTTCCTTGTTGGGTTGCGGTCTGCATTGCGTCAGGTTACTTAGTGCTACATGAGGATCAAGTAGATAGAAACTCAGGATATCCCGCGAACTACGAAAAATGACCCAGGATGCGACAACAATCTAAGAGGTCGTGTCTCCTCAGCCTCTCCAGAGATAAGGTCGCCCACAATCCTTACACCAGCCACACCCACCCCCTTCCCTACATCACCCTCACCCATCCCATTCCTTGCACCCCCAATCCCACCACCCAGGTTAGTGTTGAGCCGGCCACAATTCCCAGAAGTCGAAAAATGGTGTCAGAATTTGATTGGCCTCAAGGGTGGCTGCGTTGTGGAAAGCGATATTGAAAAGGTGATTGCTGAGATCCACATGGGTGCTAACGATGGCCACGTGTTTGAGGATCGTAGGATGTAGGACCTATGGAGTAGCGGGGTAGCCAAACGACGCCTGAGCATTGCCTGGAACTTCAAACACAGCCTCAGTTATTCCGGAGTCGATACATCTTTTTAACGGTTAGAAAGTTCACGAAAAGAGGTGCAACGCCGACATACCTTCACGTAACCTTGCTCATAGCCCACCTCTTGCGTCCATGGATAGAAGGATTCGCTGACTATAATTTAATTGTTAGAAACAAAAGTTCGACACTTAGAGAGCGTACGAACCCCAAATAATGAACGGGATCGTGAATACTTACGGCGCAGTCGGATTTGAAAGGGGTGTGGTTGTTTGGGTTCTGGCTGGAGGATAACAAGCGAAGGTCCAGTGCCGCCCGGACCTTGCTTCATGTCCGTGATCCTTGACTCCAGTGGTAGTGGTGTACGTGTTCGCACGTAGGATTGTCGTCGCCGTGAAAATCAAGCCCTGGATCGCCTCCGGAGGAGTAACGGCGAACAGTGACAAATGTGGGTGGGCTACATAAAGTCCTTGGTCAGCGGTTGGCAAAACGAATGGAGGGGTACAGAATCAAATTGTATCGATTTGTCACGTACCGAAAGGCCACCTCATCTCCTGCCCGGATCGTTCGAGAATCGAGAGGCGCGTATGCTCTGTAGACTTCGCTAACGTAGTAGTTTAGCTAGACGGAGGAAATGATGATTAAAAACAGAACATATATTTAAGGGAAGGATAATTCTTACCATGTGGTATAATGAAGCCCCAGGGAAAAAGGGAAAGAAAAGAATGAGGAAGTTGATCGCCATAGACAAATATCAATTGGGACAAACTTACGCGAAGTCGCAAGCCAAGGCAGAAATAAACTGTGAGGTCGGAGAGGGTGGTCCTGAGAAGGGCAAGGCCATGGTGGTGATTGAACGTTGAGCGTTGAGCCCGCAGCTGCGGTCGATTTGGTGGTTGTGGAAGATTGGCCAAAGGTGGGTTTAGGAGGGCCATGGGACGTTGGTGCAACGCATGGAGAAATCATACGTCCTTAGTCTCGGCCTAAGGTTTTGAGTGAGTGGGTTGAGAAGTGAAAAAAAGAAAGTGAATTGAGCGAATTAAGAAAACCAGCAAAACGAACACCGACCATATCATTTAAGGAGCCGGAAGGGAAATCAAGGCATGGGGCGGACTTGGGAAGGGTGTGAGGGTGAAGTCCACTTCTCCGTTGATCTCGAAGACGCGTTGAATGAAGTCATGTGACCCAATGAACTGTCACAATCGCGTCGCGTTGCACCTCGTTGATATATTGATTCTCTCCCTGTGGGAATCCAACTCACCTTGACTCACTTTCCCACATCGTCGACCCTTTCCTTGGCGATCTTTCCATATCCCAGTGTCTGCCCTCCCCTCACCTGGATGATCTTTCCCCCCCAGACTCCAAGGTGTCGCACCATTCCCTCAACCTCCCCACCTGTCCAAGTCGCCCCGTCAACACACGCTGAACGACGTCGCGACATCCTCGACAAACCTTTGCCACAGACCGACCCCTCCTCCCCTCGGGATGTGGACCTTGGTCACCAGCACCGATTTGCACGCCACCTTCGCCCTCGTCTCTGTCGTTTTCTTCCGCGGTAACCGTTCAAACTACGCGATGTGGGTGGTTATCATCGTTAAAACTTTGGGTCCACGCCTTCGTCAATTACCGTGTATGGAGCCACTCGCTCTTCCAGCGATCGTCTTCAAAACAATTTCGTGCGGTTGGGGGGTAATCAAGGAGAAAGCTTCTCGATGGTGAGGAGTACTTTAGCATGGTATTCGGTGGCTTCCAGTCAAGGCCAAGCCCCTGCCGTCAGCATGGTCCTACACCGGCGTATCTTGTAAGTCGACTTTCAAGACTTTACACGGACCTTGACTAATTTCTTGCCTTAATCAGTCAAGTTCACCCTACACAGTGCATCCAATACTGTGGTGGTCCTATCTCAAATAGCCAGAAGGTATTATTCACGTCCTCCCAATGTCTCAAAGGACTCGACTGACTATTTTTGCTAGACTTCAATGCGGAGTACGCCGTTTTTTAAAATTATATAACATTCTGCTTACGCCGGCATATAATGTGTGTACTTCTCCGTTTCTCGTGTTGCCCGCCTGGTGTCCAACAATTTCTAGGTTTCAATCCCAGTATCCATCCAAGCCGATGAGTGGATCGCCGCAGAAGTCCTGCGGGACGAGTTTACCCATATCCAGTCACAACTAGACGCGGTCGACACCACGGCCCAATTAGAAAATGAGGCAGAGGCAACTGCAGAGATTTCTGCCCGTTTCCTGGCACAGGTTGCCACGAGCATTGCAAAGGACCCTCAATCCACCCATGCACGCACCGCATTGCCCCTTAATGTTCTCAAGCACTTGACGTCAACATCCCTTGCCATCCATACCCTTGCCCCCGGCTTTGACACAGAGACGCGTAAAACCGTCCTCTCGGTGTGTTTTCAAGCAGTCGCCGCTCTCCAACTAGCACCCGTTCCTACTCAGCCGGCATCGGCACTCCTCGCAGCCGCTTCTTCAGGAAAGGCCTCCATCTTCGCCCTCTTCAGTGATCAGGGCACAAACGAGGTTTACTTGGACGAACCCAGAACCTCTATGACATTTATGCACCCGTTGTCGCGCCGTTCCCGCCAACGGTTACCGAGGACATCCTTATTCCCCTCGCTGAAGAGCAAGGCGACTCTACATTCTATACTTACGGCCTCGACGTAGTTTCTTGACCGCCCGGGACTGTACCTCGCCCTACGGTTTCCTATCTCACGTCGGTGTATCTTTCCCTCTTATCGGACTCACCCAACTTGTCCAATACCTTATCGTGTGCCGAATTGTGAACCTTACACCCGGCGAGCTTCGAAACCGCATAGCTGGTGCAACAGGGCACTCTCAAGGCATCGTTTCCGCCGTGGCCATTGCCGCCTCTGCAACTTTCGAAGAATTTGTCAACAACTCACGCAAACTCTTTTATTCCGGCCTCAGAGGTCAACAGGCATTTCCCGTCACTTCCGTCGAGCCCTCCATTGTGGGACGCCCTCGAGGGGGGCGAGAGAACACCAAATCCCATGCTGTCGATCACCGGCTTGAGCCTCAAGGAACTCGAACCCCATATTGCCAAGACAAACAAGCACCTTCCATCGATCTCCCAACTATTTGTTTCTCTCAACAACGGGCCCAAGGCATTCATTGTTACAAAGGCCCTCTTCGGGCTCGTCACTAGCCTGAGGAAAATCAAGGTTCCTAGCGGTCTCGACCAGAGCAAGGTCCCATTTTCTCAGTGCAAGCCTGTTTTTTCCACCAGGTTTCGGGTCGTCGGTGTGCCATATCACAGCAAATATCTCGCCGGGGCCAAGGAGGCCCTCATTGAGGAGGATCTAGAAGGCGAGGAGCTTTGAAGCGCCCAGGACATCAAGATTCCTGTCTACAACACCGAGAATGGTGCGTTTATTGGATTTCTTCTAATATATGCCGACTAAATGCTCTTTTTAGGGTCGGATATGCATGATATCAAATCTTCCATCACCCGTTTGCTCTGCGAACAAATTTTTACCTCACCAATCCACTGGAGTAAGGCAACTGATTTCCCAGAGATGGCCACCCACGCCGTCGACTTCGGGCCTGGTGGCTTGAGCGGTATTGGACCTCTTACGGGCAAGAACTTCGAAGGTTGTGGTGTCCGCGTCATCGTTGCTGGTGACAGGGGCAAAGGTGACGCTGAGCTCTTTAGTTCTCTTGATGTCAAGTTCGAGGAGTGGTGGAGTAAGAAGTGGTCGCCTAGCTCGGTTCGCACTTCGTAAGTTTGACATACCTGCATTTTTTATACGCTGCTTAATGCTCTTCTCATAGCGATGGCGAACTCCACCTCAACACTCCTTTTTCTCGTCTCCTGGGTTACCCCCCCCGATCATGGTCGCTGGTATGACGCCCTCGACTGTCAAGGCAGGCTTCGTTGGCGCTGTTCTCGACGCTGGCTCTCACATCGAGTTGGCAGGCGGTGGTCATTACAATGCTGCTGCCCTATTCTCCACCTTGGAAACCTCGAGTTTATCATCGAGAGACATTGTAAAGAGGATGCTGCTCTTGTCTGCCATGTCGATGTTCTGGAGATCGTCTCCGTCCGCTCTCTAACTAGCACCCGTTCCCCCGTAGCCCGCATCCTTGGGAAAGGCCTCCATCTTCGCCCTCTTGGGTGGTCAGGGCACAAATGAGGTTTATTCCTCTCTGCACCCCACGCTGCTGCATCAGCTACCGCAACCCCCAGAGATGAACGAGGCAACGCTGCTCGCCAGCTACTTAATCATCGCGAAGATGGTCCCGTCCGTTTTTCTGTCTTAGCACTATCCGACTGCGCACCGGTGTCTCCTCTTTTTTCGTTCTTTTTTCATTCTTTCCTTCCAACCACAACTATGCATCTCGAACAACCACCCTCATGAAAGGGTAAAGAGCGCGACCCTACCTCAAGAGATCGCGACGCACCGCAACCCACAGATCTCGATGAGCGACTAACTGCGCTACGCAGATGAACAGCGGGGTCTGTCCTCCTTGACTTATTATATCCCTTGTTTTCCTCATTATTATTTCTCCAGAGCATCCCGCCCCCGAGATAAATCTGACCGGGAACGCATGCCCATCCCTTGCTCGAATCATCAGAGCTCATTAACAAATTCAACCCAACCATCATCGTCCACGCTCACCCGACCGGAGCGTTCCCCAAAGCTTGCAGTGCCCTCCCGACAAACACCAGCCTCGCCGCGGCGGCATGCTTCCCCACAGGTCATCGTCTCTCACCCGACACAGGATGTGGACCATGAGGACTTTTCCCGCAGGCTTAAAATATCATCATCCCCTTCCCCCAGACCGGCTCAGCCCTCCCACAAACAAACCGCTTCTTCAAAGCTCTTCAATCCCGATCCTGACCCTATCCCAATGCGACGTGTTGCCGACCCAGAGGTACTCTCAGATGGTACTGGAAGCTCCTACGTCCATGTACCCCGCGCCGCTGCATCAGCTACTGCAAACCACAGGGATGAACGAGGCAACACTGCTCGCCAGCTGTTTGATCATCGCAAGGATGATCCCGTCCGTTTTTCTGTCTTAGGATGCCCTCCGCATGGCCGACCCACACCCACATCTAAATCCTCAGGGGATTACATTTCAGCGTCATCTACATCATCATGCGCCGCATCGATCTCCACCTTATCCTCGACGACTGATGGTTCCTCGGCGTCTTCCGCTCTGTTTGACGGGCGTCCCAGTCAGGGTCCAGGTACTGAGGACTCTGGTAACAGTGTCTTCTCAGTACAATTAAAAAAGCTATGCCGTAATATTACCAACCTGGAAATCAAAATCAAACAAGAAGATTCGATGAACGACGTTGACGATGGCATGAACACCAGGGTTATGCTCAAAGGAAAGGAAGTCGAGAACGAAGGCTTGGAGAAAGAAAAGTGGAAGAAGCAGATTTTCGATCACACAGAGTCAGTTTTTTTTTGTTATCTTATCTATTTCGCCAATGTATTAAACATCCATTCAGACTCGCGGACACCATTCACAATCTCCTCGAGATTTCCTGAGCGCCCTCCGTGTCTGCATCTCTCCGCAACATCCCGACAAAGTACAATATCATCGTCAGACTATGGACATTCGCTTTTCATAAACTACTCGAATCCCTCCACCGCACTTCCTTCACCTCCCCTCTAGCCCTGGAACATCTACAGGATTTTATCTACTACACCTACACATTCTTGGCTGCTCCTTGGTCTCTTGGCTCGCAGAAGACAGCCCCTTGCCCAGGATTGGAGTAATGGCTGCTCGTTTAATGGACGTCGAACCTGAGAAAGAGCGATGGGGGAATATTGCCCGAGATTGGTATGGTGTGGGTTTGGCTGAACAACCCGGCACAGACGAACTGCATCATCATCTAGGGTTGTTGTCAAGGGAGGTGGACGGATGCCAAGTTGGTTGCGTTGGATCTTGGTGTACCGGGATCGACACACCTTGAAGGAGTAGACGAAGAGATGGCTGTTGATGATGAACACAGAGGCGACGCCGCGATGAAGTCGTTTTCATTGGAAGATGCGCTTCCCGAGCAACCACCTGCCTTCAAGTTTGCCCTCCAACTCACCTTTTCCCTGCTCTCTCATGTGCTACAATGGCCGACTCGCAAATCCTCCCAATATTCTCGTTCCAACCTCAACCCTTACCTCGCCATTCTCCTCACATTCCTTTCCACCGTCTTGAAGCACTGCCCCACCCTCGAATGCAGCATCCCTTGGGAAGAATTCGGGGTTTTTTTTGCGACCGTTCCCAGGAAGATCATGATCACCCAAGGCTTGATATGGGATGGGATGGCCGCAAGGTGTACGAGCACGGGTTCTGGTAGAGTGGCGAGGAACGCAAAGCGGAGCTTGAGGTTCTGGAGACCCCTGACGGTGGCCAACTCACGGACGGGCCGATCGAGGACGATGACAGTGCAGAACACACGTAAAAGAGCTCATCGACTGACGATCTGATCAGACGCCGGGTGCGTATTGCTCGACGCGCGGTCAATATTTCCGGCGCCGTCGACGGCTTGACCTGGGTGGATGGCACTCGAGACTGGAAAGTCGAGGGCAAACTCGCTGAAAAGGTTGCAAGATGGAAGGAAGAGCACTGTATTGAGTGAGAGGAAGAGGAAGAGCAGATGATGGGTCAAAGATGCCATGGACATTGATAAGGACGGAAGCGAAGATGTTTCTGAGAAGAGCAAAGATGATGAGAAGGACACGGAAGACATCAAGGTGCTCAAGGTGTGTACTCCCAGTCAGGTCTTGCCTTTCATCACCATTTACACCTTATTTTATAGGCCCATTGCAAGTACTTGCAACCAGATAAAATTGTTTTAGCTCTAGCATTGTTTTTTTGACATTTATCAATCACTTTCCTTCAACGCCACACATTACAAAACATATTGTCGCCTTGTATTCTTCTCACTTTTGAATCATCTATTTCCCTGTACAGAAGTTGACAACATCAACAAACAAATACAAACGCATTCCAGAATCAAGAATATAGGCGTAAAGACTCTTCTTCGGCCAAGAGTCAACCGGTCTGAGAAAAGTCCTCGGAAGCTCCAGCCAAGACGGTTCATAGGCCGCTTCTCTTTCTTGACGGAGCTGGCGAGGGAGCAGAGCATAGCCAGCAAAGTAAGCAACTACGCTTCAGGGATGAAGATCAGTCACGTGCAGAGCCTCGCCTGTCTTCAGTTGAATAATTCTCTTCCTTTCTCTACTATCATGGCCTCCTACTGTCCAAGCTCTGACTTTGTGGAGAGCTCTGTAGCCCTGGAAAGAGAGGTTTTTTTGTTTTATTTTTGCTTTCGCGTTGATGTGTGATA